>JAABUP010001483.1_pt1 | contig 49327 bp, 43 predicted proteins | sample 5559201 | NCBI WGS metagenome assembly JAABUP01 (sample SAMN10711887, study PRJNA513373) | rock metagenome | isolation source: Antarctica rocks | place: Antarctica | reverse complement strand
ATGAAAATTCAAACCTACCGCTTCCCCCACGAATCCGCCCTCTTCCCCTCAGGCGGATACTCCACCCCGTCCACTTCTACCCCCGGCTGACAAGTACACCATGAGTCCTTGGGATAGTATTCAAGGACGAGGGGAACCGAGGTCGGGGAGCCGCCGTGCCAGGTTGCTCCTTCTAGAATTCACGATCAACAAAATCGAAATTTTGGCACGACGGGTATCCGAAATCGGAGGGAACTTACGACAGACGGCGCAGGTGGATTTTTTGCCTATGCTGTTCATGTTGATGATGTTGATGCTTCGTTGAGAGAGAGCGGGTGGTGATGTGGTGGGGGGCTGTGTAGTGGTAGGGACGTGGACTATGGCTACTGCTTTGATCTAAGAGGATGGTTAGGTCATCGCTGTGTCATGTTTTGTTCTACTGAATAAGTGGCATTATACATCAGGCGAAGTAGAGATACTGAACAAGTCTGGATCAATTGCAAGTAATACGTACTGCGGCCAGCGCTACGAACGCAATAATCGAGTACAATCTACAACCTCTATAATTGCATCCCTAAATACTAAGTCTCCTCTCCGACAACCCCAACTCCCTCTCCCACTCCCTTTCCGTCTCCTCCTCCATCGGATCATCCCAAATCTCTTCCCACACAGGCTTAGTCGGCGACCCCAGAGCGATGCCAATAATACCCGCGGTCCAATCCCAGGCATTTCTACGAGGCGAAACGGGCGAATCATCGTCTTCTTCTAGAGACGCTTCCGGTCCGTGATCGGGATCAATGCTGAGATTGAAGACGTTGTCGCCTAGGTCTATTGTTGACGTTGGCGAGATTGGCTCGTCTGAGAGCCAGTCTATCATTCTTACGTCGTCATCTTCGGTCGTGGTTACGCTTGCAGAGAGGTCGGGCAGTGATTCTTCGGCCGGTGCGTCGTCCGTTTCAATTTCTTTGGAGGAGCTGGCGCTGTCGTCCGGATTTTTCTTGAACATGGAGAAATCCATGACTGGAAAATTTAAGCATAGACCATTCAATGAAGGTAGTTCAGGTAGCTTTGGCGGTGCGCTCGTAGGCGAGGGAATGTAGCCCGGTATCGTGGTGAAGTTCCTTTCTTCCTCGATTGTAGAGAGGAGGGTGGTTAACTGGGTAGTACGCTTCTCGGCAGCTTTGACGATCTTGTCTATGTATGAGCCGGTTTTCTTAAGTGTTGGCATGCTGCTTTTCTCTGACCTTGATGTGGCAACAGCTGGTTCCATGCCAATGGATTTGGGATCGAGAAAATCGAAATTCGCAGACTTCTTAGGTGTGTTTCTCGACTTCCAGTGACATGCGCTGGGAAAATCGCATTTGTGCTCACAATGCTGGTTGGAGTCCTCCTTCGACCGGTCTTTGACCACCTGCCTCTTCCACTTGCCATACTCTTCCCAGCTGACGTAGTCAAATTCACTGGCGCAAGCTCGGTGTTTCTTGGTTTCCCCAGTCACCTTGTCAACAGTGACACCACCACAAAAATAATGGCCGTCATGAAGGCATCTCCGGGTTGCCCCCAGGTGATAGCGCGTGTGACATTTGTGGCAAGACCAAATCCAAGGCAAGGGATTCGAGGGGGCTTCCACGGATTTGTTGAGGCTTTTCAATCCTGGAGTCGAGGGCACTGACCGCGGACTTGGCAGGGGAGGGGAGTGGAGCTGCGAGTGACGAGTTGAGGTGGGACTGACCGGCGAAACGGGCCCCGAGAGGTTTCGAAGACCAGAAGGTTGAAGTGAAGCGAGTAATGGTTTGCCGACGGCCATTTTGATCGCTTCACCAGTCGTTTTCGACGCACCTATATCAAGTAGCTCTCGAACGATCCGAATGGATCAGAGGGAAGAAAGGAGTAAAAATCGTAGCGACTGAGAAGACTGCAAGACGATGAAAAAGGAAGGCCAGCTTCTCTTGGTCGGGAATCAAGGTTGAGCGGGATGAGTTTCGCACGAAGAGGAAACTTGCTTGACGCAGGAAGGAAGAGACTGAAAGCAGCACCCGCAGTGAGAAGAGCATACTGGGCAGCATGGAAAATACGAGGCGAGGACAACGGGCTCAGCGACCTTTGTGCTGAACATAGTTAACCATGTGGCTTCATCCGGATATCGTCATCTTTCCTTTGTCACGCAGGAAATTGTCGGACATGTTGCAGTTTTCCTTGCCTCTCGCCCGCCCCCGTGGGCGGAGTGAGGGTCCCGGTGAACAAAGCGGTCAGATCAGAAGGTGAAAGACTCAACTGGAGTCCCGCCAAGAATACGAACAACAAGAATGACCAGATTCGAGAGGAGATTGTCATCATCATACATATCGCCATTGTAGTGATTCGCTGCCGACCTTGCGTCCGTTCCAGATGTCTTCCTTCTTTGTCACAATCGACGTCGCCAGATAGCTGCCGTCGACGCCAAGGGCATCAGCAGCGCGTCGCACCTCGTCGCCCTCGGTGCCAAGAGCGCAATCACGTCGGCCGGTGGAGCCAAGCCCAGCGTTGCTGGACTTGGACATGAAGGAAGGGGGAGGGGTGGAAGATCTACTTGGATTTTGGCTCGAGATCCCCTCGGCCAGATGGATTTTAGCCGAAAGTTTAGATAAGGAATAAGGACGTGTGCTCGTCCAATGGCGCCGTTCCCATTAGTCCGCAGCAAGAGAAATCCCATGTCCTCCCACGCTATGCCGCTTGGCACTCGCACCACCAAATCCGCCATCTTCTCCGTCGAGACCTCCAATGGGCGTCGGAGCAGGCAGCGCAGGCAGCGCAGGCAGCGCATTACGAATGCGGAACATGTCACTCCATCTCATCTGGCTGGCTGGAAGGGGGGTGGGCCGCTCACGTGCTGCTGGCATGATCGCCTCGAGCCTCGGGAGGCTACTGGTGGCTTCAGATGGAGCATGTCGAGCATGTCTAGCATGTCTAGCATGCCCGGGACAGTAGTGCATGGCAGAGAAGGAGAAGATACCTTCTGTCAGGGACCACCCCTTCCTAGTCCTCTCCTAGCACCAAGTGGTCATCAAACACCACGTCCGGTGGCATTCGGGCTGCGTCTTGGCCGAAGATAAGGACCTGGGACCTGGGACCTGTCTCGTCTCTACCACGCTGTCTTTGGTTATGTCATTGGCATTGGACAACAGGCGCCGAAATGTTCGGACGGCCATCCCTCGTCCTCATCAACTCATCAACTCATAAAGCTCACGGCCACTCTCCACTCTCCACTCTCCACTCTCCACTCTCCACTCTCATCTTCTGTTCAACACTCTCGTCCCCCCCCCCGTCTTGGCGTTTTCCACACGTGACCTCTTACCTCTCCGAGTCTCGGGTTGCACGAAACATGACGAGCTTTCCAGCTCCAAACGGGTACGCCCCGTCATATTCCTGGATCGGAGCTCCCACCACCTTCAATGGCACCAACACCATGACCGGAGGTGATTCCTGTAAGCCAGTCCATGCTTTCTTATGCCCAGCGGAATGCCGCTCAGTCAGAAAAAGCAATATGGGAATCTCCGGACGTGCCGACTGACCGTCTCTGCCTCCAGCAACTGAAAATCTGAACCAATGGTACACCGCCGGTGATCAGGCCTACATCATCGTAGCTTCGGCTATGGTGGTGGTCATGATACCGGGCCTGGGCTTCTTATACTCCGGGCTGGCCAGGCGGAAATCCGCCCTGACCATGATCTGGGTCTGTATGGCCAGTTTCTCGGTCATCACCTTCCAATGGTACTTCTGGGGCTATTCATTGGCATTCTCCGCGCAAGGCACCAGCGGCTTTATTGGCGATCTCAATCATTTCGGTCTCATGAATACCCTGGGAGCCCCCAGTCCTGGGTCTCCGTTAATCCCTGAATTACTCTATGCTTTCTATCAGGTAACACGACTCGCCGTTCCTCAAACACAAAGCAAAATGCTAATGATCCTATTCAGCTCCAATTCTGTGCCACCACCGCGGCCATCACGGCAGGTGCCATAGCTGAACGAGGCCGCGTGCTTCCGATGTTGGTATTCCTGTTCTGCTGGGCCACATTGGTGTACTGCCCCATCGCTTGCTGGGGATGGAACATCAACGGCTGGGGCTTCAAGTATGGTGTCATGGATTATGCCGGCGGTGGGCCCGTCGAAATCGGCTCCGGCATGTCTGCACTTGCGTACTCCCTGGTATTGGGCAAGCGTCAGGAGAAAATGATGGCCAACTTCCGCCCCCACAACGTGTCACTGATCGTATTGGGAACCACCTTCCTGTGGTTCGGATGGTTGGGATTCAACGGCGGCTCAGCCTTTGGCGCCAACCTGCGAGCCGTACAAGCCTGCTGGAACACCAACCTGACCGCCATGTTTGCGTCCGCGACATGGGTAATCCTGGATTGGAGGTTGGCGAGGAAATGGTCCATGGTCGGCTGGTGTTCAGGGGCCATCTCAGGTCTCGTTGCCGCCACGCCCGCGTCCGGATTCTGCACAGCTTGGGGATCCGTGATCCTCGGTGTCGTCACTGGCGTCGTCTGCAATTACGCCACCAAGATCAAGTACTGGGTGCAGATCGATGATGCCATGGACGTGTTCGCGGAGCACGGTGTGGCCGGCATGCTCGGCCTGCTGGCAAACGCTCTCTTCGGCGCCACCTACATTATCGGCCTCGACGGCGTCAACACCGGCATCCTCACCGGCGGCTGGATCGACCACAACTGGCGCCAGCTCTACGTTCAAATCGCCTACATCCTCGCCGCAACCGGCTGGGCCTTCACAATGTCCCTGATCCTCGCCTACGGCATCAACTTCATCCCCGGCCTCCACCTCCGTGCATCAGAGGAGGCGGAGCTGATCGGCATGGACGACGACCAGCTCGGCGAGTTCGCCTACGATTACGTTGAGGTCAGGCGCGATTACTTGGCCTGGACACCCTCGTCGGCCGAACCCCGCCGAGAGGGCGATATGGAGATGCCCATGCACGAACGACACGGCATCTCGGCGCAAAAGGACATGCTGATGGGTAAGGACCCGGCGGAGGGGAGCAGCCAAGATAGCGGGGAGAAGCACACTGGCATCGGTGGGGACAGGCACGCTATGAAATACGAGAAGGCGGAGATAGAGGCGGGGCATCATCATACGTGAGAGGCCTCTACTATCGAAATTCTTTTGATGCTTTTGGCGAGGGGGGTTTCGGCACGGAGGTTGGTTATGTAGTCGGAATGTTGATCGCATCGGCTGTGCGGGAAAAGGGGTTTTAAGGGGCGGGCCGATATAATACCACAACCTCTCGCTTTGCGATTCTCCTGTATCTTACCATTCAAAATATGCTGCATATGCTGCACACAGTTCGCTGTTTTCGTTTTCTTGATCGGCATGCGTTGCCAAACCCGCGAGGAGGAGACATGAGCGGTCAAGGTAGGACGATGGAACTAGGTGCCGGATGAACGACTACCATAAGGCTAAGCTAAGCCGGTTTGGATTTCGCGGTCCACAATTTTGGATCTCGTGAGAAGTGTCAGAGAGTTGGTCTCGATCCTGACCCGTTTCCCAGTGCTCGAGGCCTTTACATGCCGCCTCAGTCCATCGGTGAACCCTTTCTCACTCCTACCTCCTTACTTGACGGACACAATCCTCGCTCGCAGAGCTCAGTGTTACAGTCCTCGTGGCTTCAACCGCCATGGTCAGGTAGGTATGGGCCATCAGCGTACAACCTTGAGGCAAGTTGAGCTACGAATGAGAAAAAAGTAGGCAAGGTGAATGGCAGATTGCTTCTATGCTTGTGCTAATTGCCCAATCATGCTACCGCTAAAAATCACTTTTCATTCGCTCGTTTCGTATCCGCTCGCTCGTATCTCATTCTCTAGCTCTCAATCTTCGTTGCACTAACAAACAGTACGATGCACGCCCTCACTCATCGGCCTTGCAGCCTTATGCTTGTTCTTATGATCGACGCCCTTGCTCTGATGCTGCTTCTCAATGCTAGTGGCTCCCGGCTGGAAGGCCGCCAGATCCATTGGGTCCGAGTTCATGAGCTGCTCGGTGGTGGAGATGATGTCGGTGATGAGACGGTCGAGCAGATCCAACGACATGCTCTCGCGGATGACGACGCGGAGAATCTCTGTCTTCTCGCACTTGGGGGGAAGTGGGTAGTTGGGGATGATGTACTGCTTGGCGCGTAGCAGCGTGCTGATGCTCTCCTGTTTAACATGGCTGTAATTCTTGTTGAATTCGTCCGAGAGGCGGAAGGCGACTACTGGGAGACCGGCGTTGTAGTCGGCGCTACTTTCGTCGTCGCGGCTGGAAGGGGACTGGAGTTCCTTTGCGTCTTTCAGGACATGCTGGCCTTTGGGACGATGAATGTCGCTGACGCAGGTATACCAGCCTGTCGCTTCGAGAGACTTGCTTAGAAGACGAGCGTTTGCCCTTGATACCACCATATCAGCACTGACTTCTTCGGGAAAGACAGACCCTCAAAAATCCAAAGCCAGGTATGCAGTGATCCGTTACGAAGTTTACTTACATGCAATTCTCCATGGTGGCTCTGAAACCTTCAAAACCAAGATGGATAAGCATAAAATACTGGGCTATAATCTGAGCGCCAGGGCGAGAGAAATTGAGAGTATAAGATTCTTCCGTCCCGCCTAAATAGTGAAGTTCAAAGATGAGATGCTTTGGGAGGTACTTTTCGTCTCGCCAGATGATCCATCCAACCCCCGCATACACCAATCCGAACTTGTGGCCTGAAGTGTTGATTGACTTGACGCGGGGAAGCTCGAAATTCCTATCCCTCATAAGCACTTACTGGGAAGAAGATCTTATACAAGACTAGCTTACCACTTCGGCCCACCGGCGTGTGCATAAGTGAAAGGAGCAATGAACCCGCCAGAGGCAGCATCCACATGGATAGGGATGTCAATACCAGTCTTGGCCTCATAATCATCTAAGATCTTCGATATTTCCGCTACTGGCTCGTAATGACCCTGCAGATGGTTGGCAATGAGGGACAAAGGCAAAGTCTGAAATTCTTACGGTGTATGTACTGCCCATAATGACGAACACGCCGATGGTATTCTCGTCGATATTTTGCTTCACGAGCTCAGGGTCCAGCCTATACAAGCTCTTCTCGCTGACGTCCAGAATCCTAGCTTCGACTTCGAAATAACGAGCGAACTTTTCAAGAGCAACCTGAGCATTACTGCCCATGATAATATTCGGTTTCGACTTATCCTTTCCATCCTGATCGCGCTTCTCCTGCCACCTCCTCTTCATAGCCAGGCCGCCAAGATGGATGGCTTCGGAAGAGCCTGTGGTCGCGGAACCAATGGCAGTCTCACCTTTTTGGACTCCCCACAGATGAGAGATTATGGACACACATCGAGCGTGCATGGCCATCATCGCGGGATACTCGTCTGTATCGGTGTAAGTGAGAAACCATGAGGAAGGAAGATTCACTGGCCTGCATCACTCATATTTTTTGACAAATTCTCGACCATGAGCTGTTCAGCTTCACGCTCCATGTAAGTCCCGACGAAGCTGGCCAAATTCAGGTTAGGTCTGCCATCAAGGTCCAACTCGTCTTTGAGCATCTGGTGCACCGCATCTGCTGGAGCGCCCTGACTTGGGATTCTGAATTTCGAAATCTCCTGCTGCGAGGCATATCGAGAGGAGTAGGGCGTAACGGTAGAAGTCGCACTCTTGGTGTGGATGTGATGCTTGTGCGCCTTAGACGGATGGTCGTGGAGAGTTTTGATGATTTCATCGGGATCGACCTAGCCATCGGCATGAGCAATGCCACTGAATCAGTAGCGGAGAAAGACCAATTGCATTGGCAGCTTACGTGACGGGCAAGAGACATGGCTGACAATCACGATGGATTATGTTTGCCAATTTCTTCTCACAAACCTCTGCAATTCCCGTGAACAGAGTCAATTGATTGCCGAGAAGAATCAAGATGAGCCTTTAGCTAAGTGATCGTGTGGAATGCGAGATTGAACAACCATGCAGCGAGTATAGAATAATACCTCGAGGAATCGCAATAGGACAAGAACTTGGCAAAAGAGATCTACGTCACCCGTGCCACTTCTGGTGCTGCGGCTTCCTCGGAGGCTAGTGAAGGCCTAGAACAGGGGTTTGGTTAGCACGTTTTCCACATTGAGGTTCTTCCATTAGGTGTTCAGCTCTGGGTCAATCTCGAAGGAACACCTGCTACTCGGTAATAACGTGCACATTCCCTCGACACGGCAATCCAAATCAAATGGGTATTATGCTAAACGCAATCGCTAACAACAATGAAGATATCACTGATCGCGGACCAAGACTGGCTAATGCTCCATCCTCCTCATAACTCAATCAAGTCGACTTCGGAGAAATCGGGCGGTGATCGCCTGTAAATAACGCGTCCCTTGCCATCCAGTCCTGTGAACTCGTTGCTGATCCAGATATTCTTCGAAAACTCGCGGGTCCGATGGATCTCATCATCGCTCACGCCGAGATCATCCCGGGGTATCCAAATCACCGGCCGTCTTGCTCGCAGAGCTTCATGCTGAAATGCCCTTTGGACGAGCTTGTCCCTTTCGTCGGGCGTCAGATCCTCAATCTCGTCGTTGAGACCCGAGAAGAGTGCTTCGCCAATGGCATTGGCGCCCGAACGTTGAGCCTCAACATCAGGTGTGCGTTGGTGTGGATGCTGATGGTGATGATGACGTGGCGACGCGACGTGGCCGTTGTGTCCAGGAGTTCCTGGGGATCTTGGATCCTTCTTACGCGAGCGATCTGCCCAAGAGGCTTTGATTGGAACGAAGTTGCCGACGGCTTCCGGTATGAGATTGCCCAGCTTTCGTGGGTCTAGTCTCCCACGCTCATTCGGTCCACCAAGGTTGTGCATCTCAATGTTCTCCTCTTCGGAACGACGCTCGCGTTTCTTCAATGTATCATTGATGTCCTCGCCCTCTTGCTCGTTCTCCTCCATATGCCACCGTTTGCCCTGTGCTCGCGCAAACGCTTCGTCTCGTTCCACCGCTTCATCTTCGAGAGTGATGGGCAAGTATCTGAACAACGGTGCAAAAGCCATATTCAGGATCCACTGGAATATTACGGTCAAGATCAGGACGATTATCATGATGATAGCTTGAGCCGTGCAGGCAGCGGCTGTCGTTTTATTAGTCTTAGGATCATAACTCTCCACCAGGAAGAAAAGTCCAATCAAGCATAGTTCCATAAAGTATAGCCCCGTAAAAAGCTGATTGATTGCTGTCGGGTACAGTAGACCACCAGTGTCAAACCGGAACTTCGTCACATATAGTGTATTGTACCGGTAGACGAGCCAAAAAAGACTGAAAGTAATGATATTAAAAACAAGGATAAGAGGCGATATGACTGAGTAGATTAGCCCTATAGCGAAGTTAGCTTGATCTCCTATTCGAACCCTCATCTTTTTAATGGCTTTGACTGACCAATGCATGCAAAGTTGGTGTAGACCGGGAAGAAAGTTCCCCATTGCATGTCGGGGAGCTTAGTCTGTCGTCGCCATTTCTGCCTTGCGGTGCTGTCCAGTAGCGGTGCAATGACGAACCATTTTATGAGGTTCAGCACTTGAACAAGGGCTCCAGCACTGGTCGATAAGGCCTGTAAAAGTAGGTAGGAGAAGAAATAGTTCGACGCCTTTGGCAAATTCTCTGCTAATATCGATGGTATTCGTTGAGGGTTGTCAGAGATTTGTTGGATAATGGTGGTGAGCCCGGATGAGATTGAGACTACGAGGAATACTTGTACGAACAAGAACGCAAAATAGTATTGCTGCACACTCAACTCTACTGCCATACCAGTATGCTTGCCTTGAGTCCTAGCTAGAAAACGCAACATGAGGGGTAAGAGCAGCAAGAGCAGAGCGAGAAGAGCTTGAGGCAGGATACCTTGGATAATCGATTGAACCCAGTTCGGTGCGTCGAGGAGCCAGTGAAGCCATGTGTAAGTGTTAGCCAGGTATTTTATCTGCGACAGCAGGCCAGTAAACGAGACTGGGATGGCCCATCCAATTACCAACCCAATAATTATAGCAATCACGACTCCGGTGCGTATATAGGATTCCCACCATTTTATCGACATATTATCCCAAATGACATCGTCTGGTGATATCTCGACAAGCCTAGGCGCCATTTGGCTCGGTGTGTGATGGCTGACAGCTTGACAGGCCATGTGGGCGGCAACTTGATGGTTGAATTGCACGAAAGCAGAGTTCATTAGCGGAAACTTCTCGGGCTCTTGCTGATCCTTGTCGATCTCAAGATTAAGGCGAGCGAGTTCCTTCCGACAATAATCGATGGTATCGACTTTCCTTCCCAAAAGGGGTAGAGAGATCATCCACTGCCACCCGAAGATCGGTAATCTCATAGTCTCGCGGTCCTTTACTTTGATATACTCTTTCCAGACAGGCCTTCCCTCATTAGGATCATAGTCTTCATGGTAAGCCTTCGGGTAGATCTCTGCTTTTTCCTTTTCTTTCTTTTTTTGGGGTACCTTCGTTTCCTTAGCAGACCTCTTTGAATTGTCTGGACTTTGGCGGCCGTTGATCGTTGCTTGTGGATTACACCCAGGAGTCATCGGACTTGGGCGACTCAACGGAAATTCGTCTTCTTCCTGTCCATGTGGCGTAGGACTTGAAATATTATAAGGTGTAGCCTTCTTTCGATTCCAAAATTTGAGTCTAGAGCTTTGTGTTTCTTCAGCTTCCCCAAGGCGCTGAGGGTTCCGCAAGATATCTGGATCAGGCGAGTCACCGTTAATTCTTGGATCTATCGGTGCGCCTTCAATGCCCAAGCCTTGACCCTTGCGGATGGATTGTAATTGTGGATAAGCTGGATCATCTTGTGAGGTGCTTTCCCTCACAGTGCTATCGTTCGAGGATTGACGGTGTGCTGAATGCTGATCCTCTCTACTGGTAGCATCGTGAGCCCCATGGTCATGAGCTTGTCGTCCATGCTCAGACTCTGGAGAGACCGGACGCGAGCGTTTGGTATCCAGACCAAATGTAATTTTTTTGTCTCTAGAATCAATACGAGCCCCTGCTTGCTCAGGGGTGGGGGGAACAAATCCCCCAGTCGTATTGAGCCGCTCGTCAACATCCCTTTCCACATTTCTGAGTCCCCCGAAAACTGTCTTTCCTAGGGCCCCGATTCCATGCCCGACAGCTTCTATACCCTGTCCAAGGACTGGTACTGGAACGAGAGGTTTTTTGCGAGCCGGTGAATGATCCCTAGATGGTTCGCCCGAAGATTCTGCCAGAGCTTCGTCGAGCGTATGTCGGACTTGGTGTGGATCTCCCGAGCTGATCCCGTCTGTTTGCGCCATAGCCACACCATCGTCGTTCGCAGCTTTGAGTTTGTCTGCTGCATTGTTATTCGATCCCTTTTTACCAGCCTTTTTGGCTTCGTCTTTAAGCTTCTTCATCTGCGCTTTCTTGGCATTTATCACGAGAGAGGTCTCTGCCGATTCCAATGCAGAAGCTATCTTATTTCGCTGCTTGACTTTATCATTCAAGTCGTCGAAATTACGGTTGATCCAGATGTTACGAATGCCACCAGGAAAGATATCATAGAGCCCATCAAGCGCTTGGAAAGTACACCACTTTTGTGGAATAGCTGTGACCAAAACCGTGGTTGCAGATGCGCGCAGCCTGTGTTGAGGTGAGGTCAAGTAGGCCTGACGCAAACGAATGTAGCCCCTGAGCTCATCGAAAAAGACGAAGCACGTCCAGATAACCACGCCAACAGCCAAGACAAGATGTGCCCAATATCTGTGGGTTTTATCAGGCCGCACATCGCCCCACGCAAGTTGATCTAGCCCAGTCACATTTTGAAACGTGCTGTTGTTGAAATTACTGACGGCAAAATTCGGGCCCCTGCCGCCCACAGCGTTTATAGGGAGAAGTATTGGAAGGATGACGAGAGCCATGGGAACGAAGATCTTCAGAAGGGTCCGTAGATATCGTAGGAAGAAATATGCGTCCAGGCCACACTTCTCGATGAATGCTGAATTTGAGGTCTTGAATACCGGCTTTATCCATTGCCAGAGTCCTTTGGGAGGTGCTGCAATCCGCTCTCGCTCTGGAACAAGGAAGGTTCGTGGCGTGCTACTCCAACATCAGCCTTCTGGGGAAGTAGTGAGCGCAAACGAACTCACTAAATTCTTGCGAACTTGCCGTTCAGCAATAGAAATAGGGCCAATTCGACACCAAAAATGGCGAGGCCACTGCCCAGAGAGGCAATGAATGAACCGATCGACAAGCCGGCATTCTCTTGAGCCGTTCCAGCAGTACCATTGCCACTGACAGCACTAGCGAGCGTTGTAGGGGAAGGAGTACCAGAAGAGGAAGACATGGCGTCCGGTAAGAATTCAAAAGTTCGAGGAAGAACACAAATGATCCTAGGAAAAGAAAGGGATTAGATCAACCATTTGAAGGAGAATTTGGACTTCGACAAAGGAAACGCCATGTTTCGAGGCAAATTTGATCCAGTTTGAAGTGCTGTATTCTCTACCGAAGATGGTCGTTGCTCCTTGGCGCGAAATGATAAGACGCGACTAGACGACGCCATGCTATTTATGAAAGGGCGCTAATTACAGCCAGTGAGGCCAGTGAACAGCTCTCCTTGCAGAACCCTGACAAGTTCAGGCCTGAGGTGTGATATGAAAAGATCTGAGAACGTATATCACGGGATGAATCCGTGTACACACATTACGCGCCGATTCCTATTTAATGTGCCTGCAACATTTATCCGTCGGTAAATAAGTGGGGGCCCAGACCTATTCTAAAGTTTAGCTACAGGATGGTGGGGCTGAAGCATTTCAGTCAGTCATGACCACGCAGTGGGGCCAGCTCGAAGCTTTTCGTCATCCTCAACAATTGCTACATGAAGCCTATGAAGCCTGTTGATGTTTCTGGAAGCTAGCCATAGCCATTCCTTATACCCGCCCTCCCCATTGAGTCTACACCTGCCCAGATCTCCAGTCGCATCGTTCACACAGACCGTTGATAATCACTCAAGATGGTTGGGTTGGGCCCGAGGCGACAGCCCTCTCGCAAGGGTTTGTCTTTGCTATGGTTGTCCTCTTGGTTCCGGAATCTGACAGCGGCATGATTAGGGTCAATGGCTGATGTGCCTGACGACATTCTCGAACAGATCAGAAACTTGGAAAAGATATTCACGGTAGACCAGGCCAAGCTGAAAGAGATAACGAATCACTTTGTGAAGGAGCTGGAAAAGGGAAAGTCATTCGTCCCTTTGCGCCGGCGACTCCATCCCTAACGCCTCATTAGGCCTCAGTGTTGAAGGCGGCAGCATTGTTAGTGCAGAGCAAAATCGGCAGCCTCTTCATGTCTTGCTGACCACATGACCACAGCCAATGAACCCGACATGGGTCATGGGATATCCAGATGGCAACGAGACAGGCACATATCTTTCGCTGGATATGGGGGGCACCAATCTGCGTGTCTGCGAGATTGTTTTGCTCGAAGAAAAAGGTGAATTCGATATCATTCAGTCGAAATACCGAATGCCAGAAGAATTGAAGACTGGAGAGTCTGAGGAGCTGTGGGAATACATCGCCGATTGCATTCAGCAATTCATCGAATATCACCACGAAGTCGAAAACCTGGAGCAGCTAGACAAGATTCCGCTTGGCTTTACCTTCTCCTTCCCAGCTACTCAAACGTATATAGACAATGGGATTTTGCAAAGATGGACCAAAGGCTTCGATATCTCGGGCGTCGAGGGCAAGGATGTTGCACCACTCTTCGAGGCGGCTATTGCTAAGCGTAAACTTCCAATCAGACTCAGTGCCCTCATTAACGACACCACGGGAACCCTGATTGCGTCAGCTTACACGGATGACACTATGAAAATTGGTTGTATCTTCGGCACAGGCTGCAACGCTGCATACATGGAGAATTGTGGTTCAATACCCAAGATTGCGGACTACAACCTCCCTCCAGAGATGCCAATTGCCATCAATTGTGAATACGGCGCCTTCGATAATGAACACGTCGTCCTACCTCGCACCTCGTACGATGTTATTGTTGATGAAGATTCGCCCCGCCCTGGTCAGCAAGCTTTCGAGAAGATGATAGCAGGACTTTACCTTGGTGAACTCTTCCGTCTCGTGCTTGTAGATCTCCACGACAATAAAAGCTGTAACGTATTCCAAGGGCAAGATATCAGCAAGTTGCGAAAAGCATATACTCTTGACTCGTCTTTCTTGTCCCTGATCGAAGAAGATCCTTTTGAGAACCTGTCAGACACGAGCAACTTGTTCAAAAATGAACTAGGCATCATCACAAACAAGCCAGAACTCGAACTCTGTCGCCGTCTTGCTGAGCTCATTGGTACTCGAGCCGCTCGCCTCTCTGCCTGTGGCGTCGCTGCCATCTGCAAGAAGAAGGACATCAAGAGTTGCCATGTTGGTGCTGACGGAAGTGTTTTTAATAAGTACCCTCACTTCAAAGCCAGAGGTGCCGTTGCTCTAAGGGAGATCTTGGACTGGAAGCAAGGAGAGAAAGACCTTGTGAGTATACTGGCGGCAGAGGACGGCAGTGGTGTCGGGGCGGCACTCATCGCAGCATTGACAATCAAACGAGTCAAAGAGGGTAATCTTGCTGGAATACGAAACACTGAAGGGATCATATAAGTTCAGACATATTTTAAGCTTTGTATAGGAGGCAAGTTTGGATTTGAGGGACTCGTCTGCGTGGAAAGAATAATATCTACGTTCTATTTTGACAATAGAACTGATTATAGAAAATGCTACAGGGATTGAAAGGGTTCACGTAATATTGGTATCATTCAACTGCGGATCTCCCACAACCTGATCTTACCCTGTTCATTCGACACGGCCAGCATCTCTGAATCAGGGGACCATGCAACGGCTGTAATCCTTCCTAACGGTGTCGAGCTAGTAGGCCAATTTCTGTACACAGTACAGCTTGGTAAATGGACTAATCTCAAAGCGTCCCTTTTCCACCTGCTGGCCATGCACAATACCTGCCCATCAGGAGAGAACTCGAGATGAGATGTTGGTGTCGTCAACTGATCAAAGGCTCTCACGGGCTTCGGCCGCGCGGGTACACTTTCTGCGTTCACCCATTTCTTTCGGTCGTAGACGTTGACAACCCCACTCGAGCTACCAACAGCCACCCATCTGTCACCTCCAAAGTCCTTTGGTCCTGCTCCCGCTCCTCCAAATCTTACGACTGTGGTACCAACAGCTCCTTCGTCGGCCCACCTTGCTACAACTCGTTTTTGCCGGCCGTCCCATTCGACAGCTTCACCCCCCTTACTTAAAAGCAGCATCCCCTCGCCATCACTCCACCAGGCGAAATCCGCTACGCCGCCTTTGCCTTCCACTCTCACTTCCGCTACCCATTGACATGTATTTGCGTCGAGGATATTGATCACACCACCGCCCTTTCGGCCGGAACCCACTAATCCCATCCAGTGCCCACAGGGACTCAGCCTGAAGCGTTCCATGCTCCTTTGAGCCTCTTTGTGGCCGACAATCCTTGTGATCTTTTCAACCTTGCCGTTTTGCAGATCCCATACATGAAAATAGCGGCGGCGACCAGAGAAGAAGATTTTATTTCCTGAAGGAGGGAGAAAGAGTGATGTTGTGAGAGGAGTGGAGCGTAGGTGAAGGGCTGTCAGCAAAGGATTCGGATTGGGCGGATGTGAGGAGACATGGTAGAGGGACAGTGTGGAAGAAGGGCCGGAACTCAGAAGGAGTGGGTGCGTAGGATGGAAAGCAAGCGAGGTGACGGATGACTAGAGTTGGAAGAACAAAAGTTTAGCAATGCAATTTGAGGCGGAGAATACAAGCTCACCGGTTGAGCTGTACCAACGTCCTTGATACGCTGGACATCGATGATTTCAGGTCGGAGCTTCCTCTTGTGCTTAGGGTCCACGGGCACAGATTGTGTGAGACCAGCGTTTTGAAGAAGTCTTGCAAGCGGTTGGGCAGAAAGTTCTCCAGAGTCGACTGGGCTGTCATCTCCAGAGGCCAGAGCTTCTGAGCTGCCTGAGCTATTGGAGGCTCTTCGTCGCTTTTTATGGGGCCTCTTCGTTGCTGCAGAAGTATAAATCCATTCTGGGATTGGGTATAATCGTTCAAATTGGCGGCGCAATCTTTTAGTATATTCCTTGCCATTAATCAAATCTTCCGACTCGGCAATTCTGAGCTTGCGCAATCGAGGATTGGACGCTAATGAAACGGTTATACGCTCGTCATCGCTGTCTACCCAGGCCGCCTTATCACCATTGTCCGATTGATCTCGGTCTTCGTCTGGTACTTGTGTGTACGGCAGTAATTTTGCATCCGCTGGGGATGGTCCAGAATCGAGGAAGAACAGCTGAGACTCGTTTCAGCCAAGAGGGTTCGATTGAAGCGGATTGATGTTACGGACATCAGCATCATCGAGACCCTCTATTCCCGTGTTGTCGAGCCCCTCTTGATCTTCCCGTGATTTTCCCTCACTTATTTCCCCGACAGAAGCTTTTCCGTGCAATCTCAAGTCGTCGTGGAAGCCTTTTTCGTCCCCGAAGACGATCTTCTCAAGCTCAATTTCGTTCTCATCCTTTTCCACAGGATCGCTGTCAAATCCACCAAGATTGTCGTCGGAGTCGTCACGCATTGATTGTGTCGTATGGTAGGCAGCCTTGTGAGAATCCCGCTGAGCCATACTTCTCTACGATGACAGCTTTGTGCGAGGAATGAAGTCTCATTAAAATTTACTACGAGGTGGGTCTGGTTGGACTGAAATCTTCGAAGCATCTAGGAATCGATGCCAAGCCCGCTCCCGTCTTCTGTCCCGCACTCGTACCTCAGCATGGATTTTATCATCGTTCTGTAACGAGACCTATCTGATCAAACTACGTTGGGGCAAACACAGGCTTCAAAGTTCTCGACGCTGCTATGCTCATTTGTTGATATCGAAAAGACGCGAGTACCGATAGCTACACATTTGGCTTGAGATTTGCCAAATTGCCTTTCTCTTCTACGGAAATATTCCTTAGCCATCTAGATATGAAACAATCCTCTTAATCAATATTCAAGGACCAACGATTCCTTCATTGCACTGGCTGTTCGTGATGAACCTCTTCTGAGGTGGCCTTGGTTCTGTCCTTATGTCCATTCATCTTGAGCAAACATACTGCGCAGAATCTGCAATTCTAGCTGCCACAATGCAGTCTAGAAGACTTTGCTACTGTTGATGTTTTGTCGATGCCGAAAGTCCCACGGGTGCTGATCAGTGGCGCCTCGGTCAGTAAACTCCTATGTACAGATATGGGAAACGAGACAAGACCGAGGCACAGATACTCCCAGAAAACATCTGGAGAATCAAATCATGATACGCAATGAGACTAGATTTGATTGAGACCACATACATGGAGGTGGCGCAGATGGCAGACGTGCGATTGAAGATGGCTCTATCGATAGAGCAACCTTTGGTCGTGAGGATCCATCCAGTGCCTTCAAGAGGTGTTGACTAAGCTTTTCTGAGCTGGGTAGGCTGAATTGATTCTCACAAGACGCTGGGAAAGTCATGGTGAGGATACGAGGGATGGTAGAGGGTGCAGCAGATCAGAGTCTGATGCGAGCCACTGGCTGTGTCAGGACAGGTTGCAGGAGGACATGAGAATTAGGGTCTACCAGGCAGCAGCTAGATGTGGTTGCGGATATTCTGTTGGAGCTGAAGTGTATGTCCGGTAGAGCTTGCTATGGCTGAAGAGACGACAGGATTTTAAAAAGGAATCTGCTATTATTGACAAGGAGGATTTTCCCTTGGAAATATGCAAAGCTTAGTCACCCCAACCCAAGACAGAGCCGAAGCGTGCAAGGTAACAAGGTTCTATGATCTGTCACATCACCGGGGAAGGATCCGTCCACACCGCAATACCGCAATCTCGGTCGGCAGCCATTCAGCGCATAGACCGCTTGAGCCCCCTGCCGGCCAGCTTTAGAGGATGCACGCGTCAACTTATTGCGTGGAATGACTTTGAGAGATAATAAATTGCTCATGTTGCTTGTACAGTCCGTCCTTGAATCATACGTGTTCCAAGCTAGAAGTGTCAAGCGATGCGTCGCAAACAAGTTTCATGCACCCCGGATTCCTTAGTCGGGTCAGTCGCGTGGTCGATCGGCGCTAGAGCATTTAAATGCCCCTGCCCCTGCCCCATGCTCGAAACGTGTATGGATTTGAATAAGCAATTTGACACTGCTCACTCGAGCACCCTGTCCTTGGTCACCCCAAGGCAAGGCGATATATCATTATGTCAAAAAATATTAATGATGTCATGAGCATTACGCATGGGAAAGAATGAAGATTGCGTGTATTTCGCATTCGTTGGTCCTTCCCGCCCTCATCAATCAGGGTGTCTATTATGTAGGTGTTTTTCTATATCTCCTCAGCAACGGACACAAGTGCAGATAAACACCCTGCCAGCTCTGGCCTTTAGAGGATCACCAAACACAAAATCAAAAAAAACCCAATCACAGCGCTGGTGTTGAACAGCTTAGACATGTGTCCATAGTTGTCTAGAAAATCTTTCTTGGTAGGACTAAGACTTCGCTGACCGCGGTTTGCTGAAGGTCATAAGATGTGGATTTACTCCGCTCGAATTGGCAGCTAAGGTGACAGCACCTCCAGATTCACGACGCTAAATGATTCTCAGATCTCCCAAGTCCACGCAGCTCGATGGATACATGAAGCATCCATAAAGCAAAATGCAAAGTCTCGGGCCATTGCCCATCAAAATGACGAGTTCGAAAGAGATATACGCAGCAGAATAGCATTCAACTTGATGGGATATTTCCAGGAGCCACCGAAAACTTGATGATAGCCGTCTCGTTCCCGTCTCCCAAAACAAACTCGTTGTTTTTGGAACTGACGCTGCTTCTTCTAGACGAAATGCCACTTGTTGAAGCCGAGCAATTCAACGAAAGTGCCTGATCACCAGGCCCACTTGGCCGTTCAGCGAGAGCCACTCAGACTGAGACGCCAATTCAGTGAGTGGTCAAGGTTCGCCATGGCCAGAACGCTAATTACAGAAGAAGTCCACACGATAATTGTGAAACTGAAAGATGTCGACTCTTGAAAGAGTCGCGAAAGAAGCAGATTATTTTCATCATTATTCGTGCTCCGAGCTGCGACCAGCATCACTAGGACTCCGAATCGACTCCATTTTCGTAGGCTGACTGCCAGATTCCTCGTCGAGATTACTATGCCCAGCCAAACGCGAAAATAATGCGGCGAAGTGCGTGCAAACCGCCAGTATAGCGGTAGTGTTTCAGGAAGACTGTTATGGAAGATCGTCCATGCAGGGTAATCCATGCACCCGCACAGCATGTTCCAGCCTCTACTGCACCAAAGGCTCAAAGTCCAACTAGTCGCGCCTGTTGCGGGATTTAGCACCCACAGCACTTTATCTTTGGTGTGGAAAATTCCCATCTTGGCGGCTTTGAGCGCAAGACGGTAATTACTTGTCAATACTGCAACTAGTAGAGTTTCCAAGGACCAATCAATTCGCTGCACATCTTCTGCTCCTCCAGACTCTGACCTATCGATTGACTGAGCTGCACAGTCGAGCAAAAGGAAGTTTACGCTACACATCTCGAGCCTATGCTGGGCAACCGACATCCGAAGAATCTAGACCTCGTTGATCTCGTATCAAATCGTGTTATCACTATTATCGATGGGGATGCACAATTGGTCTCTTCACCAAATATTCCATCATTGATCCCTGCCACTCAAGGATCGTGTTTTCCACGTTGCAGTAATACTAGTCCATTCAAACTCATTGATGTCAGCCGAATGCCAATGCTGGATGGTATATTTTCAGAACGTCTACAGTCTTTAAAAGACCCGCAGCCGGCAGACGTTTCCGCTGAGACCCTGGTGATCATTATTTCGAGATGTTGTAGAGGAGGATCAATTAGCAAGGGCGTATAGATGCTCCAGCTTGCTCGTATCAACCCAGAATCGTTGCACTACGTGCGGCTGTTTTGACGCTGAATTTCCTCAAAAATAGTAACTCTAGTACGGCAGACACCTTGCTGAGCACGATGAAGGAACTTGTCTGTTGAAACCACTGATTCAATACGCGATGTTCCTGTGTCCGTATCAGCACTGACCATCTATAATGACCATGAACTTAAAGCAACTGTGGATCGGTGCATAAATCTAGGATGGCGTCAATGCAAACAGCTCGCAGCGCAAATACTCATCCTCAGCATTCGAGAATGTGGCTAAAAAATCTAGTGGGACAATGAGCCTCATCGTTTGAGAAACAACTCATGCGAAGGAGCGCAAGAGGCCAAAGGCCTAAGGCAAAATAGGTTGGGAAAGCCGTCCCCCAGACGATCCGCCGAGCGGCAGAGGTCTTCCATACCACACAGTCAACGAATGGCTGCTTCCTATCCCCTACGAGAAAGGTGATGTTGTGATCCTGAATTCCTGATCGCAGGATCAAGAAAGTGTCCTACAGGAAGCGCAGAATCTCAGATTGTCGAGGATCACGCTCAATGATCAACAGGAGACGAGGATTCCCCAAAGTAGACTCCGTCAAGATTTCGGAATCCCAAAACGACGACCTCGGGTCTGAGGTGGTTGCAAAGCATATCAACTACAGTTTCAGAGTCAACATTTGGCAGCCTTCCCCCATCTGAGCGTGCAGAACACACCATCTTGACAGCCGCCTGCGCTTCTCTTTCAAATTTCCGAGGTAGCGCCCTGGTCACGAGCCCAGCGTTGGCCCCGGCGATTGCTTGACCGTATCAACACACTGCGGAGTATCGTTCGTTCGATCGATGTCCGAGTCTCCATTTAACGCTCGGCTTTCCTGAATAGGTTTCCCGCAACAAGTACTGCGCATCCTAACACTTCAGCGCTCAGATTATACTCACTTTGGCTTAGGCTTGTCAAGATAACTATAGGAATTGCAAAGCAAGAAGCAAATTGAGGTCAATGCATGAGAGCCCTAGTGTCGGCTGTCGCTTGCCGCACACTAGCATCGCTTTCCCCAGGAAACCAAATCCGCGCATGGGGAAGGCCAGGTAGAGATGGCGACTCCATGTTTAGAGTTTTCCTGAGCTACACGACTGATGAACTTTTCAGACGCGACACTGCCAGAGGGTCGGCTCCGCAAGCGGTACCTCCGACAATCCCCCAGGTTCACAAGGGCAAAGAAGCTTTGAAACCGAACCCGCAACGACCGGAAGTATATAAAATCGTAGAATCTTCTGCCACGAGTCCGCGTAGAGAAGCTCGAAGGATTTCATGAAGTGATCGGCACAGTCTGTCTCCTGTACATATTTGTGGAGTGATTGGAGAGCCCGTGGATCCAACTCGGCTGTCATTTATCAGCAACATCATTGAATTTGGCGTTGGGAAGGAAGAAGGAAGAAGGATCTCGAGGGATTTCTGTTATCTTTCTAGCGGCGGCAGCCCAACGGCCCTTATCAGATTGAGCTAAGAACAGGTACCAACTCGGAACGCTCGTGTCAGAAATGCCCTGCCCCGCCGATCCAGGGCAGCCCGTGGCAGTGGAGCGTTTTCAGCTCCTGCACGAGTCTGACAATCTTCACCTCAATGGCAGCTACGCTACCGACAATGGCTACCATCAGCCATTGACAGCTTCAAAGCTCGCCTCGCAACATCTCCCACCGCAGAGTTTCCATCTCACCGGCTCATTGAACGGAAACGGTGCTTTGTTCCCTTCTTTGAAGGCCATTCCACTCGCGTCCTATTACAAGCTCCACCGCGTACCTTCGCTGTCCAGCATGACTGAGACTGACTCTGATGACATGGATACCGTTCAACTGCCTCGAAGAGAGTCAACCGCAGAACCACCGCAGGAGCGAGCACCGCACAATGGCATCCATAACAAGATACTTGAACAGGTTGTCCGAACCCCCGGCCGACAGCCTTCGCCGCAGCCAACACACTTGAGCGTTCCAGGATCAAGCCAACCCAGAGTTCTCCGCGAAGAGGGTTCTGGTTATGTTGCTCCGAAATTTGAAGGCAAAGATTTGCAAATGGAACAGGGTAGGGGATGAGGCAAACGATAGACTACCTGAGAATCGGGCTGATGAGATGAACAAATAGTAATGGATCAGCTCGAGGAAAAGGGCTTCATACCTCCAGAATTCGTCGAGTCGGAAACCAATTGGTTCTACAACGAATTGGGCATTGATGATATGTATTTCCAGACAGAGACAGTGCCAGCTGTTGTCAACCACATTCTGTCGTTGTACGCTGGAAAGGTAGCAGCATTCGCTCGAGATGACGGCCGTCTAGAAATACGTCTGGACAAGGAAGCGGCGGATCATGCCGTATACATTGACACAAGCACCCCCGGTATTAGTGCGATTGACGGTCCCAGGTATGAGCAGAGGATTGACGAGAAGTACGTCAATGGCTCTACAAGCGATAGCAGTTATCGAGTGGAATCATTTCGCTCTGGGAGCCACCTTCCCGGAGAGAAGGATCAATTACGTTGCTACTTCGTCTACAAATGTCATTTTGCACATCCAAAGCCTAGTTTGGAAGAGACCAATCTAAATATCATCGGGGAGACAAGGTTCCTTCAAAAGGCCACGCAAAACACCAAGGACATCTATCAAGAAGTTATGAACAATGCCGTTGGGAGGACCGGACCGGTCATTGAAATGTTCGAGATGCCTGCAAGCAGGGAAAAGAGGCTTGTCATTGCATATCGACAAGGATCCGCCATGGGAATGTTCAGTGCTCTCTCTGATTTATATCACTACTATGGATGCACAAGCTCCAGAAAATATGTCGAGCAATTTTCAAACGGGATCACAATCATGTCGATCTATTTACGTCCCCTACCACAGACAGCTGCCAACGCAAAGCATCCGCCAATCGAGGCTTCAATTCATCAGATAATGAAAGAAGTATCTCTGCTATACTGCATACCTCAGAACAAATTTCAAGGTCATTTTGCCAGCGGTCGACTGAGCTTGCAAGAGACAATCTATGCGCATTGCGTGTGGGTGTTCGTCGGTCATTTTCTCAATCGTTTGGGATCGGAATACACGTCCCTTGTCTCGATTCTAGATCCGAACAACAGCGTTCACGCGGAAATGTTGTCCAAAATCAAGCGACGGCTCAGAACGGAGACCTTCACTTCGGACTACATTCTCGAAATCATCAACAAGTATCCTAATCTCGTGCGGTCGCTGTACCTAGCGTTCGCTAATACTCATTATGTCCAAACGAGAGGCGAGCAAGATGACTTCATTCCCACGCTCAGTTACCTACGGCTCAAAGTTGATACGGTCCTCGACGATGCGCAACTCAAATCGCTCATCTCGAAGACTGCGATCAACGAGCATGATCAAATGGTTATGACTGCCTTCAGAGTCTTCAACGCAGGCGTACTGAAGACCAATTTCTACACTCCGACGAAAGTTGCTCTGAGCTTTAGGCTCAACCCTAATTTCCTCCCTGAAGTCGAATACCCACAGCCATTGTACGGTATGTTCTTAGTAATCAGTTCGGAATTCCGTGGCTTCCATCTTCGCTTTCGCGATATTGCCCGTGGCGGCATTCGAATCGTCAAGTCAAGAAATCGCGAAGCATACTCCATTAATGCAAGATCTCTCTTCGACGAGAATTACAACCTCGCTAACACACAGCAACGCAAAAATAAGGACATACCCGAAGGAGGGTCTAAAGGTGTGATTCTGCTGGACGTACACCATCAAGATAAGGTCAAAGTAGCTTTTGAGAAGTACATTGACAGCATTATGGACCTCTTGCTACCCCCAACTAGCCCTGGAATTAAGGATCCGATTGTTGACCTGCATGGTCAACAAGAAATCCTTTTCATGGGCCCTGATGAGAACACTGCAGATCTCGTCAATTGGGCTACCGAGCATGCGAGAGTGAGAGGCGCTCCTTGGTGGAAATCATTCTTCACTGGTAAAACCCCGAAGCTGGGCGGTATCCCTCATGATGTTTATGGCATGACCACACTGTCTGTTCGTGAATATGTCCTGGGAATCTATCGAAAACTCAACCTCCAACCTGATGCAGTCCGAAAATTACAGACCGGTGGCCCAGATGGCGACCTAGGTTCTAACGAAATCTTACTTGGTAATGAGAAATATACTGCGATCGTTGATGGCGCTGGCGTGCTTGTCGATTCGCAAGGTCTAGACCATGCAGAGCTTCTGAGATTGGCCACGAAACGTGCAATGATCTCCGAGTACGATACAACGAAACTATCATCCGAAGGATACCGCGTCCTGGTTGATGAGACGAACGTCACGTTGCCTTCCGGAGAGACTGTCAATAACGGAATGATCTTCCGCAACACCTTTCATTTACGAGGCGGGAAGCACTTTGATCTTTTCGTCCCGTGCGGTGGCCGGCCAGAATCCATCGACTTGAGTACCGTCAACAAGCTTATCGTTGATGGCAAGAGCACCATCCCGTACATTGTCGAGGGTGCCAATCTGTTCATTACGCAAGACGCCAAGCTGCGCCTTGAGAAGGCTGGCTGCATCTTGTACAAGGATGCGTCTGCGAACAAAGGCGGGGTCACTTCTTCATCGCTTGAGGTGCTCGCATCATTATCTTTTGATGACCAAGGCTTCTCGGAGAACATGTGCATCCGCGAGGACGGCGCGGCTCCTCCCTTTTACAATGCCTACGTGAAGGAAGTTCAAGAAACCATCAAGCGTAATGCGGCATTGGAGTTCGAAGCGATTTGGCGAGAACATCAACAAACCGGCATCGCTCGAAGTACGCTTAGTGACACCCTAAGCATAGCCATTACCAAGCTAGATGAAGAGCTACAAAAACAGGACCTCTGGCAGAACACCGAGCTACGTAACTCAGTGCTTGAAGATGCATTGCCAAAATTGCTTTTGGAGAAAATCGGATTGCCCACCATTATTGAACGAGTAAGTCACACACCTTGAATCGCTTTATTTTTAGATGCAGAGTCTTGGTGTAAACAGTGAGCACTCGACTATGCTAACATGATAAAGGTACCTGATAATTACTTGCGTGCAATCTTTGGCAGTTACTTAGCCAGCAGATTTGTGTACGAGCATGGCAGCAGTCCGAGCCAATTCGCCTTCTTTGATTTGTAAGTGAAACCAAACGGTTTACTGCGCCACGACTGACTCGATTGTAGCATGACGAAGAGGATGGCAAAGCTGAATCAACCACGTGAGCTGCCTGTCAGAGTCAATGGCGCCTAAAGCATTGGGATCTCCTCGCGCGTACAATATCGTAGCCTAGGGATGGGAGGTTGCTTCTTGCATTTGATACCGGACAAAAATAGATTAGGATGGGAGACACCGTTTTGCATGAGAAGGAGGGTTACTGGGGAATGTACATTTAAGCGCCCATGCATAGCATGGCACACTAGATTGATCTCATGCTACTGTTGCAGTATCAAAATAATGCGCCCTATTCTGCCTGAACTCCGCACTGTTCAGTGGATCAGAGTCATCTTGCGCGATTACACTACAAGATATTACGGTACTCACCTCGAATTACATATTATTCGCGTCTCACGTTGAAATTCTGCAATTGCAGTTTTTGCACCCCTGTTTCCTGATTCTCATAAATGTAAACAAACCCCTCATTCTCGCAGCCTGCGCCGAACCTCACACTCTGGCCGGACACAGACATTATACTCAGGCGCATCTCATAAGCTTCAATTGATTGACAGCTTCAGACGGCTCAGCCCAGATCATCATACACTGCAAACATGGTGTCCACACGACAAGCTACCGGTAAAAGTGCGCCCCGCAAACCGTTCATGCCAACAGCCGCAGCGACAAAGACCAAGACCAAAACAAAGACCACGACCACCAAGAAAACAACCTCGACGAAGCCAAAGGCTAATATCTCCAAGCCTCGAGCCAAAGCCACCACCACGGGACGCGTGGAGAAGAAAAAAGCTCCGGCGGTAAAGCACAAGAAGCCGTCGTTGACGGATAAAGTCAAGGGTGCGGCGGAGAAGGCAGTGGGGATTGTGGAGGGCAAACCGGGAAAGAAGGTAGGTTTCCAACAAGTGCTGTCTGCTTCTTGTGAGCGCTCGGCCAAACTGGCGACACCAGGAAGAGCGCAGTAACAGCTATACTCGTATATAGGCTGACCACTTATGCAGGGAGCGGGGACAAAGAAAATGAGGGGGGAGACTGGGAAGCAATTGTGAATGGGCTTTACTTTGACACTCAAAGACCGAGCGGATGGTCGAATGGTGCTGAGAATGTTGAGGTTGCTCTTGTCCTGAGTAGAGGCACGGTCCGTTCTCTTTTCTAGGATTCCCATGCGAGGTATTTCTCCTAGTGCGGAATTACGAAGCAAAGCCTCGTATGTCAAGAAGGTTTAAGTTTCGATCTCTCTTTACCTACAACTGAGTGGAGTCTGGGTTGCGATATGGTCGGTATCTGCTGCTCCGACGGTTCTTGTATGATACCCATTGGTTATGTGGATAATGTAATGATGTAGCTTGTTGGCAACATTAGGCTTTACGCTTTGCTTCAGGGAAATTTATGTCTTGCAGAGCCATGCTCTGACAAGAGTATTATCAAGGTGCACGAGCACATTGATTCTAGTACTGTTGGAGGTTGAATGTCCATTCATTTATGATTTCTTATCATCTCAGCATTTGTTACCTGAGATCCGTCGCTTTCATTGCCATTGTACATAAGAGACGGTTACGAACAAATTGAATGAGGCTTTCCTTATTGTAATCAGCTCGGAAGCTATGCAGAATCTCTCAGCATTATTACGCCCTCTCTAGATCTTGTCTCCCTCTTGATAGCTTGCCCAACCCTTCACTTATGAATGGTTTTATGAGAGCATGGAGCTGAGGTATCCAATTGATTTAGCACTGGTCTCATGTACAGCAAGATACGGCTCTCAAAATGTATCTTTTCACCTTCAACAAAACCAGGGAGGACTCCTCAGAGAATATTACATGGTTGCTGGCATTTGCAGAAAATACCTTGCCAGATAGAAGGAAGGAAATATGGAAATTGATGTTATTCCTTGCTCACTTTTAGACAATCGAAGATCTGCATTGCGACAAAAAATACTATAATTGGAATTGTGTACCCTTGGAGGCCAGAATGCAGCAGAACGTAAAGTAGGAAGCCGACCAATGAAATAGACGAATTTGAATGGCTATCATACCAGAAGAGTTGGGTTCGAGAATCTCTACCTACTTTGTTCGTGCTCGTGCCAATCACCTGTTAGAGGATCGATTTGCCATGGCTCCTGTGTGTAAAGAGGTGATGGATACCGTATCATCTTATTCCAATGATATCTTGGCCTGCTATTCAGAGTTGTGCACATTCTCTAATCTGGAGCCTTTGCCAAGGATCAATGAAGCATTCAAAAAGCTGGTAAGCTTGTGTAGTCAAACGCCAGATGAAGCTGTAACCGCAAAGGTTGTTTCCCCACCCTGAATTCGGACGCCGGCAATGGTCACTGAACAGCGCTAGGTACTGTCGGATCCTAAAGTCGTTGCCATTATCCCTCACCTTCGACAGCTCTGCTCGGATGGGGAATACCGACTTGAATTGCAACGGGCAGAGAAGATTGGTGATTGTGAGACGCCTCGAGAAGGTAGCTTTAGCTTCCATGGAGATCGCTCTTGCAAAATTTTTCCTGATTTAAACTGTAGCACATGAGATGCTCCTCGCTTTCCCCTACCATAACAATTATGTGGAACTTATCCGTATGGAGCTGAATGCACTTGCATCTGTGAAACCAGCTGGCAACAACCTCAACCAATTTGCGATCATTGGATCAGGACCACTTCCATTGACGTCGCTGTGTATCTTGGATCACCTCAACAAGCAGGATCAGTTTGTTACTTGCCACAACATTGACCAGAATCCAGAGGCGATTTCGTCCTCCAACAATGTGTGTAGAGCGCTAGGTCACACCAAGAAAGCGATATGCTTCCAGTGTTCTAACGCTAAGGATACAAACTTGGATTTAAGTGGTTTCGATGTGGTCTATTTGGCCGCATTGGTCGGGGCATGCGGCGAGAGAAAGCGTGATATCCTCGCGAGTGTTGTTCAACGAATGAGGCCAGGAGCGTTCATACTGCTTCGAAGTGCTCGTAAGTCAAGTACTCAATCTGTTGCTTTCATGAGCCTACCTTTACCTAGTCTTATACACGATAAGATGTCAGGGAGGGATGGGTAATAGCTCTTGAGACAGATTTCTCTACTCAGCGCCTTGTCATGTTCGGAATCACTGACTACAGCAATGTCCAGATTCATTGCGGCAACTTTTGTATCCGGTAAGCATTTGAGTCACATCATCACCTTATCCGGCAATATATACTGAAAAGTTTTGAGGCTGTGGAAATAACGACAAATATGACGTCTCTTGGTTTAAAGCCTCTGCTCGTCGTGCACCCCTACAATTCTGTTATCAATTCAGCGGTCGTAGCTGTCGTTGAGGACTCTTTAGACGGCTCACTTTAAGAAGATATTGAATTCCGACAATCAGGAGATGGTGTACATTTTTTGTGACGGTAATGCGAGGATGGCGAAGTCTAAGGCACAACAAAAGGACGTCACATTTGATCATAGAAACACCTCGAAGGCAGTACACAAAGCTGAGACCATCCCCCGATACAGAAAAGACACGCTGAAATAGGTCACACTGTTCAGAATTTAGAACGTCTTTGAGCTCAGAGGTCAGAATGTGTTTTGCCCTTGCATGAGACATAATTCAAAGGGAGTATAATGAGTGTCTCAACAGGAAAGTAATTAACATCAGCGGCACGAACACGAAGTGAGGTTTTACAGTAGGAAGTTGGTATTAGCTGTGAAGCCTGTGAATAACTTACCTCACACTAGTTAAAATAAAACTAGTTCTATTGATACGGGTAGAACCCGCAATGTGACTACCATCACCGTTACAACCCCCCTCCTCCAACGCCATCTCGACTACTCACCAACGACTCAATCGCCTTGCATCGCAGCTTCATTTTTGGTCGCAACAGGATCTGAAAATAATGCCCCCATACTTTGAAATCAGCTAGCACGTTTGCACTAAGCTGCACTGACGACTGCAGTAGTTCTCTTCCCCGCAAGCGCGTCCACCTCGAGCAGCAGCGCTACCATGCCTACGTCCTTTCGAAAGACCGTGCATCCTACTCCGTTTCGGTATCGAACGCCATCCCCCCCTAGAGATGCTTTTGAGCCCCTCTCACCTACCCTTGGGGAGGGCGCCACCAATGGGGATTTGGCTTTACAATTGACTGATAATAGAGAGGCTCGCAATGGACTCAAAAGGGCTTGCTCTGAACAGCACGAAGAGGTCAACGGCTCGAAAAAGCAGAGACACGTATCTGAAGGCGCAATGGACGTCTTTGCCTCGATAGCCCTGGCCACCAAATCTATAAATCCACGCAAAACAAGCATCCCCGCCAGCTCAAAATCGATCAGCGGACGCAGCGACCGTCCTTCTAAGCGAGCAAAATCCGAGAAACTGCCCTCGTCTGACTGGTCAAAGAAAAGGAAGGGCGCAGATCTCAGGCCTGCAACAAGTTATGAGCAGTCACCTGAAGACAGGAGATTGGAGGCTGAACTTCTACTGAATTTTGCTCAAGCCAATTTCGTACAAGCAGTAACCTGGCCGAAATCTCCTTCGCCCGTGGAATCTCAAGGGATGAGACAGCGGCCTCGGACTGTCCCCGAGACAACAAATCACGCCATGCCTGAAGGGGACGTACATGACGAGATAGGAGGTGGACAAGCTCACGGTAGTAGGGCGTTTCGAGAAAAGCAAAACACAAGAAGTGGAGTGGAAGCGCAGAGTCCTCTGCAAGAAAATGCTAAAGCGGTTGATGGAATTCCTGGTGGTAATACTCCTGATAATAAACAACCACTGAACGGCCCCCCAAATACATTTAAAGTTGTCGACGAAATTCTAGATGTCGGCGAGTTCCACCCTGCTGGCCAAAAACCCATGGCTCCTGAGATCTCGAACTACGATAACATTGATCCGATATCCGTTCCCTCTCCATTTGGCACAGATACACTTGCTGGACAAGAGGAAAAACTAGGAGAGTTTGAAGATCGATCAAGCCCTGATATTCGTAGCCTTACTGTGGTTCCAATACTGCAGGATGATATTGCACCAGACAATGGGAGTCTATCAGATACGACCCCTCAGCCTCGTTTGAATAGTGGGCCGCCGGTCGACGAAATCCTCCAACTTGGAGAAGGTGACGCGAAATTTGAGGGGGACTCACTGGACGAATTGAACGCGCAGGAGATGGAAAAGCTGCCTCAAGAACGGGTGGAAAACGAGTCACGTACAATTCACGGTGCCTTGGGTGACCATGATGTCACAATGAATAAAGACTTGGAAGCACCCGGGAAGGATAGGATGCCCTCCATACCCCCGATACATTCCTACTTGGGCAGTGATACTGGCGCAAGTACTCCTGATCTCCAAGAGCCAACATCAGCAACGGCCGTATGTGCCACATGCAAATTCACTCGTAGCAAGGGAATCGAGACTGAGAATGACTCGACATCCTGGATAGGTTGCGACGCTTGCAAGTCTTGGTTTCACTTTGCGTGTGCGGGCTTCAAGAATGAGAGAGAAGTCCGGAGTGTCGATAAGTTCAGATGTCGGAGATGCAAACCGATACACGGATCTACAACCTACGTTCGAAAGTCATCCCGTGCTCATAGCGCGATTGACTACGCTGGCTTACACCAAGGAGTCATCAAGACCTCCGATGAGCGCCCTGAACATCACTATATCAAGCCAATTAAGGAGGGTACCATTACATTCTTACCTGAGACGTTCGCGAGAATGCGTCCCGAGTTGGTGACTGCTGAGTATTTTGAAAAGGGTACTGGCATGAAGGAACCTGTTGTAATACCGACATGCTTTAATGCTCGATCAAAAATTGCTTCGATTGCTGAAAGAAGCAGTCAAAACGATGACATGCCTATAGGCAGCTTACCTGAGGATGATGATACTGCCGAAGATTGGTTGTCTCGCCACGCCGAGTGCGAAATGGTTTCCGACCACGGCCAAGACGCACTGGACATGGTCATCCCGCAGGGACTTACCGTCAGACAAGTCGCAGAGCTGTATGGCCCTGAAGAGAAGGTTGAGGTTATTGACGTGAAATCCCAAAACGGAGAGAGCAAGAAGTGGAACATGAAGCGCTGGGCAGATTACTACGAGAATCCGAATAACAAGGTGGTGCGTAATGTCATTAGCCTCGAAGTGTCTCAGAGCAGACTCGGGCGCTTGATAAGGCGACCTCAAATTGTGCGAGATCTTGATCTCCAAGACTCGGTTTGGCCGGAAGATCTCCTTGCAAAAGGTGAATATCCAAGAGTACAATTCTATTGTTTGATGTCTGTCGCCGATTGCTTCACCGACTTCCACATAGATTTTGGTGGTTCCTCGGTCTTCTATCATATATTAAAAGGGAAGAAAACGTTCCTCTTCATCCCACCAAAAGAGAAGCACCTGAAGAAGTATGAAGAATGGTGCATGTCACCTGCGCAGAACTGGACGTTTTTAGGTGATCAGACCAAGGAGTGCTATCGAGTCGACCTCTCCGAAGGAGATACGATGTTGATTCCCTCTGGCTGGATTCATGCCGTGTGGACTCCAGAGGATAGTCTTGTGATTGGAGGCAATTTTCTCACACGGATGAACTTTGGTATGCAATTACGCGTCGCACAGGTCGAGAAGGCCACTGGGGTTGCTAGGAAGTTCAGGTATCCGCATTTTCAGAAACTTCACTGGTACACTGCTTTACGTTATCTCGAAAATGACCCGCTCCCTGGCAATGTCCGCGACCTGCTTCACGCTGGTGGTAGCTTCTGCAGGGAGACGTCTGCGCATCATGAGTTTGATGCTTGGGGTGAAAACTCCCGGGCCGGCCTTGAGAATTATCATGCTAGATATTATTCGCAACCCGAGCTGGAAGGTCTACCTGATTTGACGCGCTACCTGCTGAGAACAGCGTTGATTGACATTGGTAGTATAACCGATGGCATCTCAGCAGATACCCGCAACGCTGTGAAAAAATCTATTCCCAGGGGACACGGCGAGCCCCTTGATATCATGAAGACGTTCGCAGCATGGTGTGCTTGGAAACGCGGTAATGAGCCCATACCACACTGGGCATATCCAGACGCTGTACCGGAAAATCTTTCGCCTGATAAATTGAGCGCCGCAGCCATGAAGAAACTTGACCGTGAGGCTGCTCTCTCAGCACCTAGACGACATTCAGCTCGGATGCAGTCTCAGCAAGAACTATCACAAAAGGCATCGTCAGAGTCTCAACTGCCCTCTACCTCCCCTAGCGACTGGATAGGGAGCGATACGAAACAACCATGCTCCACTCTCGGCGCTCAAGGGCAGAACGACCTTGCAGTTTCTGGTACTCCGAAGAGACCCAGAATTACATCTGCAACTGGGCCTGGCTCTCATCGAAAGACTGCTTGTGAGACTTGTCGGAAGCGAAGGCGAGCCTGTAAGCATAAAGACCAGGTCGCAGCTTCCATGGCTACTTCTGCATTTAACATCGCTGGAACCGAGTCCGTTGGCCTTCAAATAGGTCTACCGACAGCTATTGCAACGCCAGAATCCAGGCTCTATCCGGAGTGCGATCGATTCGATACGAGGGCATTGGACGAGGCGCCGACCTCAAGTAACGGTGGAGCCAGAAACATTAACCCCGAACAATCATTAAATCCACAACCAAGCCATCACGAGCCGACTCAAACATATGATGTTGTGGCTGCTCACCCTAGCACGTCTCAAGAGATGCTACCGATAGTCCCAGAGGTAAACTTGCAACTGCCTGAACATGCCGACAGAGGCCTTGAAGCGATTCTGGGGAGCGCTGCACAAGCTCGACCTAGGCACAAGGCTTGTAATGACTGTCGAAAGAGCAAGGTGCGTGATTTCTACCACGAAATTAGAAGACTCCAGCTAATGCAGCTTTTAGCGCCGTTGTATCCACGATGCCTTTGGTAATGAAGACCCGGTCAAAGTCCGTGAAACTGCAATCCCTAGACCTCACGCGAGGAAGTCGAATGTGCAGGCCAAGGACGGTTCTGTCAAGAAACCAGCTGTTCCTAAGCAAAGATTACCTCATCCAACAGACACACATGACTCAAATGATGTGGCAAATGGTGTAGTCTTGGGGAATAGCGTAAGAAGGGTAGCCCCAGTTGCGAACATGGTGGCTCAACAGCCAAGCTTACAGCCCGACATGAATACCAAGTCAGGCTTACTAGATGCAGCTGTGCAAAAGGATATAGCAGAGCGTGCGTCTCTTCTACTCGATCCAGCACTGTTCTCGACGATTACAAAAGACTCCGCGTACCCAGAACAGGCTCCACACTCTGCTAAATTCACACCAGCTCTCGGCCTAGTCAACGATCCTCCGCCCAGCATCACAGCAGAGCTCCCAGGGTATACACCAAATCAGCATCTACTAAGCACTTCTTACACTACATCTGACCCCAAAATCGGAATCGCACCCTTTGAATCAAGAGACAGTTTCGAGCAGCCCGCCTCTTCTTTGGTGTCACCCCCTGCTTCATCACATGACGATGTCGGGAATAGCCCTACAACCGAGCCTCCTCAATGGGCTCCTTCAAGATCGTCCTCGGAACAGTCTTCGACGCACCTAAAGCAAGTGCAACAACGGTATACACCTGAGTCAGGACCAATGAGAAGAGCCAGCAGTAGCTCCTACGGCGAGGCTGCGCCTGAACAAGCCACATATGCTGAAGGGAAAGAACCGTCTTCAAGCCCGAAGGCCAGAGCAGGGCTGAAAGAAGAGTATATGGCAGACAAAGAGAGTTTGAGACTAATCAAGGAGCTTCAGGCGCAGGAGCTGGGCCTTCGAAGGAGAGAAAAGGCGTGATTTGATATTTTCAAGACGTTAACGAGCAGACATGATACTCTATGCCGAGCACATGTGCGGAGGGAAGGCGTTTTTTCAGAGATACTTTTGGCCCGTGCAAGGAGCGAAAGGAGGGATCAATACTTCTAGTGATTCGGGAGTCTGGGTGGCTTCATGACGGATTTTCTTCTTTAGTAGGGTATGCCTTTGAGGATGATCATTAGTATACAATCCGGAGGGTCTCATATCTCCAGGAGGCAGGCCAGACATGATTGAAGCGTAACGCCACGAGGATCATGTCACCCGATAGTTGTTAAGAACATTTAGTCATATTATCACTTAGTCGGCTGTAACAATACCACAATTTCGATTGAGACTGACATGTGCTTCCTTTTACAACTGCTATGATTAGGCTCGCATCAAACTTGCGTGCCCATTTGGAGAGAAATATAAGTTTCAAATACAGCTGGTGAGCTTTGGATTCTATGCATACGACTGACAACTATGTGAAGTATCAAGTAGAAGATACGGACCCAAAGGAATGAAGGTTACATCCAATGCAATACATGGAAGCCATGATAACGCCGTGCCCAGAGAAATTCAATGTCCGTACACTAAACGCTCATGTCCAAAAAGTGCCTTATCCCTAAAGCTTAAAGTATCCACAGGTCGCTCTTCACATTTCAATAGGCTTGCCCATGGTATCCCATGTTTGGCACTGTTGGTTGACGATTTACTGGTGGTGGACTCAGCCCCTCACTGTCCCTACTCGTACTCCGATTGTGGCTGTGTCCCATTTTGGCAGCGGAGCCAACGAGGTTTTCCGAGCTATCGCGAGCACCTCTTGGTCGTCTAGGTGGTGGGGTCTCATCCCGATAAGGTGGGAGGGGAGAAGAGCTGCGACGACTGTACGTGCTCATCGGGTAGCTTTTGCCTTGCAAGGTTTTGACATCCTTATAATCCATTGGGTCTATGAGTAAAGAGTTACGAGCATCGAGTGGAGTCAGATCGTCAAAATCGCGGTTGATTTTTTCTGCAGAGCCGTCAATATGAGATGGGGAGAAGGATGATGGAGTAGACGTACCAGCCTGCTTCCGCTGCTTGCGGTGAGGATTCTCTCTAACGCAGACAATGATTGCATTGACAGCAATCAATATTGCAAGGACTACTGTCAACACAGATTGGACAGCAATCAATACCACACCCGTGATTGTCTTCGTGGATTGCGCAACCCCCAGTTCTTCAACAAAAACCAGAATGCAAACGACCGAGAGCACTCGCACGACCTGGATAACAACGTTGATCCAATTACCGGCGGTAGTCGCAAATGGCCTAGTCCCGAGTACCAAAATGAGCATGAGAGACTCGACTATCAATTGCCCAGAGGTTTGAGCCAATCCGTGGCCATTGCCTGCAGCGATAACACATCCCTTCGCGAACATGTATACGATTGCAGGCATGAAGAGCCACCAATATCCTCGCTTATAGTTATCGTAGAACAAGCTGTATTTCCGCCAAGTTTCTTTGTCTTCGAACAGTGCTGCGGAATTTCCCTCCATCTTTTGGTACCTCTGGGCGAGCTGCCAGATGCGAAAGGTGAAGAATGCTAGGATGGCGGTAAACAGGCCTAGAGTGACGCCTGCAAGCAACTTGGCAGCCCAGGAATCTCCATTGGTAAATTGGAACACGCAGTAGAGAGTCCACACCCCGTAGAGGAGCAAGATCAGATTAGTGATAGTCCTGGCTAGGAGACCCCAATAACGCTTACGGAAGTTGGTGAGCTTCTTGGGAAAGGAACCGAACAAAGCCCACGTCTCAAGGATGGCCTTGAGTAGGAGAATACCAACAGCAATTGCAGCTATGACTATGGCAAAGATCAAAAGAACGGTCATGAAGGTGTTGGCCTGAGGAATGGTGAGCTGTTCCACATAGCCCTGGATACCGTGGACAATGTGGGTGACCTTATCACCATCAGGCGTGGTACCATTCGTCGCCGCTACGGTGCCATTGCCTGCTTGAGTACCGTTCACGCTCGCAGCGGTATCCCTTGTGACCAGATAAGGCTCGAAGAAGGAGCCAAACGCCCGCTTCGTGAAAGTACCGGACGAGGAAGCGGAGGCACCATCTTTATAGACTAACGTGGCGTTTCGCAAGTAGGATATACTGTCTTCGGTAAGATTACCTCCTGTCGCCTTGCGGAAGTTGTCTATGGAGGTTTGCATTGAATTCCATGGAAGGAGGCCTCCGGAAAAGGCAAAGTTCTTAGAAAAGCTTCGGTAGACGGGCGGGTATTGATTGCTCAACATTCCATTGACTGCAATGGATTGAAACCATCCAATGACATCACCGAAATTTGGACTTGGAGAGTGCCCGCCAGTGGTACCGGCATTGCCTAGTGCCGAGAAGCCAGAAACAAGCAAAGCAGCCCCAGCAATACCGAAGGCGATGTAGGACACTGCAGGCGCTTCGACGGTCTTGCCGTTGGTAACTTCAGACTGTATGCAAGCCAGGCCTTGTCCGCCATCCAAAGCCTTTAACTCCATTTTAGCCTCTCCCTCGAGGTCAGGTATATTGAAAGCTATCGATGGGATCTCATTGGCGAATGATGGCGGAACAGTCTGCACACCCTGGGCAGCAAAACTTCCTGCAGGTGCTGAGTTTACACGTCAGTATCTGGGGGGTGAACACGAGTGCTCAACGGCGACACGTACCTGGACATAACTGATCGACTTTGTTGGCCGCATCGCATGGATCGAAGTCCTTTTCATACACCTGCTTGCCATAGGCTGTGACGTAGAGAGACGCGGTAACGGTTTGCACCTTGGTACTCGTACCAGCCACATCGAAGGTGATCTGTCGCGTTGTTCGATCGTATTGTATGTTGAGGGCCTGGACCGTGATTTGCGAATTGTCCAAACAGGTCGTGAAACCTGTTGTTTTGAGAATATCGTTGGCTAAAGCCATCTGTGATAGAGCGCCGAGTACAGCGACGCCAGCAAGCCATCTCGGGGGAATCGACGTGGACTTCATTCTCTTCACGCCCTTCCTCCACACAAGTCCTCAGACTCTGGGGCTGCACTCTGTTTGGATTTCAAGGATCGTGTTCTAGAGTAAGTCGTAAGGTCATCGAAGCGCAGAGAGGCAAGGGACGGAAATCGAGTGTGGGCAATGATCCGATAGGTCGCCAGGGATGAAGGTCAACGTGAGACGGCTGCTTCGAAGCCCTTGGACGTGATGATGTACAGAACAGAAAGGAAGGGCCGAAAGCGTGGGATCAACCCAGGCGGAAACTGAAGAAATTTGTCTAGAGAAAGTAAGGAGTCGTGGGTTCCTCGCAATTGAGGTCCAAATTGGTGTATGTGTCAGCGAGTAAATAGAAAAGGAGTGAAAGTGGCGGCAAGTGAGCGACGTCGACAAGGCGGGGGGGAAAGGAAGGTGAAGGTAGAGAATGGATGATGATTGAAGACGGAGGCGCGAAAGGGCGAGGCAGAGATTGACTGTTGACCGTTGACCGTTGACCGTTGACGGTAGACGATCTGCGACTCAGGGGAAAGGTTTGACGCTGTGCCGTAGAGCCAATCAGGAGTTCGAAAAGGAAGGGTGGAGACGGGCCGGCGCGAATAATCAAAAACCTGATCCTTGGCTGTACTTACTCTCTCATTATTATTATATAGGGTACTGTTGAAATGCTCGATACTTGACCTTGATCATTTGCCACGCTGTTTTCATGCTTGTTCATTTCAATCCTTCGTTTCGATTGTTTACTGCAAAACCGCAGTACTGGCCTATCAGCTACGTCTACTCGGTCCTACTGTCCCTAGCCGATGCACACACTTAACCTCTTCCCTCACTTGGTGTTCGCTTGCATATCAGTCAAGGCACGCATGTGGGTCTTCGCTTCTGATGTGTTCGCACACTCAGTCGAGTGAGACCAGCCCGTCTGGCTTGGGTATCAGGTCTGAGACGGGTCCATCGCTTCGAGTGTCACACACAGCCATCTAGCATCTGCTGCTTGGTGCCATTCGAGTGCATCCCTTTCCGTTGGAAAATCGATAGATGCAGGGTTTGGACCCTTCTGCTTCGTCGCTCTCTTTCGTTCGACACGACGCTGTAGTATTGATCTACGCCTTGAATTTTACGATTTTAGCATAGCCCGTCTCTCGGACGTCGATTCGCGATATGCTCTGGTTTTGCTGTTCTGTGGCATCGTTGCGGTTCATTGCATGTTTCGCTCACCTCAATACCGGACTTCTCTAGTTCTCCCCCGCCGTGTCCTTGTGTCATATTCCATCCACTGAGCGACACCTCGTTTGCCGGGTGGTATCAGTGGGCCTGGGTTCATGACGTGGCAGCCCTCATAAGTGACCGCGAATGGGGGAGTCTCCGGGTCCATGAGCACCAGGGCTGTCGGCAATGGATACAGTTGCAACGCACCCGAGAAATCCCAAAGTACTGGACGATCAGATAGCGGGAACGGTGAAAGGTACCCTTGGTCGAGTATCGTCTTGACAAGTTTGCGCGCTGTGTTCAAATCAAGTGGATTGGTAGAGTTTGCGGCACCTTTGGCTCTAGGAGCGGGGATATTCGATTCTGCTATCTGCACAGCCGTATCGATCTCCATGCCCGTGCTTTGGCCTTGGGCACGATCAGCCGTGGCTGAGTCTGTCTGCTGAAGCTCGTTGGGCACATTTCCACTGCCGTTGATGGCCTCGCTCTCTGGAGGTCGAAATCTCACAGCGCTCCGGCGAAGCCGACCAGACAAGTCGTCCCGAAAAAGGACGACTTCTTGCGTTGGTCCAAAGAGGGTCAGCCGAGTTGGATTACTAGTCCAGATCGCCTCTCCGTCTGTCCTCTTGCCCAGTGTTTTCTCCGCTTCTGCATTCGCAGTAGTAAAGACACGTTTGATCCTTGAAGTGAAGAGTTCAGGCACCGTGGCTTTGGGAAGTACTGTAGCGGCCCCGGCCGAGAAAGCAGAAGCCCAAGGGTCATTATCACCAGGAATAAAGACGAATGTGGTGTTCTGAATCATAGTTGGATAATCGGACATGATCGAGGCAAGAGAATCGAAATACTCCTTGTATTCGATGCTTCCACCGCTACCGCTTCCTGTCATAGCCGCGTAATGGACGAAGTTGCCCATCAAAACAATCACCATAGGGGTCTGGTCAGCTTTATCGGCGGCATACAAGCCAAGGACCTTCCTGAGAGCTTGCAGAGTCCTTGCACTGTCGAGTTGGACCTCCCCGAGGATGACCGCCCTGCCTCTGCCCTGCGGGCTTGTCTCTGCAGCACGCCTGTTTAGCACTCGCGACTCTAATTTCCGCATTGCGGAGCCAGCCGCTCTCTCACTTCCCACACCAAGGAAGTCCACCCAGCCAAAACCTCCTCCTGCACTGGAAACTCCATCCTTGCCCAGCCCAATGATCCCAAGGGTGACTTCGCGACGTTCGCATGGTGGGCCGCCGACAGAAAAAACAATGAATTTGCCTCCGATAGTGCCGCCCACTCCGCGATTGCCGTCAAGACCGGGCCCAGCGGCTGACCCTCCCTCCTCGTACACTCCATCCACGAGGACTATCATTCCCGGTGTAAACCAAGCCCCGTCCTCTGGAATCGGCCTTGCGTGCAACAAGTCGAGACCAATACTGCCTGTCAAGTCATTCAGAGTCAAGGCCCCAGTAGGAGAGATTGTCAATAAGCCTAGCAAAAGATGGCTGCTCCCGGTACGACCCAAGAGATTAGCGATGGGTGTGAGCTTATAAGCTTGCTGAATTGTAGCTGCGATTGAGGAAGAGCGTTGGAGTGAGTTAGTCCGGCTGATTGCCACTGAAGACGTCTGGAATGACTCATTGCGAAGCAAACGTTGATGCATGAGGTTATAGCGGTGACGGAAGAGGTTTGTCTTGTGTGCCGGATCTGGAAATAATGAGGGGGTCGTAATTGCAGTCTCAAAATGCTTCTGGCTCACGTTATATGTTAATCTTGGCTGCTCAAATGCTCCGACTATCTTCACCCATTTTCTGGGATCTTTGTCTTCGCTCGCATTTCCATCATCTTCCGGGTCAAGAGAAGACATTCCCAGGCTCGCTTGACTGTCTTCTCGACCCAGTCCATTAGTTGTGATCTCCGATGCTGCAGCATCCTTATCGGATAAGGCGGGGACAGAGCTGCTTGAGCGACTGAGCGCACTGCGAGAAGAGACTTTTCCTCCGCTCATGGAATCTTCGATGGTGCGCAAAATGTTCTTCAGCTCATCTCCTTCGCCGGGCACGATGACTCCGCCTCCACTCTTCTTCCAGCTCTTCGCGGCCTCGTCCAATACTTTCTCCGCCAAACCTTCCTCCCGCCATCCTGACCCACAATGCTTACCGATGAATGTAGCGAGGAGCTGCAATGCCGAGGAGGTAAGGGTAAGATCATGCTTCTTAGTGAGTGTACGGAAGGCTAGGGGTCGGAGAGTGGCTGGTGGTAAGAGTATGGGCAGAATCGATGGCTTAGAAAGCTCGGAGGGCCTTGTGACTCGGATGGGGTGAACGGGTGTGCCAAACGCTGGGGAGGATGTGGGCATCAAGTCGGGGTGTGCAACTGTTTGAGCTGTTCGGAAGAGCGGGGCGGTATTGTGAGCAGACGCCTCTTTGGGGTTCTCCATGTTCTGAGCTATATCAATTGCCCATTCCAACAATCATTGTGAGAATGAAGTATGATAGACTTGCGAAGCACTCTGATGCAACTGGTGATCGCTCAATTTAGATAGAAGGCTAGCCGAGCGCGTCGGCCAAAGTTGACGCGCAGAAAGTGCCGGCCGAGGGGCGGCCGACTGCCCGCAAAACACGAAACTTGATCAAAGGCATCAGGGCATTGTTGATGTAGAGACAGCTCCGAGCATCCTCAACGTCGCGCAGCTTCGTCACCAGGGGTTCTGCTGAATAATCCGGCTCAGCGTATTTGGCTCCATACGCGAGCGAGTCTATTACCATCCAAGTGTTTTAGTCCATTATGGGGGAAGCTCTAGGGGTCTCACAGGATGCTCCATGTACGGATGTTAGTCTCAGCTCCAGTAGCGATGACACAGCCCATCTCGCAGACCTCACAGCGCAAGCGATGCTCAAATACTCGATCAAAGATTACGATGCCGCAGCAGAACTCTATTCACAAGCTACGGAGCTACAAGCAGAGATCAATGGAGAGATGTCGTCACGGAACGCTGATCTGCTCTACGCATACGGGCGATGTCTCTACCATGTCGCTGTGAACAATAGTGACGTGTTAGGCTCCAAGGTGGCAGGTGAGAAGCAAGATGAATCCAAAGAGCCATCCAAGAAGAAACCAAGGAAGGAGCAAGCCGGGGACGCACTAAATGGACAGCAGAAAAGGGTTACTGAAGAGGTTGTCGCAAAGCTTGCTGAAGAGAAGGACGGGCCAATCAAATCAGACAACGACCTAGACAAGGGTAATAAGCCATATTTCCAATTTACTGGGGATGAAAATTGGGACACGTCGGAGGAAGAGGGTGGAGAGGATCCAGATGAGGAGGGTGGTGCAGACGCTGAGGAGGAAGACGATTTTGTCAATGCTTTCGAAGTGCTTGATCTGGCACGCCTACTTTTATCGAGAAGACTAGAAGAGGCCGAGAACGATTCTGGCAAGGGAAAGGGGGAGTCACAAGAAACCCGTCAACTCAGAGAACGTTTAGCGGATACATATGATCTCCAAGCTGAGATATCACTTGAGGGGGAGAGATTCCCTAACGCCGTTGCCGACCTCAAGTCGGCTCTAGAACTCAAGGCTGCCCTTTTCCCACAAGAGTCGAGCATACTTGCAGAGGCCCATTACAAGCTTGCCTTGGCTTTGGAATTCTCTTCTGTCACTCAACAAAAGGACGCGCACGGAGAAGTCGAGGCAGGGAAGGAGGCACAGGTTGATGAGGAAATGAGGGAAGACGCAGCAAAGGAAATGGAAGCAGCAATTGCCAGTTGCAAGCTGCGAATAGAAAAGGAGGAGACCAGTCTATCAGATGACGTCCGTACCAACGGAGCCGCTGGAAAGTCAAAAGTCACCAAAGGCGATATTGAGGACGTGAAGGAGATGATCAAAGAGATGGAACAAAGAGTGGGCCAAGAAACCCATGCCACTAGATCTGTCCCATGCTAATTGTTCTCAAGCTTGTCGAATTACGGCAGCCTCCGGTATCAGCCAGTGACCCGACCGGCCTGGGAACAGTCGACGGCTCGTATGCTCTCAACGGCATCTTAGGATCTATTCTTGGTGAGAGTCCAGCGGATCAAGGACTAAGGCTCGAAGAGGCCTCGAGAGGTGCAAAGGATTTGACCAATCTGGTGAAGAGAAAACGGCCAGCAGGCAACGAGAGTTCAAGATGTGCTGAAGAGACTGAATCACACGAACGGGAAAAGGAAGATCGATGTCGTGGGAGAAGTCAACGAGATGGGCAGTGGAAAGAAAGTCAGAAGCTGCGAAGGCGATGATGATTGATATGAACAACCCTCCTAATGTGTCGTGGCGTTCTCGGGAATGATGTAAAATAAGGCGATGGTGTTGCGGTCTCAAGGATCCACCTCGATTGCGTGATACCAATCTTTTCACAGTCGAACAAAAACGTGTCCTGATTAGACGGCTGTTTGTATAACAGAGCTGCAAAATGATCGTGACATTCATTTACTTGACTAAAGGGTATAATGCCGCTGGGAATTCGAGAACACGTCGCTTATGTAACCGTTCCCTTCCTAACGCCAACCTTTGATTGATCGAATAGCCTCAATAATCCAGAATCTTGACCACATAACTGTTCATGATATGAGATTAGCAACTTGAGATCCTCTTACCACCTGTAGGTTGTCTCCGCCCCTGAATGCTCTGCCTTGCCTTCTCTTCAAGGCCAGTGTAGGGCTCCAGACACCAGCAAAAAGATCCTCGCACTCATCTTCATCCTGGCTATCGAACTCGATTGCGCCCTCTCCGCTTCGAATATTTCTGATCTGCGACTTCGATGGCGGCATTTCTGGATCTCCTTGCTCCCAATTCGAAGACGAGCAGATCATCTTGGTCTCTAGTATATATTTCCCGACTTTGTAACGCTGCGATTCTTCCTCAGCTTCGTCGTACTTCCATCCGAGTAAAGAGCTGCAAATCGCGCATCGCACATCGCTGACCGTGTGCGCACCGGTGACTAGTTGACGGGACGACGGAGCGTCGGTCTTGGTATTTGGCAAACAAATGCTCTTATTCGCTCGTGAGGTTTGGGAATTTCCAATCGACAAAGGGGAGGGGGATACCAGATAAGCCCGACCATGCCGACCGGTAAAGCCTTTGCTGATAATTTGGGAGGTGAGGCAGATGTCGGTTGCACAGTTGGTGCACCGTAGATGAGACGTGTGAGTACTCAGATACTCTTCCGCGAATTGTTTGGCGGGTTCAATGAAATTGGCAGAGTCCCTAGAATTGGTCGAGTCCGAGCTTCTCTTTCGGCGGCGGAAAGGAGTCGATGGGAGTAGATAAGTTGGAAAGAGCGTAAGAGGGGTTGATCGTGTAAACATTGCTCGCACGCTCCTCACGAAAGCAAACGTCGGCAGCTTTGAGTCTTCCGGAGTTGCAGCTACTCAATTTATTGCTGCAATAGAATGCGAATTTTCCACCGAGTTGTTTGAATCAAGAGGTTTGGGGAGCAGCTACAGCACGTGGAGGATCAAAAGACCTCATACGGCCTCCAAAGTCTGCTCATCCCCATGATCTGTATTCCACCGCACTGAAGAAACTAGAAGGCTTGAGTTGGGGGGACGATGGAGGGGTTAGAGTCGTCGGGACTCACTGAAGCCCCACTTGCCAGAAGTAGATTGGGATCGTAGCAATAACAATGTACGACGACTACGACTACCGGATTTCATACAGATGCTGAACAGTGGCGCACTCGAGACACTCTCGAATCATATGCTAGCATCAAGTTGGGGAGGACGATTTTCAATTGATGACTACCAGTCCTCTATATCTATAGGGTGAGTGTAGATGTCCTGTGAGCTTTCTCTCTAACTAAAGTATCTGCACAATGGATGTAATGCGCTGTTCCTCTCTGGGCCCCTTCAATACGCTTGAACGCCGGAAAGCTGCCAGATAGGGGTATCATTCCAAAAGCGCCATGCTTGATGCTTATGCTCCATCATCCTGATTCCTAATGCACCATTGTCGCATATGGGTCGTTGCTTCAAATGTGTTCATTCCACTTCGTGCTCCCAGCTCCTCCACCCTCGTACTTATCTCTCTCTACCGGGTGAAAGTGCCTTCAGATCTCACGGTAGTCCGTTGGTCGTTGGACGTTACGTCTCGCTTGATGGCGGTGCGGATTGACTGGTTTCCGAAAGTAGGCGCTATCTTCATCGTTCATCGATGTAGCGCTAAAGGTTGTCCGCTGCTGGTTGGCAAATGAACCTCGTCCTTGGCCATTCATACCCCGGCCAGTCATCCCCATCCCGTTCATGTTCATACCGTTCATGCCGTTCGTACCGTTCATGCCGTTCATGCCATTCATGCCGTTCACGCCGTTCACGCCGTTCATGCCATTCATGCTCATGAAATGATTGTGCTGGCTGTAGACACCATTCGGCATCATGGGCTGTTGTTGATATCCTCCCCCCCACATACCCATAAACGAGCCATTGGGTATCAAAGGGTTCTGGAACGCTGGACTCGTACCCATCGAAGGGTCCATGGTCATCGCCATGGGCATAAAATTAGTCATAGTGGGAAATACCATGCCTTGTGGCGCCAGGTAATTACCGTTCGAATAGGGTAATTGCTGGTTGGCTGGCGTGTTCGCGGCAGCGACCAAGGATTGTTTGAAAGGTTCTGTTTTGTTGCTGTCAATCGATGGTTTCTCTGGAGCTTTCTCCTTCCGGCCAGGTGCTGTCCGCTCGTTCACAAGCTCGGACTCTGCCGGGCGCTTTTTTGGGTTGCCTTTGGGCAATTGCATGCCGGTAGGTGAAGATGGTTTTGAAGAATTGCTTGCCGGTGGTGATTTGCTGGCTTTTCGTAGCCCGCCAGTCGGACTTTTCGAATCTTTTTCTCTGGCTTGGGCAATGGATTTTTCTTCTTCGTAACTACAGATTTTGGCATTCATGTCCTTATCAGATGTCAGGTCATCGATCAGTATACTCTCGGTAGAGCATTCAGGGCAGCGTAAGTCATTCTCGAGCAGAGCATTTGTAATGCAGTCATGGCAAAAGGTCCTCTGACAGCATGGTGTTTTGGTAGGATCTACAAACAGGCGCTTGTCGATGGAACATTCCAGCCCTCTGTCTTGCAATTCTTTGCTACCCTGTTTAGCAGCTTCCTGAGCGGCCGCCGATACTTTAGCCTTAGCTTGATACTGATCCCACGCGGCTTTGTCGGGCTCTGCTATGACCCACTCTCCTTCAGCGTTGACCATAACTCCCGCAGGTTGCTTCGTGTCGTCCATGGTTCCGTCATTGGCGAGCGTAGTAGGCTTTTCGACCGTCTTGAGAAACGACCGAGGTATTCCTGTGGTACGTTTTACCCGCGGGCGATTTTCGTACGCAGGATCGTCATTGGTCGGACATACTTGAATCCAATGGCCTTTTTCTCCACATCGATAACAGATATACCCAGGAGGTGGTGGGTGATCGGGTACGTTCGCGGGCTTACCTTTGCTTGGGCCAGAACGCTGTACGGGTGTTGCACTGCGATATTCAGTGTCAGTAATCGGATGTTTCGTGCAGATAGAGGTAAATACGAACTTGGCCATCTCCTGTTGCTGCTGTGCCCACTGATCTGCTCCCATCTTGAACACCACTGCAAGCTTCTGTTCCTCCGTCTGAGCACCATTTATAACTGTGAGCGCCGGTGCAGCTGAGGCAACTTTCGAGACTGGCACCTCTGATCGGTGGGAGTTCTTTGCGTTCTGAGGCATCTTGCCGGACACATATCGTGCAGCGCCTCCTCGTCCCGGTTTGATAGGGGGCAGTCTCTTCGCAATCACTGTCGTCGATCTTGGAATTATAGAGGTGTCATCATCATATACTATACACATGTCAGAGGCTGGCTTCATTAGACTGGAATAAGCTTCTCTGTACGTCAAGGACATTACTTACCTTCATTGGAGTCCTCGGAACTGATCACCAATTCAAAGTCGGTGCCATCACCGAGTTTGTTCATTGTGATGATCTCACGCTTCAACTCAAAGACAGATATGCCTGTGCCGTCAAAAGCTACCCTAGAAGGCTCCTTCTGTGATTTGAAACGGAAGAACACTGAGGAAGACATGATGCTTGTTGTTATAGTTCACAGAACACGGGCAGGGTTGTTGAAGGGATACCACCGTTCGGAGGGAAACAATCTGGAGCTTGTCTGCAGGAAGTTCAAGTCAAGACGAGAATATCTTGACTAAGACTCTGATGATGATCCGATCAGACGGAAGGTCTTGGAGTCGTGGGGGAGAAGATAGATGTTAGTGGTCTAGAACAAGATTGAATTGTCTTGCGTTATCGAAGATCAGTTTTTCCTTGCTAGCACAAGTGGTTTCTTGTTTTCAGCGCAGGAAAGCACATGCGCAACGCTCGCAATATCTCTGAGTACAAGACTATCTTGATTTGAATACACAGGAGAGCTCAGAAGTGGGAGAAGTCGGATTCAACAATGTAGGCAACCACCACACCCTCCTGAGTACAAGCCAACTGATAATCCTTTCCTCTCACTTCGTATGTTCGTTATGCCCACAACCGATTCGAAAGAACTTCCCAGTACAGCACTTGTTCGAGAATGGCGAGAAAGTAAAAGATATGGAAGATATCCCGGTCGCAAAGTTGAGGCGTGCTGCGGGCGGAGGGAACTCTGCCAATAGAGTGGATAGAGGTGATTCAACGAATACCTATAGCAGAGGTTTCGTCACAATTCTGTCGTTTTGTAGTAGGTTTGGATATTATGTTTGCAGGATGTTGGTGAATGTCGACAAGGATTCGTCTGATGGATAAATAGAAAGGATGGAGAGGTTGAGATGCACAGCCGAGGGCTTTAAGTTCTGCTGCTTACGTGAGCTTGCCCGATGCCCAAATGAGACTAGTATTGGCCGACATTACCCAGCTTAAAGTAATTACCTTACCTACAGACAAGCCTCGCGAAAGAATAAAGACTAGCAGTAGTTCAATTCTTTGACTTCACTCATGAATGACACTCAAGGCATTAAGAATACGTTATAAGGTTCGTTGTATGCTCAGGGCTTTGTTTCACGTTTGCAGTCACGTCTAAGGCTGTACTTGGTTACAAACTGTCTTCGAATTGTCTCACTAGCAAGCCTTTTGCACTGAGATAATTTTTGACATCTTTGACTGTATACTCGCCCCGATGGAACTGGAAATTCTTAGTGGAAGTCAATCATGCTGATTCGGGTGTTTCAACATACCATGCCCGCCCCAAGAGCCGCGTCTGTTGAAGTCTGCCTGAACACCTCCTCGAAATGGGCAGGGATACCAGCCCCACTTGATGAGATCACCGGTATTGTGATTGTTTTCTTCACTTGATTAATTAATTCCAGATCGTATCCGCTGTTACCACCATCCCTATCTATGCAATTAAGTAGGATCTCGCCCGCGCCCATGGCCTCTACCGCAGTGACCAATTCACAGGCATCAATATCACGGCCCTCGCGTCCGCCCTTGATGGTGCATTGATACCAGCAATACTGCTCGCCTGAGGGGCCTGCGGAGCTCGTCTTGATCGTTGGATGTCTCGTAGCGTCAGGTGACTCGACGTACACGCGTTTAGGATCGACACTGACAACCACTGCTTGATTTCCATATTTAGCGGAGATTTGTTCGATTGCAGTCTTCCCAGAGAGCCGTTTTCCGCGCTTCAAGTACTCCTCGGTAGCGATGACCGCATCAGACCCAATACTGACCTTGTCAGCACCAGATTTGAAGTAAAGGGTAGCGACGTCAAGGGCAGAAATTCTAGTGCCGTCAGTATCAACAGTATCACGGATCCCGCCACCAATTGTGAGCGGTACAAAAACGTTTTCTGACGTTTGTCTCAGAATTTCCAACATCGGTAAGTCCGCCAAGGGGCAATTGCGAAAGGACGTAATGTTGAGAAAAGTAATCTCATCAGAACCCTGCTCATAATACTTGCGTGCGATATCCACAGGTTTGCCTAGATTCCTAACTCCTCCTACCCCAGTAAGAGTACTCTTCTCTCGGACATCGTACTGATCACCTTTGGTGACCACGAGATCGCCTTGATCATTGGTACGTACATCGAGACACGCAATGACCCTCCGTGTAAGCCCTTGAGTGACAACGCAGCTTGAAGTGCCGCTCCACCTTCCCCACTGCTGACCCTCAAGGAACGCCTTTAGCACCCGCAGACCAGCAATTCCGCTTTTTTCAGGGTGAAATTGCGTCGCCAATAGTTTACCTCGAGCTATCGCCCCTACAAAATGTTCCGTACCATACTTGGCAGTTGCGACTACCCAGCCCAGACGCTCCAATAGGTCTTCTTGATATGGAACAGCGTAAGAGTGGACGTAATAGTACTTGCTGTCATTTCGAAGTCCATAGAGGCTTGACTCTTGATTGGCTTTATTTCCAGCAGCAGTAGCTGAGTTCCATCCAATGTGCGGCACACTTTTGTCTTTGTCATCAAAGCGGGTCAGCTTTCCCGGCGCAATAGCTAGGCCTGGAACATTGGGGTTCTCGCTGGAGCCCTCGAACAGCGCTTGGAGACCGACGCAAATCCCCATGAAAGGTTTACCTGACTCGATGTGTTTGCGAAGTGGTTCCAGATATCCACTTGCGGAGAATTCAGTGAGGCAGTGTCCAAAGTGGCCTACGCCGGGGAGGATCAACGACTGTGCACACACCGTTAGCCTGTCGCATTGTGATATAAATTCCAGCATTGTAATAGATGGAAGGATGCTGTTTGCTCTGCACCTCAGCGTGTTCGATATCTCTCGGCTCCTTGATCCATTCTATCCTGTAGCCAAGCTTTTCGATTGCGTTGGCGAGTGACCGCACATTACCGGCAACATAGTCGAGAAGGTGTACGGTGGGCATTGCGGACCTTGTCGGCACCAGCACCGAAGGTATCTAGGTGTTTTTGTTGATTCATGCTGCTATCCTTAACGCAAAACTAAATCTCAGAGCAGACTCGGCAAAGATTACCTATTTCTACTTAGGTACAGATGGTGCCATCTTATTTAGCATATGCAAGTTTATCGGGATTCCTTGGCATTACCTTCTGCGGGACACGTAACCAGGATTTTGGTGGTGGACCCACCAAAATCCTGGTACCTTTGACCATCAACCCCATAACCACCACCTCATCAACAGTTAACCCATATATCCTAATTAGGCAATCGTGAGGCTCTTAGCGATAGATAACTT
>JAABUP010001482.1_pt1 | contig 49353 bp, 64 predicted proteins | sample 5559201 | NCBI WGS metagenome assembly JAABUP01 (sample SAMN10711887, study PRJNA513373) | rock metagenome | isolation source: Antarctica rocks | place: Antarctica | reverse complement strand
TTTAGTTATTTTAGTTTTTATATGTTTTTGGTTTCCCCCCCCCCCCTTTCTGTGAGTATATCCGAGGCACTGTAATACATGGTGGCTATCATGCATTGTCCCTGCAACAGCCTGTGTATTTGAGTTGACTTTGTGTTGGCAGCTGTCATTGGTACAGCCGTTATCTTGTGACACTTCAGCAGGACACGAGGTCTGGCATCTAGGCTGATGTTGCATCTGCTTTGTGGGATCAAGTTGGATTGGTCACATGACCATGCATGTTATGCATGACATATGTCTTGCAGGCTGCATGGACCTTGAGGAGGTTCACTGAGAACGCATTCAATGATGCGATGAAAGCTGTCATGCTAGGCTGGAGTGAAGAGGACATCAAGATTGTGGGCAACAACACCCTCATGCTCAACTACCATACACACGCCTGGAACAAAACTATACAAGGCAAGCAAGCTGTCCAATCTGGCAAGCGTTTGTGCAACATGCTGTTGCTTTACATCATTTACACTATTTCAAGTACAACACTGGTGGCATTGAATCGCAACTGTTTCCTCATGTCTATTGCTTGCACCAAGCCTGTATTACTCATTGCCAAGAAAAGCTCAGAGCAAAGAGATTCAGGCGACAGCAATGAGGTCAAAGAGATTCAGGCGGCAGCAATGAGGTCAAAGCCAACCTGAAACTGTTGCCTGGCTTCTCACCTGATTTTGTATCCATCTAGATATGCCCATGTGTCATCATCAGTAGTCAATGTGTCATTGTGACAGCGAAGAATTCCCTGAGTGTTCTAGAAGAGTTACAACTGTGAAACCAGGCCTGCATGCATCTCTGCATTGCAGGTCTGTCCCTTGTGACTAATGATGACCATGCTGTATTGGCATGTGGCGAGCTGCTGGACATTCTGCAAAACTTCATCATGTGGCGAGCTGAGATCCATTTCCGAGACAAGCACTTGAGCATGGAGCAGTTCAGTGGCTTTGTGAGTGAGTACTGCAAGGACAAAGCCACAACGCTGCGCCAAGACTTCCGTGTCCTTTCTGAAGAGCTCTTCTACACTCTGCCTTCCATTCAGGCATCGCAGATCTATGTAAGCTGTTGCTCCTCCTCATGCATATTGCTGTCCCTTGCTTTGGGTTACAATCAAGCCATCTGCGCATTCCCGTTATCATGCCTGGCAGCATAGAACTTTTTTGTCTTCGTTTTGTCTTTTCTGTATTGCTGTCCCAGTCTGCTGCCTTGACCCTGCGTCTTATACAACAGATGCTGCAAGGCTCTTTCTTATCACAAGTCATTAGTCACAACATTTGTGACTCTCCCTTAAGCCTGCTTTCAGTGCACTAAGGGCATGCGCATGCCCTATGTCTGTCTTGCACACATACGTCACAGCAGAATGGGCGCAGCAATTGTGTGAGATGCAAGCTAGTGTGCTCATAACATGTCAGGCACAACATTGTGGATATTAAGTCCTTTGGGTATTTCTCCAGGGAAGCCCGCCGTATGTGATGTTTGGGCTTTGTGTCAATTGATTCCAAAAGGCGTAGTCCTTGCTTCTCTTCTCTTTGGGTAGTCAGAGAAATGTGTGTTTGTGTGTCATGCAGCTCTTCTTTGAGTCTCAGCAAGAGCAGGTGACAAAGCTGCTGGGCAAGGAAGGTGACTTGGTGACGGCCTTGATGCATAATTCTGGCACCTGGAAGTTACCTGTTGCGGTGAGTGCCCAAATTGACACATTCCTGCAACTGCTGCTATTGATGCGCATGACGCTGCAAAAGGAGCAACAACATTAGCATTAACAGCAGATGCTAATGCTGCAGCAACATGCTGTTCTTGATGTGACATTCTGCCATGAACAGTCTCACACACAATCAATGCTGTTATTTGATTTGATTGCCAGACCGTCAAATGTACAGCATAGGCAGCAGTGAGTTGTGATGCAGTGCTGTTGCTGTCCTTGTACATTAGCCAGCTTTGACCAGCTTTGTGCAATGCACGCTTAATCTATGGACCATATGCTATGACATGCCGAATGCCGTCACAAGAGATGGCATCACATGCTGCCAATATGCTGACTCCCTTGTGTCTCGTGTGTGCAGCTGAAACCGCATAACGAGGAGTTCCAAAAAGAGCTGGAGGTTGCTCAGAGGAGGATCAAGCTGTTGGCCTTCTTCGCTGTGTCCAACCTGGTGGAAAACCTGAGCAGGCGCATGACATACATCATCTTCGCCAAGTAAGCTGTCAGCTGCTGTTTTGTGCGCATTTAGAGTTGCTCTTGAGCTCTTTCATTGTAATGCTGTCAGCGTATTGATGGCTTGCAGCATGAGATGCTGACGTGCTTTGCACCAGCAATCATAAATGCAGCAGGTGCATGTGCAACAACAAAAGCACTTTGAAAGGCTCTGCTTGCAATGAAGCTAGGTGCAGCTGCTCGCAGCAGACTTGCTCACTCATACCAGATCAGGAAAGGTTGTTCTGGATGCTGCTGTTCTAAGATGTGACATCCATCACAGCTGCTGCCATGCAAATGCCTTTGTTGACTGTCACAATACCGAGCTAGCATAATTTTCCTGTCATCTGCATTGCTGCTGTATATGAATGCTGGATTGCATAGCACTGCTGACTTTCTTAATTACTCTCTCACAAACCTTGGATGCTATGTGTCCTGCCAAGATATCTGGATCTTGTTTTGGCCCTGAATAAAGCCGCATACATTAGCCTAATCAACCTTTATGGCAATTGCAGGAGCTATGATGTGATGGCTCAGTCAACCTGGACTGGTGCTCCTCTGACCAGCTTTGACCTTGAAGCTGCCTTCAAACACTACTTTGGCAATACTATCCGCCATGAAGAATGGGTTGAACCCGGGCAGCTGCAGATGCAAGCTAAGCATGATGTGGTTCAGAAGCTGCTCGCTGCACTGAAGAAGTTCAGAAGCCCAGATGTGGTGGGTGACCTGCCCGTGTACACCCATGCAAAGGCACAGGAGGGCCCTCAGGCCGGCATCCAAAAGGCACCATCCACCCCTTCTCCAAGGGGAGAATCTGCCTTTGCTTCCGCTGCTAGTGAGGAGTCTCTACCCCCCCAGAACCGGCCCCCTCAGCCCCCTCACACCAACCAGTTCCCAGAACAAGGCTTGCAGCCATTGACTCCACCAGTGCAGCCACCAGCACAGATGCATGGTGGGCAAGGCAGACAGAGCTATGACCAGCAGCAGACTTATCATGTGCCTCATCAGCAGCAGGCATATCAGCAGGGGGGTATCAGCAGGCACCCCAAGGCCAAGGCCAGACCAACTATGTACCCCAGGACTATGCCAGAGCTCAGTACAACATGGTAAGCATGCTGTGCACCTGGACCACCAAGTGTTGTGTGAGAGAGCGGTCTGCTGCTCTGGACCCGTTGGAGTCTTTAAAATCCTGTTTTGTCAATATGGTTTCCAATACAGTGTTGTTACAGAGCATGGCCCAAGTTGACATTTGCTGCTCTGACGATGCTTGGTCCAGCAGAGAATGCATCACTGTAAGGAGGTTGCGCTCATGCTGCTTCAGGGTAATGGACGCAGCCAGTTCTGATGAGTGCTTTGCGTCATTTGCCAAACAAGATTGAGGTATAGAAGTCATTGATGTTTGCCTCCAGGCACAGGATGCCCAGGGAATTGAGCGATCATCAGGCTCATCTGACTCAGCATCATCTCACAAGAAGACCCTGTCAGGTTCAGTGAAAGACATGTGGAAGCAGATTAAGCATTAGTCATGCAGCCAGGCATCCAAATGCATGAATGTACTTTCGCCTTTAGCGCAACAGGATAGCTGCAATTGGTTCCCATTAATCTGGTCTGCGATTGCTCCCAGACACGAATACTGGGACTTCGTGCGCATGTGTGTATGTCATGAACTGTCAGGGCAAGTGCATGTGCAGACGAGGTTAAATGTGTAGCCTCTCAAGGAGGAATGCTTGCGTACTTCCAGTAGCATATCTCGTCATGCCATTGGCAGAGCACCCGGAATGCAGTATCTTGTACATTAGATTGCTTGGTATGTAGATACTATCTATGATAGTCATTTGTGATGTAAGACGCGGTTCAAGATGCTTGAAGTAAGCGCAGCTGCTCACTCCCTGCTACAAGCCTCGATGTTGAGGCATGTTGTTATGGTGATAGGCAAATGCTGCTTGAATACCACAGTTTCAGGAAACTTCTATTCACATGTGGCATGTACATTATTCAGGCTGAGCTGCACTAGGCATGGCAAGCGCTGGTGTGCTTACAAACTCATGCCAAATGGTCAGATCAGCAGCTGCGCTGCGCCTAGCATTGCAAGAGCAGCTGTCTCCACCCTGAGACGGAGAGAGCCTAAACTGATGAGCTGTGCGCCATGATGAGTAAGCAGATTGAGTTCAGCCATCGTGAAATCCCCTTCGGGGCCTATGATCAGCAGTCTCGGTTCACTCTTCCTGCACAAGCATTTGACCCAAAACTCAACTCTGCAACCCAGAGGGATATTGCTTTTGAGTGCACAGTTTGCTGACACAGAAGACAATGATGTATTATACCTGAAATAGTGGAAAGAAAATGGGAACATACGACCCCACTTTGAGCTGAAGCTGCTGGCCATAAGCAAGTTGAGTCATGCTGAAAACCAGACATGCAGCATCTTGACGGTGCAGACCTGTCAGGCTGAGTGTTGACAAGGGGGGCCAGACCCTGGTCTCTCAGAGAGGACCCACCAGCAGCCCCCACCCAAGCAGAAGGGGCTGCAGCAACATGGGCTGTGAAATCACTCACTGTCATGGCTGGCTGCAGAATAAGATTGTGTGCCCTGCAGGAAGCAAGCTTGCTCACCATGTTGCTCTGACAGAATCAATGTGTCCTGCGCTCAACTGTCTGCAGCGATGATGAACGCACCGCAGCGACTGTTTGGAGGCTGCATCCGCAATACGTCTCCATCTGCCAAAACGACCAGCACCTTGATCCATGAAATGACCATCGGCGTTGCCAGAACCTTTGTTTGTCTTGCCCACTCCCTTCCAACCTGCACAAGAGAAGATTGCAGGTACATGCTGGTGCAAGGTTGCACAGCAGCTATGCACCATATCAGCTTATGTGCCGCCTGTAGCTGTAGGACCATATTCATCATGACAGGAGTGCCATGTCCTGCTTGTATGCAAACTATGACAGAAGAAAAGCTCAGCATGCACATAGGCCAAGTCTGGCAAGCTGTCCAAGGGTGGTGTCCTGAAGAGCATCAGGGGTGCTGGGCCTGATGCAGGCAATGGCAGATATACCTATTCCAGGACTACGGTCAGTCAAGATAGGCCTGAAAGACCAAGCCCCAAGCTCTGTGCACTTTTCCACCAGCCAATCAGCTCTGCTGCTTTGCAGACTACCGCATGCTACAGCCAGTTCCCATTTGCACCCTTCCCAAGGTACCTGATATGAGACAAAGTTAGCAGCACAACTATGCAAGCTGGGATGTATTGGTAGCAAAAGTAGTATCAGTACCTGCTGAGATGGTGTTGTGGTGACTATATGAGCTGCAGCTTTTGCAGTGGTGACCAATCTACCAATGACAATCTGCCCTTGCCCGTCACAGACTTCCACCAGAGTATTGTCTGTGAGTCTGAGGACTCGAGTTGCGTGTTTGCTTTCTGTAGCACTTAATTGCAGGCTACTGCCAACAACGTCTGGCAGGGTAGTCTCGCAATAGAATCGAGGCAATCTGCTGGAGGCTTGTGCCTGCGCAAGCCCGCGTGGACGTCTTTGACAACACGGAGCAGGCAGTCGGGTGACCAGACACCAGAAACGGCTTGCCTGCGATGACTCAACAGATTTCTGTATAGAGCTCTCCCTAGAGGCTTGCACGCAACGCCTAGTCGGAAGACACCTGGTTTGCCGCACAATACGCAAGCTTTGAACGTGATCAAACTTGCAGCTTGATGGCTTTGGTATCGTGGGCATGCAGTCGAACGCTGGCTACTCCTCTATCAAACGACTTCTTCCTTCTCCCGGCACACCACGCTTCAGCAGCGCAAGGTTGGCCTCCTGGTGTGCATGCAACTGCAGACTTTCTGCTCCGAAACCACTAAGGCTTAGCAACTTCTTTCTCTTGCCACCCCTGGAAGTTGCTTTGCCGGAATTTGATATAGTCCGATCTCAGTACCTTCCATCTTCATACAGGCCCAAGCAATATCAGGGCCCTATCAGAGTAGTTGCACAGAGCATCCGCCTCTGATATGTCTGGGCTTAGCTAAGAGGTTTGTTCTAGTGGTAAGACTCTAGCGCTTAGGCCATACTCATCTGATGTCGTTGAATTTAGCTTGAAATTTACCTCTGGTCCCATACCTGCTGAATAGTGCGCTTCTGGTGTGGCTGAATGTGAATATAGGGGTATTGCTAGCCCTTGCTCCAGATGAATTTGCAATGTTTTCACATCAAGGCTCCTGACTTGCGGGCTACAACGTCATGAGCAAAACCATTTCAGTTTGACATCCCTAAGTCCTGAGATCATAGGGAATGTTATGTCTCAGATGTTCTCACGCCATGTACTCAATGCTACACATCAGACTGCATTAGCAGCCGGTCATAGCTCTCTCATGAAAGCTTGCATGCAGCAACCTTGAACATATTGATTAAAATGCGCAATCACAAGCACAACCTGCATTGATTTATGTGTCAGGGATAACACAAACACACCCCACTGCTGACCTTAGCAGTGGTATGCAGCATGCAATTGAAGCTTTGCAGCAGCCCAGTCTATTGTGACAGTTTCAGCTAGCTTGCATGTGAGGGAGAGTCACTGTGAGAAGCCACGCTGTCAGTTGTGTAGACCGCTGTCAAGACTGTGACTCTTCGGTTGTCAATTTGGGAGAAGCTTTGGGTGCCCAATAGTACCCAAGACCCAACATGCTGCCAGTGAAAAGTGTGACCAGCAAAGCATCTTGCCAAGTAACCCCTGATTGCGTGTGCCAAAACTTCCTTAGCGTGGCAGCTTGTCTTGCAGCCCGCGCCTGCTGGGCTTTAGCTTTCACACGCTGGTGCCTGGCCTGCATGACATCACACCAAATTGGTGATTTACAAATACAAACTGCAGCCATGATATCGGTGCTTGGCCTCTACAATTCTATTCATGTTACCAGACATGTAGACAAACCTGCCCCTGTTCATGTGATCACTTCAGCAGCAATGAGTCTGATGTCTGGAATCTGGAGCAGGAGAAGGTGGACAATGTTTGATGACTACAAGCTCTGTGGTTTGCAATGAACAGGTGCAAGGGACCACCTTGGCCTCTTCTGCTTCTTCCTTTTCCAGCTGCCAAGCAGCTGCTCGGGCCATATACTCTGCACGTCGTCTCTCCCGCCGAAACTCTTCCTCCATGTGACTAAAGCCTCTAAACCTGTGCCAAGGCAAGCATATGACAAAAACCTGTCATTGCCTTTATTGACATGCCATAAAGTGACACTCTGCCTTTGCAAGTCAGTGCCGTGGGGATCAGCATGCATGTACTGTGAGTGCTGTCTTTGCAGGCAAGCACAGGCATTGTGACACTTTAATGCAGGAGCATTTTCCACCAAGACTGTGGTAGGATCTGAGCTGGGACATGTGAAAGCCTTGATAAGCTCAGCTCATGCAGTCATGGCTGTGCTTACACTTTGGACAACTGGCATGCATGTCTGATTGATTGATGCCTATGCACAAAGAGGCAATAGCTGCTTACTCCTGCTCACGCTTTGCCCACCACTTGGCAAAGAACTCGTCAAAAGGATCCTGCTCAGGTGTGCCACCACCAGGTTTATAATAAGTGTATGATGTCTGTGCATGTGTGTACTGTGCACTGCCTCCACTATACGATGTGCTTCCTCTGGAAGGAAACCCATCCTTGATTGCATCATATGTAGCTCTTTTACCAGGGTCCCTGAGGACCTGCAATAAGCATAAAGCTTGCTTGATAATAGGATACCTGAAAATTCTAACCAGTAAGCAAAGATCTTCTACCTACCTCGTAGGCTTCACTGACAGCTTTGAATGCCTTATGCCCGTCTTTTGCTCCCTCGGGATTCCTGGACACAAGACTCAAGGTCATACAGCAGTTGTAGTGTGAGGCAAGCAGTGATCTTGCTGATATCACTTTGCAGCACCTGTCCGGATGAAGCTCGAGAGCTTTCTTCCTGTACGCTTTTTTGACCTCGTCTGTTGATGCGGTAGACGTTATGGACAGCAGGTCATAGTAGCTCATACACGCCTGGACAGGCTCAGTTGCTCGAGTTGCTGCCGCTGGGGGGCTCTAAACGATGAACACCATGATGGCGATAGCAAGGACAAGCTTGGTAACACACTATTGGACCAAGCGGGCAAAACATTCGTGACTTCCTCGTAAAGTCACCGCTACACTGCATTGACCTGTGAATAAGAATTGCTGTATAGCAGGGTTCTAAATGCATTGTGTCCTCATGCACTATGCTGATGGCTAGTGCGGGAAAGCAATGAGCAGCGACACACCCAGTGCAGGACATCACCATGCAATATCCATGAAACAGCGTCATCTGTACATGACATTGAGTCCAGCATAGCTAGCTAGGGCATGCGTGCATGCATGTACATGGCTAAGGTGATGCTCAAGTCTACATGCGGCATCAATATCGTACGTCAAAGCTGAGTGCAAGCAGTTTATTCACCAGCGGCTTCCAATGGCAATGTGCCAGTGTTGAACCTACCAAAACAGCTGTTCATCATAGCAGCTTCACATCGCTTCAGTTACTCTTCTTCCTGTTCTGCTTGACGTTCGTGGTTCGCGAGGGAGAAGCCGAAGTGCCCTCTTCCACGATTATCACATTCAGCATTGTGTGTGATTGGCCGCATCGAGTGAGGAAATGGAGGGACCCAATAGCGAGCGCAGAGCGCAAAGCTCGACCGTGAAGTTCGACGAGATGTTGCAGAAAAGCTGCTGCATACGGACTCGCTCCCAGATGCCAGCACACAGTCTTGCACGCCGTGCAATCGCCAGACAAGATCAGCAGCTCTTTCGAAGAACTAGAGTACTATATTAGTGAAGATGCTCAGGAACTGCTTATGCACGCCGCCTTGCATGGGCTTGTTGCTTCGTCCAGTCCGCTACTGTCACACTCGTCTATCCAGCTGCCAAATCTTGGACGCATCCTTCTGCAAACAGCAACCAAGAACAGTGCTTTATATCAAGAGTCCGTCGCAGCAGCTCTGGCCAAAAGGCTCAAAGCTGACTTTCTGGTCATTGATGACGTCCTGCTGAGCTCAGTGGCCAAAGCTGCCTTCGGCAGCAGCATTGACAAGGCAGAACAGCAAGAAGACCTCGGAAAGCTGTTGAACTTCATATTGTCCATATGGTTTTCAGGCAAGCTTGACCATGCAAGCCTAATGTTGATGATACAGGGCAACTATGACCCACAAATCTCAGCTTTGAACCGTTTTGCGCAGGTGGCAAATTTGCCTTTGTGTGGGATATTGTGCACCGCACCTGCAGCTCTGTCACACGCCCACTTGTGCTGTTCATCAAAGACGCTGAGCATACAGTCTGCGGCAGCTACGAGCGCGAGGCTGCATTTCAAGATGCGTTTGGCTCCAGAGCAAGTAGCATGGATTCGCTCAACGACACTAAGCACACTGCATCTGTACTGATTGCTGGATGCTCTCTTGGTGATGTGGGCGTAGACATTGCTCCACAGACATTGTGAGTTCCTGATCCTTTGCCTTACCAAGAACAGCACTTGAACAGACCTGCTCATACAATGCATGATGCAGATGCAATCGTGCCAGGGCAGGTGGTTGCCTCACCTGCCAAAGAGTTGCTTCTTGTTTAGCATGCACACACAACTTGACACACTGTTGCGTCTCATTTTGCTTGCAGAACATTCCAGGCGTCACAGGGTGAAATGCATGCAGACCAACTTGCCATGCTCTGCTATATTGCATGCCACCATGCAGAAGCATGATATTGATATGATCATTATCATTATTATTATTATTATCAATATCAATATTATTATCATTACTACTTTTACTATTATTACTACTATTGTTACGCTGAAGCAAATACATGCATCCTGCAGGATGGCTGCGAAACATATGGATGAGGGAGGAAGCGCTGCCCCTCCCCCTCCCTCTGGCAGCACCCCTGCAGGGCATGATGATGGCTTGGGTCCTATCTTGCCGGACTTTGGCAGCCTGCTGCATGCAGACAAGCCAGATGCTCGCAGGTGTGCCAAGCTGCATGTATCTGTGTCTGTACTTTGCTCAACAGGTGCTCATCAGTGCATGCCAATGCTGGCTCTTCACCTCCTTAGGCCAGCGTCTGTTCCCAGTGTTTGTAGCCAAATGACAAATCAGCGAAGTCGTACAGCAGTTTGGGATGTCAACGGGCACGTACTTATCATCCAGCTTATGTTGCGTCTGGAGCTTGTGGTGTGCATAAGGCATTGCATACGCGGTATGAATGCCATTGCTAAGCTGATATACATGCTGCAGGCTGCTGTCGAAGCTTTTTCCCACACGAGTAAAGCTAGCCCCTCCGCCTGAGGGCGCAGCTGCCACCAAACACAACACTCGCATTGCCAAGGACGCTGACAAGATTCTTGCCAGGAATAATTACAGAGTCCTGAAAACCTTGTCATCAGCTGTTGGGTGAGCTGTAGTTTGTTGGCAGATCTTGCTTCTGCTGTGGCTACCAAGCATACATCATGCCAGTCCAGTGCTGACTAGCCAAACATGGGTCGGATTGCCCAGCAGCATGTACATGTGTACGTGCTGTTAAGGTGTTGCTTCACTGAATCCTTTCAGTGCATGCAGCTTGCAGCATGTGATGCAGAGCCTGCAGGCTGCACCTGTTTTACAATGTATCACATTGAGCACTATATCGCTGGTGTCTGACTCAAGGATGGCTTCTGGTTCAGGGTTGTACCCCCAGAAGCTGCATCTTCGGTTTACAGCAAGCGCCACCTTAGCCTGAAGGACTGGACCAAGGTGCTGGCATGGGCCCGCTCTATGGAAGCCATTTCTAGAATAGCTGTTGTAAGCATACTCACTGCACGTTTGTTTCTTGCTACCCTGTATCCCTTCCTCAGTGTGCATAACAAGCTGCTTCAATATAGCTTGTCACTGATAGCATTGCCAAATGGCAGTGACAGTCCTCCAAGCCATTTTGAGTGTGTCTGCAATGCTGCCTCACCATTTACGTCATGTGTCAGCATTGTTGGACTGCAGTCATGTGCAAATAGTGCACACAAGAACCTGTTGTTTCTACCACTTGTGTTGCTCCTTGCCCAAACCTGTTCAGAAGCGGTTTCATGCAGGCCACGCAGTCCCAGAACCTTGTTGCTGGGCTGAAAGAAGGAGCAGATGTGGCCACACCAGCCTCCACCAGCCAGCTTGTTGCACCTGCACAAAAGCAAATCAGGTGTGTTTTCTGCGCAGGATTTGTTGCACTCCATCACATGCATCACAGAGCTCTGATGTGAATGCTGGCCTCAGTGACCCTTTGACCAACCCTACGCTGCTGAAAACCTGTGTTTGAAGGCTGGCAACTTATGTTCCAACGCTGTTCAAAGCTGAACTTCTTGAGTACTTGGGGTGAAATTCACTTTATGTCATGCTGACTGTGACTGCAGACTGTCACTCTGCCAAACCTCAGGTGGCTGTCTCCAAAGCATGTCCCTTTTGCTGCCAGAGTCTATAACTGTGTGTGCACATGCAGACGGTCCCAAAGCGCTGCAGGCTAAAAGTGAGGCTTTTGCTGCCAGAGTCTGTGACTGTTGGTGCACATGCAGGCGGTCCCAAAGCGCTGCAGGCTAAAGTGTGGCATTTGCTGCCAGGCTCTGTGACTGTTTGTGCACATGCAGGCGGTCTCAAAGCACTGCTGGCTAAAGTGTGGCTTTTGCTGCCAGAGTCTGTAACTGTTTGTGCACATGCAGACGGTCCCAAAGTGCTGCAGGCTAAAAGTGTGGCTTTTGCTGCCAGAGTCTGTACCTATTTGTGCACATGCAGGCGGTCCCAAAGTGCTGCAGGCTCAGCAAGCACTCCTCTGGAGTCTCTCCCTCTCCTGCAGCAGCAGCCAACCAGTCTACAGCACACTGATCACCAGAAACTTCAGGAACAGGCGCAGCAAGCTAAGGCTCAAACTCATAGTAAGCAGCACAGCAAAGGCAAGAAGGATGGAGCTAGGGATGGTGCAAGCCCTGCAGAAAATCTGGTGGCCCATGCTGATGAAGCTGCTGGCATGTCTTTTTCTGCAGGTACTTTTACAACTTCTGTGTCAGGGTATTTTAATAACTTCTGTGTCAGGTCAACAATGTCTGTGTCCCTGTTACAAAGATTGTTCACACCTCCAGCACCTCTGCAATGCATAATGCAAGGTTTTGACCTTGCTTGTGCAACCATATCGTGGAACTGCAGTGTGCAAACCTGCACAACGTCTGTGCTTGACATCATTCTCAGCTTCAGCAGTGACAGCATGGACCTTTATGCTGCTGACGTCCAGATTGCCTGCATGGCATCCAGGCTGCCTGCATGACAAGCAGATTGCCTGCACACGGTTTTGAAACCCGAGTTGAGCCATCTTTTGCCCACCACTACATCTATCTGCTGGGCAGCTGATCTGTGCTGGTCTGCTGCAGAGAAGCAAGGACTGCAGCTGAGTGAGGGGGCAATCTGGTATGGTCTGCACATGCTGGAGCGTTCAGGCGGGCCCATGAGGCAGCACATCATGACAGAGAATGTGTATGAGCAGCGTCTTCTCCCAGAAGTGGTGAGACACCTGTTGTCAGCTTGATGTATGCCACAGACGACCTCATTGCTTCCTTGATTCCTGCTGCATGGCTGAGCAGACATGGCACTCTCCTGCGCCCATTTCCTTTAGCAGAATGTCAGTTCTGCTTGTACCTCTTGCATGTCTCAAGACTGCATGCGAACAGAAGTGGGAACACATACAAACGGCAGCCAAAGCAGTGTCGACACCTGCAAGGCGCCCTGAGCGTTTTTCAAGTTCCAAGCTCTGTTTGATGCTGTGTGCAATCTCTGGCAGCAACGCTGCACATGCACCATCACCAAGTACACCCAGCATTTTGATAAGGCGTCAGCCTCACCTGGTCCCGTGTGCAGGTGAACTCAGATGAGGCAGGAGCTGGTTTTGCCGAGGTGGGGGCCCTGTCAGAAGCCAAAGATGCTCTGAGGGAAGCTGTGCAGCTGCCTCTGCAACACCCACACCTCTTCCAGAAGGGCTCCCTTGCCAGGTCTTTGTTCCTTCACGCTGTCTGCTGCTGCTAGCGTGCTGTATAGCGCAGATCATTCCTGCTGCTTCTGCAGAGTCATCCACTGAATCATCTATTTTGTTAACATCGAATCTGGCCACAGCAGCAAAGGGTAATGACAGACCATGCACAAGTTGCTGGCAGTCTGCTGTACTCCATTGCATGCGAATGGATTGGCCGAATGACTTGGCTGAATGGCTTTGCTGCATGCTTGGCAGCAGCGCTTTGCTGTGCAAGGCCTTGGCCAGCCACACTGGCACTACCAGTCAACTGATTTCATCTGGCTTCGACACCATTTGGCTTTGACAACCCAAACAAGCCATGTCTTTGCATGCTGACTAAGCCTGTCTGTGCGTCGCTGCAGGCCCTGCAGAGGAGTGCTGCTGTTTGGTCCTCCAGGCACAGGCAAGACTCTGCTGGCCAGAGCAGCAGCCGCAGAATGCGGCGCCAGCTTTCTGGCCATTCACCCCAGCACAGTTGCCTCCAAATGGCTGGGCGATGGTGTGCGCTACATGCGCGCAGTCTTCTCTCTTGCCAGCAAGCTGTCCCCCTGTGTGCTGTTCATTGATGAGGTGGATGCAATGCTGTCCAAGAGGGACTCTCAGAGGGAGCATGAAGCCCACAGGGAGATCAAGAATGAGTTCATGGCGCAGTGGGACGGCATCAGAACTGGCTCCTCTTCTTCTGTGGACAGAGTGAGCCTCCAGCTTTGCCTATATTCATACTGTTGTTTGTCTGTGGTACCTTTTTTGTCTGTTTCGTTTCGTCATGAAAGACTGACTGGTCAAACAGGCTAGCTGCCCCCAACGCCCCTGAGTGAGCCTGCTGATGCTCAGATCTGTTTGCATGTTTGCTTGTGCTGTGAGCTGATAGCTTCAGAGACTCTGTCATTCATGTGTGTCTACGCCCAACTCATTCTAGATCTGCTTGCTGTTGCTTGCGCATGAGCAGGAGGCTTTGGTAAGCAAACTCAAGTAACAGCAGTGCGCAGACTGTAAGCAGACACATGCGGTGCCCATGCATTGTTTTGTTGATGATGTGATACTCGTGAGCCTGTTTATTGTGACAGCTTCAGAAGTGAGCTGGTATGTGTGTGCAGGTGATGGTGCTGGGCGCCACCAATCGGCCACAGGATCTGGACGAAGCAGTGCTGCGGCGTTTCAGCCGCAGGATCTTCTGTGACCTTCCCAACCGCCAGGCTAGGAAGCAGATCTTAGATGTAAGTGTTGCCTGCTCAACTGGTGTGTCACTAAACACTGCTGTGCTGCATGGCAACTTTGAGCAAAGTCTATTCTGCAACCAATGCAGAAGCGAACGCCCAAATGCTAATTGTGTCAGCTCATTTCAGACACAAGACAAGGCACAGTGTCATGTCCTTGCCCTGCTTGGCAATAAGATATGACACAGCTCACCTTGCAGTAGGCCACATGCAGGTCATCCTCTCTGGTGAAGCTACAGCTGAGGACGTCAGCACGACCAAGATTGCCGACAACACAGAAGGCTTCAGCGGCAGCGACCTGCGCCAGCTGTGCACGGCAGCAGCCATGTGCGGCATCCAGGAGCTCATGAAAGCCACCAGCAAAGCTGCGCGGGACAAGGCTGCTGCCAAGAAGGCAAAGCATGCTGCTCAACCACCATCTTCTGCTGACAGACAGGATAGTCAACAACCTGACAGTGTCCCTGCTGAATCTAGTCAGCTAAGTGATCAGCAGAACGGTGCTGCTCAGCCAAATGGTGCTGCTCAGCTGACCAGAAGCGCTGCAGAGCAGGATGGTAGCAGTCACGCCAAAGGTCCCTCTTTGACAACAGCAGCAGCTGGCTTAGCAGCTGAAGGGCAGGGGCAGGGCAAGCCCAGCAAGGGCAATAAGAGGGACAACGAAGAGGGTGCTGGCAGTAGTACAACCAAGCGGCTCAAGAGCAGCGCCGACAGCATCACTGAAAGCACCACTGAGAATGGCCTGCATGCAAGCACTGCTGACAGCGCAAGTGGCGGCACACAGACTGCTACAGGCAGCGATCAGAAGCAGAGCAGTGATGGCACTCCATCCAGCAGCACACTTGAGCCCTCAACAGCATCAGATCAAGCTCAGGCGTCCTCTCTCGATGAACAACCCAGGAAGGCTGAGAACAGTGAGCAGGGCAGCCCCGGAATTTCAGGAGGGCAAGTGGTGAAGCATGTGGAGCAGCAACAGCAGGGTCAACCAGAGGCAAGCGGCCGCCGATCTGTAGATTGGCTGCTAGCTAAGTACAAAGATGTGGCAGCAACTGCTGATCAGCAGGTGAGTACATCTAACTTCTTTGCATGCTAGCATTTGCAAGTGCACTCTACATTGGAACTCCATTGATATTGTGAGTTTGTCCCTGACTGATTGCCGATGATCAGTTGTACACTTCTGGTGTATTTTGCACTTGAGACACATATCCAATGTGCCATTCAGTGGTTATCATTGGTTATTGGTTTTTGGTCTGCCTGTGAGCAAGCGAATTGGATGGTGCAGGCCAAGCAGGAGCTGCGACCAATCACGTCTGCAGACTTTGATGCCGCACGGCAGCAAGTCACTCCATCCACCAACCCAGACAGTTTAGTCATCTCTGAGCTCAAGCAATGGAATGCCACTTATGGAGAAAGTGGCAACAAAGCGTACCGTCAGCACCTCAGTTACTTCACATGAATCCCTGAGCACCTTTCTCACTGTGCCCACTCATGGCATGCACACAGCGTCCTTGGAATTTGCTTCCTGAGCCAAAATGGATGCAACCATTCTTTCGGGCCTGTTCTGTGTTTGTGCTTGTAATGAGGTCATGGCATGGCACACAGCTGAAAAGTTCGCTAAAGTGACTGTTTTTCCCGGCTCATAGTGCTGCTTCAGTGCAAACTCCATCATGAGCATTTCACCAGGCTCTGCATCATCGGCATATTAGTGTGAGAAACTTTGTAGGTGCTACAATCCAGGTTGCTGCATCCATGCCAAGGCAAAAGATGTAGGGTCACAACCGGTCCATCCGGATGGGCAGATTTTCTGGGAAATGCAAAGATTCTGAACACTAGCATTCCATCGTGAGCGCACTGCGTGTTCCGTAATGTACGGAGGCAGGCATCTCGCTGCTTTGGTTTGGTGAGCCTGATTCGGCTTATTGCGCTCCCGGGTGACTTGGTGTGAGACAAGACCAGCAGCGTGCCGGTGCACGCTTCACCTCTTATTCAGCACAGCGATCGCTAGACTCGACTGGGCATACCTTTCAGGCTGCAGTTATGGCACGGGGTGCTTTGATGAAGGTGACACCTCGATCAAGCGCTGACTTGCTGGCTCACTTCCGGATGCTCGATCAAGGATGCTTGCTTGCAGATGTTGCCACCCCTGCTCAGACCGAGCAGCACAGACATGACGGCTGCAGTGGCTTGGGCTGCCACCGGAGGATTCGCTGCCCTGTTTTTGGTGCAGGTGCGTATGCACCACCCTCATCATCGGGGTACATATTGTCAGCATGAAAGTTGCCGTCAGATGCTATCTCTAGTCAATGTCAGCATTGCAACTCTAGCTTTTCAGACACTGACAAAACCTGCCTGCTGCAGCCTTTTGACTGGATAAAAGCTCAGCTACCTGGTGGCGCAGTCTCTGAAGCCAGTGAGGGCGAGTCCACAGCTTAAGTTGAATGTCAACGAAATAAAACACTGTTACCGATAAGTTCCAACAAGTCAGTAGTCTGTTGAAGTCAGTGAGCCTGCACCCGAGCCAGCAAGACTTGCTATCAAGGTTCTGTTTGGGCAGCATGGCGCTCTTTGCAGACGATACATTAGGCAGCAGCACAGTGGTCATGAATTGTCACTCGTGCTCACAACAGTATGCGATATGAATTATGTCCTGAGTGATAAGGCAAACATGCATGCCTGGTACATGCTTAGATGAAAGTGTGAAAATGTCTTGCATGTTATCATGTGTGCAACATGACTTTGACCAATGCGTGTCGACATGCTGCATGCATGAGTACTTGTTCCTGGCAACGACGTCATTTGCTGCCTGCATATCAACATGTTGCAAGCATGTACATGTGTTTCTGGCAACAAGACCATTCTGCAGGCAAGGCAAATGCTGTTGATCTGTGTACAGTTGCGGGGTTGGTCGCATGTTGCTTGTTGATGCTGAAACCCGCATCACTTGCGATGTCTTCAAAACCTGGTTGCTTTTCAACAGTCACCACATGAGCCTAATCACATTGAATTTGCATGAGGTTAGCGTGGTATGATAGACGCACGCATCCATCTTAACAAAGTTTCCTGCAAGAAGGATGTTTGCAGGCAGGCATGCTGTATAAGTGTTGAGCTTCACATACTTTCAACCAAAAATGAGTGGTAACAGGACATTCAAAGACATTCAAAGTTACCCACAACAGTGCCACCAAAAATCTGCACAAACATGTCAAATCAGCAGTGCAACTCAGGGCAGCAGAAGCAATAATACACCGAACTCAGCAACAAAAACATCAAGGCAGTGTCAGAACTTCATGGCCATTCTCAGTGATGTATATTGTGTGCTCATACTGAGCAGCCAGACCACCGTCAGTGGTGACAACCGTCCAATTATCCCTCCACATTCTGCCCTTCACACCACGCTCTGTCAGCATGGGTTCTATAGTGAAGGTCTGCCCAGGTGTCATGATTGACTGCTCTGAGTTGCGGCAATGGGGTATTGTAGGCATTGAATGAAAATGGCGACCGACACCATGGCCAACAAACTCTCTGACGACTCCATACTTGTGCTTGTCAGCAATGCCGTGAATGACCTGCAGCAGCAGACTTTGATTCCTTATCGAAACTGTTATTAGGGCTGCAGTTGATGCTCCAGGGCAGCTGCATCTCCTCATGCATATGTTCACATGATCAGAACACGCAGTTCAGCCAGCAAAGATAGACAAATAGGCTGGCACTCGAAAGGCTGTGAACAGCAGTGTAGACCACTGATCATGCCCGTGTCCTGCTGTTTCTCTTTGACATCGAACTTTCTGCCTTGGGATATTGTGATGTCAAAACATGTTGACAAGGTATAAAACTCTTGAAAAGTAAGCCTTTTACAGTAGACTTGCTTAGACTTGTCTGTTACAAGAAGGTCTTTTGTGTGAACGAAAAGGATGTGCACAACCTCATTACTTGTGCAATTGTTCACGCAGACCGCCTGCAAACAAGGGACATTGACTAGGCTGTGGTGAAGCACTTGTAAGCACTTTGTGTTGTCCTGCTCACCTTGCCAACTTCTTTGATGGGTACGCCCGGCCCACAGATCTTGATAGCTTCATCCAAGCAGTGCTTGGTCACCCGACACAGATCTTGTGCTTTCTCGCTGACATTGCCCACCAGAAACATTTTGGAGGTGTCTCCATGGTATCCCTGCAACAGCAAGCAGCTATGAGCACTGTGTCAGATACCAGCACCCACACTGTGCTGGTGCAACGTCTAAGTGGGTTATCATAATCCACAGACACTATGCAGTGTGTCACAAATAGCAATCAAACTAGTCAGCAATAAGATTGTGTGCTGTCAAGCCGCCATCAGCCGGCTAATGACTGTGATGTACAGGCTGCAATGCTTTCTACAAGACCAGATGATGTACTGACCCTTAATTCACTTTAGGGTTTCATTCAGGGTTAGAGGGTTTAAACTCACATTCAGCTGAGCTGCACTGATATTGATTAATGCCAGGCAAGCAAGACAGCAGCAGTATTGTGTATATTGATAGCTCATTGTTCTGGTGTTCATGCTGCAATTGGTCTGCTAGACACGTCAGTCATACGATACTCACATTCAAATATACAGTAACATCAATGTTGATGATGTCGCCATCCTCCAAGCGTCTGCTATCAGGAATGCCATGGCATATGCATTCGTTTACTGATGTACAAACGCTCTTGGGGAAGCCGCCTGCAACGGTGAAACATGAGTGACATAACGACGTCAGCGATATAGTGTGAGACCCACTTGAGCATGCATGCTTACTTGAGGCTGCTACAGCAACAATGTTTGAGGCCGCAAGCAGTATATGTAGAGATTCGCGAGGGATCCAAATACCTAATGCTGATGATGTGAAACACTTCAACAGCAGTGAGCAAGACAATACTTCACCAAGTGCAAGGCAGTGCAATAACTTGACAATAGATTGGGATTACCATAGGTCAGTGGGGATGGGTATGCCCCATTTTCAATGATCATCTTATGTACTGCTTTGTCAATCTCGTCAGTGGTGACACCAGGCTGCAACACAGAGCGCATGCATCAGCCAGGTTCAAAAGCATCAAAAGATGGATCAAGCAGCACCCAATGCAGCATACATGATACAACTACAGGTGATGCTGATGTTTGAGACTTCCTCAAATGCAGATATCCTACTTTGACTAGTGTTCCTGCAAATTCTCTGACTTCAGCACCTAGTTTGCAAGCAGCTCTCATCTTCTGCAGCTCCTGCATGTGACACATGTGTGATGGCACATTAATTACAACGTTGCATGCAGTCAGTAGGCTCATTGAGGAAAAAATACACATACGTCTTTAGTGTGCACTTGTATATCTTCAATCCAGGGATTCTCTCCAGTGTCAACATATGGCGGCCGCTGTATGTTTGCCGGTACATCTAACCTAGGAGACAACTGGCCTGGCTTCAACAACTCTCTGCCTGGGTCCCTGAGCAACAGCATAAGTCACTTGCAACCACCTCTTGCCATTAAGCAGTCACTTAGCTGTGAGTTGTCAGCTGATGATTTGCTCCACACCTCCTCTGTTTGCCTACGTTTATCAGCTCAGCTAGGCCTCTGCGTCCCATAGCTTGGGTGCCCAGGTGCAAGCTGCGCTGAGGTCTGGCAGGCAAGGGACAGCAGGGCAGTAAAAGCACGCTGTTCCCGAACAGCACGGAGTGTCTGCATGATGTGCTGCCCCCTAGTCTCACCCCTTGACCCAACGCACTCATGGTGCAGGAGAGGAATGCTTTACTCCCCAGCGAACAAGCTTCTGAAAGTGTGTCAGCTCCTAGACGATGGTGCAACCTAGCTGTGCACGGTGGGCAACCTGGGTACGAGCCTGGGCTCAATCTGGTGTTGTATTTCTGTCGCTGACTTTGTTCCTGCGCTCAAAGACAGCTGTGATCGATTCAGGACTTCAGGTGAACCTGGTGACTCAGATTCCCATCAAAACATTGCAATTGACCAGCGTGACCTATCCGCCTCTCCGCTTCAGTTCATCCGATGGTGTCCACCTCATTTCTGGATGTGTCTAACACTAGCCACTTCTCTCTGCAGAATTTGCCGTACGCAGTTTTCGCTCCTAGCTCTGGCGGGACAAAACGGGTTGGGGTCGCGTTGGGATCCAACGTGATCGACCTAGCTGCCCTCAGTAAAGCAGGACTGTTTTCCGGAGCTCACCTGCAGCAATCACAATGTTTCAGCAAGGTGAAGCTCCGTCCTCAAACAGCATACAGCTTCCTTATACACGCTTCTTGACTTACAGCTTCTCCCTGATCTAGGGAACCCTCAACACCTTCATGTCGTTGGGCAGAGGCGCATGGACAGAAGCTCGCACTACCCTTACACGCCTGTTGAGTGACAGTGAAGGTGCCCTGAGAGATAATGAGCAGCTACGCAAGGAAGCTGTCATACCCATGGTACGCTTCTGCTTGGACAGCTACAGCACATCTTGACAGCTGCACTGTGAGAACCCCAAAGCTCACCTGCTGCTCTGAAGGCAGACGTCACTTTATACATGCCAGCCGACATAGGTGACTACACAGACTTCTACGCTTCCAAGGAGCATGCAAGCAACTGCGGAACCATGTTTAGAGGCAAGGGCAATGAGCTAAATGCCAACTGGTCAGTAGAAGGCCAGTGCTGTCAGCTCTGCCACAACAAGCTGCCCTCTTATTGCCAAAAGCACTACGTAAACAGTTGGTATGCAGGGTTCACATGCCCATTGCGTACCATGGCAGAAGTTCTTCTGTTGTTGTGTCGGGCACCCCTGTGCACAGGCCAAGGTACACCACAGACACACATGCGTTTGATTGCTAGTCCTTAGTCATTGTTGCGTTGCATGCTGGATGCTGCTGCCAGCAGAGTGTTGCGCGTCAAGTCATACGTGACATTTTCAGGGGACAGATCAAACCAGACGGTGCTTCTGTACCAGAATGCAGTCCATGTCAGACGCTGGATTTTGAGCTGGAGATGGTAACTTCTCAAGCTGCTTGATGTGCTGTAATACGAGTTTGTCAAGTAGCAGACTAATACATCAATCAACAGCTCCATCTTGTTTCTTTCGTTGCCTCAGAGGCTCAAGCAGGGAAGTCAAAACTTGACACTGAATCTTCAATTCAGCTTGTCAAGGGTGACTTGCACACATGCACTTGTCCTCAGTGAGGTGCACGCTCCATTGGACATCATCATATGGCTCTTCAGCACTCCCTGCACCTCCAGTCATGAAAGTGCATCCTGCCCTGTTGCTAGGCAGCCTTCATTGGTCCTGGCAATGAGCTGGGCAGTGCAATCAGCACAGCAGAAGCCTCGGACCACCTCTTTGGCATGGTTCTCATGAATGACTGGAGTGCCCGGGACATCCAGAAATGGGAGACTGTCCCTCTTGGGCCTTTCACCGGCAAGAATTGGGTGTGTCCCTACTTCACACTTCTTATTGATCACACACCACTCTGCTAATCAGAGCTGTCAAGTACACTCAGCACACAGTCTGTGGCGTGTGAAGGTCAATGTTTCCAGATGGCTTGCCTGTTCCGACGTGCTACATGTATGATGTGACACCTGCTTGCCTTGCAAGGGATGTGACATATGCACTGTAGCAGGTGAGGCTCATGTGGTCATCAGGCCACAGCATGTGATTGTTTGAGTGCAGATTGCTGGCACATCTGACGTTTTGTTTAAATGCGACATCACCTGTGGTCTTGCAATGCTCACCAGCAATGCTGCTACCCCTATATGCAATATAAGGTACCATTGTCCACTGCCTCCTTCAGCTCTGGTACCTTTGGCAATGCAGGCAACCAGCATCAGCCCATGGGTAGTGACCATGGATGCACTGGAGCCTTTCAGGTCAGAGCAGGCAGCACTGCCAGTTGCTGCACTCCCCCACAACTAGGGCACCTTGCCCGTGACTGCATGCATGCTGTGAGCTGACCTTCTGGGCAGTGTGCAGCTCACATTGCACATCTCCTTCAATCCCAGCCTTCCCTTGCACCTTGGCGCTACAGCATTCCTTCTACTGCGATCTCGACCACAGCATCTATAGACTCACAGATGGTAGAGTCACATGCACCTCTGCAGCCAGTGCATTCATGTTTTGTGATTGTACAGGTGTGCAGCGCCTGTTCAGGATCCTCCTGTGTTGGAGTATCTGCAAGAAGCTAGCCGCTCCACGTATGACATCACACTGAAAGTCTCCATACAGCCAGAGGGCAGCCCTGAGCCATCAGTCATCACCCATTCAAACCTGAAGCACTTGTGAGTGACCTGCTCACCTGCTGCAGTCATTCTGCAATGATAGTCAAGTTGTGCCCTTTGACCGTAGTTGATGCACAGATGTGCATGTGCATCTCATCTGTAGTTGTCCACTCTAGCTGATGTTACTATTGTGCATGTGTGTTGCATACCCGTTGTTGAAACCACACATCACAGCTTTGATTGAGTGCATATTCTTCCAGTCCTCAGCTGGAAAGTTGGTCTCATGTGCTGTGCCGATTAGTCATTGCATGAGGACTAAAGCACTTTTTATGTTGCAACAACTGTTACCACAACCTCTGACTGTGCAATGTTGGATATTCACACAAAAACATGGTATGCTCAAAATCATGGCCACACATTGATCTCCAAACTGCTCAAGGCACGCTTTGTTGCTAGGTATTGGACAGTGGACCAGATGGTTGCTCATCACACCTATACTGGCTGCAATCTGAGACCAGGAGACTTGCTTGGGACTGGCACAATCTCCTGTGATGTGAGCCCTTTGGGAGCAGCTCTACTCAAGTGCTTTCTGCCTCGTGATCATTTCAACAAGCATTGGTTATGCTGACTGCATTCCATTGCAGACATGTTGCATACATGCCAGTTAGGGCTGAGGGCAAACAAGCAGATGGGATAAAATTCACAGCAAACTAGCATGTGGGGCAGGAGTCACAGTCTGCTTGAAAATCCTCTGCATAAAGGGTATTCATGGTCTGTCTGACGCACACTGTCAGCGGTGTACTGACAAGCCAGAACACAATGGCGCAGAGAGGTAGTGAGTAACCTTTACCTTTTGACACAACTGTTACTGAAATATATTTGGACATTAAGTGTGACAGCCTTTTCATCTGCTGCAGGCTGAGAATGGCCTGGGAAGTCTTCTGGAAGCTTCCTGGCAAGGTACAAGACAGGTAGCCTTGAACAATGGGCAGCAAAGGACTTTCATTGAAGACGGTGACACAATTACACTGACTGGATACTGTCAGGGAGATAGCTATAGAGTGGGGTTTGGAGAGTGCTCTGGCAAAGTCCTCCCTGCAAAATGACTTGTTTGCAACGTGCGGGTTCTGCACTCCTTTCTGATTTGACGTTGCTCATGATGCACGGCAGACAAAAGCTGAAGAGTAACCATTAAAACTTTGACCAGATGTTGTTGCTCAAGATAATGCATATGCAGCCTGCAAGAATGTCTTCACATTCTGCTGACCAGGCCAGATGGCAGGTCTGCATATTCCTGAACTGCATGCCTCCCTCTGTGTTGTTGAGGCACACAACGTTTGTGAAGATGCAGCGACGTGTCTAGAATATAATAAATCATATATAAACAACCGTTTAAGGTAGGGCGTGACGTCATTTTCACCTCCCAAACAGTCACGTGAAGTCTACGATTCCTCCTTTCTACCTGAGGTCCATTGCAGCGATTTTGCGGGTGGCCATCCGACAACTTACATCACAAAGGCGTTCCCTACAACGTAGTGGGTCGAGTCACGCAAATTTCGGGCGACAAGGCATTCGAGCTGCTCATTTTCGCAGCCTCTTAATCAGTCAGCTAACAAGTGGATGCAGTGCGGCTTTGATGAGAGCGCGCCCTGTCGCTCATTCTGACCTTGAACATCTCATTTGCCTGCACGGCTTGTGACATGGGCTGCGGCGCGTCGCGTCAGGGCTTCGACTCTCGAGCTGTGACACCGGTGAGGAAACGGAAGCTGCAACGTTAACGCTGTCCGCTGGCTTCGTCGCTTGCCTGCCTCTAGCCGCCTCTCAGGTTTGCCACGCCTTCTCTGTTTTGTCCAGGTGCCCCTGAACCTTGACAGCCAGAGCAAGGGTTCTGACAAACTTGCAGAGCCCACGCGGAGGCTGACACTTGAAAGGCCTTCAAATGACTCTGAACGCCTTGAAGTCCTCCGGGATCTTAATGTTCTTGATACTCAGATTGACCCTAAGTTTGAAGACATCACCAGGCTGGTCTGCACCGTCTTCAACGTCCCGATTGCTGCAGTCACCCTCGTGGACAAAGAGCGCTTGTTTTTCAAGTCTCTGCAGGGCCTTGAGTATGCAAACAATGAGATGGACAGAAATGAGGCCTGCTTTTGCTCTTGGACAATTGCCCAAAAGGGCAATGAGGTGCTTGTTGTGGAAGATGCAAGTCAGGATGCCAGGTATTAGTCTGCTTACCATCTAGATAGGCTTATCCTTCATGTCACACGCTACTGTACAGACACACCAGAACATGCAGCTGCGTTGGCTTATTGCTCTCAACAGAAACATGTGGCTTTCAGTCAGCCAGGCCATTGATTTGCCTTTCAGCCCAAAAAGGGCTTTGCCTGGCTTGCAACATACATGTCACACTGTAGCAACCAGCCTCCATGATTCATTCATGTCAGCTTCATCTGCAGGTTTGCAGATTATGATCTGGTAGCCCGCAAAGAGAACCCCATCAGATTTTATGCAGGAGCACCCCTGGTGGCCCCTGATGGGCACAAGCTGGGCACGCTGTAAACATCCATGCTCTCACAGCTGTTGCAGTCATGTGCCAGCACCTTGGTGAATTGCCATGCTTGCAGTCACGACGTGCTCTCATCTTGTCCAATGACGTTCAACACAATCTGCTTGATTGACCTTTGGCCCCTTGTTTGTGCCTGAGTTAACAATCTGCAACATGCTTCCCTGCAATTTGTACTGTGTATTGCAGGTGCATGCTGGGTTATGAGCCACGTCAGGTGACAACGCAAGACTGCCTGGTGTTGTGCAATCTGGCTAACATGGTCATCAAAGAGATGCAGAAAGATAAGCTGCTGCTGGAAAAGGAAAATAGTGGACAACTGCTTCAGCGACGAAACAGCAAGCTCAATGTAATTAGCTTTGCAATATACTGCAATATGCTGTTGTCTGTCACAAGCTCTCATCAAACATCTTGCAAACCTGGTGGTTGCAGCTGGGATTGCGTTGCTGTTACGAATTGAGGAGTCCCGGCTATGAGCATGAAGCTGCAGTGTTGTTTGATAAGAGCAGTGTTGTTTGATAAGAGCAATGTTGTTTGGTAAGAGCAGTGTTGTTTGATGAGAGCAGTGTTGCAGTGATGGTTGATAAGAGTAAATCGATACAAACAGTCCTGCGCCGCTCCTAATGTATCCTTCTGTCATGCAGATTCTGCTGAATAGCCTGGAGGACAGCATCATGCTGTGTGAGTACGTCGCTGCTCGCAAGACCTGGATTATCCGCTTTGTCAATCAGCCTTGGATACGGATGACAGGTATGCATGTTCCTGTTGACAGCTAGCCCTTGTGCTTTACTGTTCTGCTATTGCATATACTTGCATGACTGGATAGCATGGCGACCTCAGTGCAACACACAATACAGTGTAGATGCCAGGCCTAGTCCTGATGCAGAATGGCATAATGCTTCTGAATGATTCTGTTCTCTGGCATGACAGCTTCTATTACATGCACAACAGCTGGCAATTATCTGCTACAACAGGCTGATGCAAGCACAGACAGATGCACATTGCTTTCTGTTTGGCCATGAGTCTCTTGGCATAAGAAGCACTGCTATTGCCTGAGACTCGTGCCAAAACTGCAAACTCGCGACCAAGCAAATACTATCATCACCAGACACAAGAGGTGGTCTCTTATATGAGAATGCTCATGTTCTGAACTGCAGAAGTATCATCAGAGGCAGCCAAAGGGGCAGATCTCTGGAGCATCTTTGATCTGATGGGCTTTACTTCAGAGGAAGCATACAACATCTACACGGATGCTGCAGAGCATGACCTTCCATTCAGCCTACCTGCTGCCTTTAAAAGCAAGACAGAAGCCTTCAACATGCTGTTCAGGTGCGTACTCTGCTGCCTCCAGTGAGAGGTTTTGATCAACTGAATCAAGTGAAAGTGTGTCATTGTGACAGCTAGAGCAATGCCTGGAGAGTGTGTCCAGTTGCTGTACAATATGCTCTTGCATTAGACGTCTGCGAAGCTGTCCAGATTTCATCATGGGCAATCACTTGCATCTCTACTGTGCTTGCAGTGCTCTTTGCCTGTTGCTTTGACCTGTGTAGCCCATCAGCACTGAATCTTCAAGATGTCAGCATGCCTCTACCACAAAGAGCGGTGACAGCAGTTGACGCCCTATATGGCGCTTTGATCTCCAGTGTCTCAGTACTGAGCTACTGATGCAGGCCTGCTGCAGCAGAAGTGATGACGGGAGCTGCACGCACCGCCATTCCGGCCCATGTAGACGCCATGGGAGACGACCACTGTCGCTATCTCGTGTCCGTTAAGCCGGCCTTGCTGCCTACGAACAGCTCACGCTTGCTAGGCTCTCGCGGGTCGCGAAGATCCTCTCTAATGTTGCAGACAGCAAGACAGCCTTTCGATGATGTCAAGCTTGGACCGCTGCTGGGCAAGGGAGGCTTTGGCCGAGTATACAGAGCTGTGTGGAATGGCGCGGCAGTGGCCTGCAAGGTAGTTCAGTTTCTGGAGCACTCTTGCTTCACACCGCCCAGCCTGCTGTCAATTACAGTCAGGTCGAGAATGCGTGTGCAAAGCTTCGTACTTGATCAAGTTGTGCATCAGATTCCGTGCCTGGTGCTGCAGATCATTGATGTGCAGCCGCATGCAAAAGCCAATGTGACCACCAGTGGGCATGAAGGAGAGGAGGACAGCGAGGGAATGCCAGTAGAGGCTCTTCTGGGCATGGACATGGCACACCCCAATGTGGTGCAGACTTACAGACACACCTCCCTGCCTATCAGTGTAAGACCTGGCTCTGCACCAACACTGCCTCACTTTGATATGATCATTATTGGTTTAGGTACCTTGTTGCAGCCGCTACTGTGCAAGATCTTTCACCAGCATATTATGCAACAGGATATTCAGAGCTTGCACTGGACGTTCAGAAGTGTTCACAGCTGTCCCTGATCAGTCCTCAATGCAGAGTTGTCCAGTGTTGTGCTCAGCATGACTGACTTCATTTACCTGTGATGTTTCCTCACAGACATCTGCAGACTTGGCTGCCATGTCGCAAACACCAGAAGAAGCTCAGCCTCCAAGGCCTCAAGCCAGAGAGGTCTGGCTGTTGCTGGAGTACTGCAACAAAGGAACCCTCAGGGTATGCTTCTCACCCCCATCTGATGTGCTGACAGCAGCGCAAGCTTGCTGGCAACCCAAGTACCACAATGCTTAGTCCTCTGGCATGCACACATGTCCTGCTGTAGTGTCATGCCTGTAACCTGCCGTGTTGTGTCACGAGTGTGGGCTATCATGAAGCACGCATCCTTAGCATAGTGCATTTGTCTGTCGTCCTTCCCAACAGGAGCCACCAGCCGCGTGCATACAAAGCTTACAAGCCATGAAGCAATTGTCCCCTACTCAAGTGCGTGAGCATGCAGTAATGGCATTTTGTTACGTCAAACAAAGCGCGGCATGACGCTAGTGCTGAAAGTGGCTTTTTGTTTTGGCAGGATGGCATTGACAGAGGCTGGTTCCGCACCAACAGGTCTGCCCTGCATGGCCTGCCAGACCTGACGCCTATTTTGGCAACGGTCAGGGAGGTAGCAAGCGGCATGGCCCATCTGCATAGCATGAACATCCTGCACGGAGACCTGACCAGCTTGAATGTGCTGCTGGCCAGCAGTGACATCGACAACCGCGGCTTCATTGCAAAGGTCAGCTCTGTCACATCTCCAGCTTGCGTCTGTCTTCCCCCATTCTGCACAACAAGGTCTGTACAGAAAGAGGGAAACAGCAGCTGCTTCTGCAGGCCTGAGTGCATTGCATGCATTGCAGCCAACATGCTCTGACTTTAGCGTGCTGCAAGGGCTTTCTGCCCCCCTGCACTCAAACTAGCAATGGCAGCATCCCAGCGCAGTCCTTGTGCGGGATGAGATTTGTTGCGAATGAATCTCCTGCACAGCAGTTTGCTGTCAGCTGCTTAGGCATCTGGGTTAGCTGACATGTCCCAAGAACAGATTGCAAGTCCTGGGCTTGCTACAACGGGCTCAGCAACATTCAAACCCAAGCTCTGCATGTCTCAGGTGGCTGACTTCGGTCTGAGCAGAGTGTGTGACGAAGCCCAGATCGAAACCAAGACATATGGCACAGTGACTCACATGCCACCAGAGCTCTTGCTTGACGGCAATCTGTCAAAGAGTGCAGATGTGTATGCTTATGGGGTGTTGCTGTTTGAGCTGTTCACGGCAGAGCGACCCTGGAATGGGCTCAGGCATGCTGAGGTTTTGCACAAAGTTGCTGTCAAGAAGGAGAGGTTACAACTGCCGGAAGACGCTCCTCAACTTTTCAAGGTAGGCAGCTCTGACTCTGCGTCAAGCTATACCAGCTTTGCAGCTCTGCCTCATCATAGACAGGATGTACATGACACGATGGATGTCCTAGATTAGCTGCAAGCAAGTCTGCAGCCGACTGTGTCTGAGGTTGTATGCTCAGCTGCTAAGGCTACTGCATTAGACAGCCATTACTATTTTGAGCGTCCACGTCCACAAGGTATACTAGTACAGATGGATGTGATACAGCGAGCAACCACAACACATACTAGACAAATGTCAGACTATGAAGTTGAGATCATATATCAGCATTCTGCCTTGTCATGCAGGATACTAATAATAATTACAACAATGATAATAGACATAATAATGGTAATGATAATGATAATTGTTATCCTGCAGGATGTTTTTGAGGAATGCACTGACCCAGCACCTGCCCAGAGGCCAACGTTTCTGCAGCTGCTGGAGAAGCTGGACACATGCCAGCAGCAGATTGATCAAGCAGCTTGGCAGGCATCTGCTGCCAGCAAGAGATACACATACCCAATGGAGCTGCTGTCATGATCAGCCGTGAAATGACTAAGATTACCTAAATGAATCCAGGTTCTTGTGAGCCTGAAGCAAGCTGGACCAGTGAGCAGTGGACAAGCAATACATCACTGTGCCAAAGTCAAGCCATCTGCATGCATCATATGGAAATGCTACGCAAATGTCTTTGCCAAATGCCAAAGGTAGTTTGGTAATTCTTTTCTCTCTTGAACATCTTTTCTTATTATTAATACTTGAGTACTGATGGAGGGGATGTGCATGAGCTGCCAGGGTAGGGGGTTAGAGGGGGGTTACAAGTATGTTGCACATCAGTTGTACTTGCTCTGTTCAGACGGACACTTTCATAGACCAGATTGTCGGATGTCCCTACTTTGTGCACAGTCAAAGTGAGGGCACTGTTTTGTTGCCAGGAGTCCAATCATGCCGTTGAAGTACTGCAGCTGTGCTCTGAGCATGATACGGTTTTTGAGCCAAAACTATTTGCTGTTCAGTCTAGATTTGCTTGAGGAAGAAGTGACTAGGTTTGGTTTATTAAGTCAATAATAAGAACTGCTTGTAGGTATCTGCATGTCAGTGATTAGCTTGTCAACATATGAATAGACATGTGGTGAGCATGTCAGTACGATGCATGAAATACTGCAATTGCAGGTATCTGCATGTTTTTTTGGCACAGATGATAAAAAAAGGGTGGAATAAAAGCATCTAGTCTAGGGATTTACTTACAGTCAAAAGCAGGGAGCTTACACACACAGGGTGCAGATTGGTTTTACCATGCCAAATTTGGCAGGGGCATTCAGGGTTTTGCACAGGTTTGCTCCTGTACACAAAGTCTTTTGGTCCACTGGGATTACAAATAATTATATATCAATGGCTTCAAATCATATGCATGTAAGTTATCGGCCAGATGTAACTTATCCCTCTGATACATCTCTTTTAGGTGATGCCATGGGCTATAATGCACATGTCCTGTATAGGTTTCAAAGATCGCAGGTCATGTTTAGCATGCAGCAAAATTTGATGCAACACAGGCGAATATTCCGCCCAATATTAATATCTTGCGGTGCTTCTTGTAAGTTAGTGAAGAATGTGCTCACAGACAAAGTTGCATGGACAAGTGCAGGCGCGACATAAATGTTGCAGCTTAATTTTGAACTCATGACTGATGCCTGACTCAGTGATACCATCTACAACGGGGCCCATAAGTCCTGATCAGGACATTTGCAGTTGGCATAAGCATTGCCTGTTGCAAAACACAATTGTGACCAGGACAACCAAATGACCCAACCTGGTCTTGTATGTTACATGACCAAGTCTGAAAGCCAAAGCTTTAGAATACGTTCAAAAGTCGGTGTGGCCTTTGCTCAGCAACAAAGCTGCTGGCGCAGACAGCAGTCTGCGTCCAACTCAAAGTCAGCAGGCAAGCAGAGGGCCAAACTCTGGCAGTATTTCTGGGCTGGTAAGCACTGCTGTGTTGTCCTTATGCAAGTTACTTCATTGAAACCAAAGGCTTGCTGAATGAACATGCTCTCCTCCTGTGGATATTCTGGTGCAGACGCCCTTTTTGTGTGCCTGCTTCCTGTTTGAGAAAACTGGATACCACAAGTCAAAGTTGGCTACTTTCAGCGAGCAACCAGATGTCACAGGCTATCGTTGTGTATGTCTTCTGCGGGCTCCGCTTTCAGCCTTGTTTCACTGTCACAGACCTGTTGCTTTTACCGGCGCGGCACATGCGCTACAAGCGCTGTCTGCGCCAGCGAAGCCGTACACAAAAAGTTGTGCTGGTTGGTTCAAGTTAGCAACTGCCGCTCAAACATTGAGTTGCGCTTCGCACTATCCGTCGGACATGTTTGCTGGTACAAATCGCTCCGAAACAAGTGTAGAAGCTCTGGTGGAAGCTTCCTGCTTCCATGGACAAGGCCCAACTTATGCCCGTCAGCGCTGTTGCCAGTGGACCGAACAAGCGTGACCTCGGCCGATTGAATAGTTGATTTGTCACTGTCTAATGGACCATGCGGGCTCTGCTGATATGCTCGCCTTGGGATCTCACTGTTCTGTCCCAGACTGTCAGCAGATAGACTTTTTGCCTTTCACCTGTGATTGCTGCGGCGAGGTCTTCTGTCTGCAGCACCGTACTTACCAGTCTCATTCTTGTAGCAAGGCCGGATCGCGCGAGACGGGCACAATCGTCTGCCCAATATGTGCAAAAGCTGTGAAGCTCACCGCTTCTGACGACCCGAATGCTGTGTTTGAGAGGCACTCGCGGCAAGACTGCGATCCGGGTAACTACGCCAAAGTCCATCAGCGGCCCAAATGTCCCGCGAAGGGCTGTAGAGAAAAGTTGGGCGCTATTAACACCTACACCTGCAAGGAGTGTGGCGTTCAAGTCTGCCTGAAGCATCGCTTTCCAGAGACTCATCAGTGTCCTGGGAAGTCAGGTCAGTTGACTTCAACGCCATGTTATCATGCTGTCCAGGTGTAGCAGCAGGCCCATAAACAGCATCTGTCATAGCGCTGTTTCCTCTCAGGTTTCTCCGACCTCAGCTGTGATGTGTGCTGCAGCAAGTTTAGCCAGTGCAGCTGGGGCACGTGCCTCCCAACTCACCCAGTCCATGCGCAGCTTATGGGGACGTACAATCACTGCACCAGCCCAACAACCTGCTCAGAAACATCAGCTGAAAGGTGATATGTTGAGACCACAGTCTGTACAGACTTCTCAACAGAGACCACAGTCAGCGGAAGTCAGACAGAAGTCTCAGACTTCTAGCTCTCGACCTGCTTCAGCAGGAGCCCAGCAGGTAACACATAGAGACAATCACTACTGGCTTGGTGTGTGAGCCATGCAGGTCAACTTTTGGCTGTCAAGCATGAAAAGGGACATCGTCCAGAGGTCACTGCTGCATGAAGGTGGCGTATGTGATGCATGTTCATGGGCGAAGAAGCTTTATGCATACTGGTTGTGCTGCAAATCAAGTCTGCTATGGGCATAGCCAGTGCATTTGTTACGCCTGACTTGCGCAACTTTGTCCTGCAGGCTGAGCGCTGCCCGGATTGTGGAGCAGGCTTCACAAATGTGCAAGACTTGATCAGGCATAGTGAGTCAGTGCACCAGCGCCAGCACAGCAGGCCTCAGCCAGTGCAATGCCATCAACCAGATTCTTGCCCTCACTGTGGCAAAATGTTTCCAGATGCTGTAGCTCTTGTGCACCATGTTGAGCACTCTCACGGCAATAAAGCACAATGTGTGCTGTGTTGATTACTTTTTCTGGTGTTCTTTCTGGTCCTTTTCAGGTGTCCTGACATCTTCTGTGTTCCTGGTGGCTGTGTGCACGGCTTTGTAGCTCTTGTCTCGCAGGACGACTTGCTGTGCAACTTTTAACGCAAATGTTTTTTGGTCGGTAGTTTTGTGCAGCTGACACTTGCAGGCAGCAAAACAGTTGGCGAGCAACAATGATTCATGCAACATGAGCTAGTTGTACTCCAGCTAGAATGAGATCATGTAGCATGTGTAGCTGAGTGTTTCTTAGTGGTATGCAGCTGGGGTCTGCCAGATATGGTTTGAACCTTGTCTCATAGGTTTTGGTAAAACGCATTGTGTTGGTGCATTTTATTGAAGCTTTCAAATGGACGTAATGACCGGCATCTCTGAGGACGCTTTGGAGTTCAGAAAATCAGGAGTTTGAATAACATGTTGCTCTCTTGGAATGTGGAGCTGGCATTGACCGGCAATGTCATGACTAGCGCTGCTGCTTCCAGCATCATGATGGGTGCAGCTTACACGTCATGCGGTTGCGGCATCTATGTCCATCATGTCATACAAAGTTGGATCATGCAAACATGTCATGTACAAAGTCTGCATGAAGCACATCATGTCATGTGAATGAGCTCATGACTAATACTGTTGAGAAGTCGCAGCAGGAAGGTGCAGCACCCTTTCCAAAGCTAGACAGGTGGACGCAAATCTGCTGTCAAAGTTCTTCCGATGTTGCCGGCAGCTTCAGCAATGTACCGGCGGTTTCCATCATGCCCTACAAAAGCGCAAGCTTGCCCGGACTTGACCACTCGAGCAGCTCACGGGCCCGGTCGTGGTTTTGCAGAGACTCGGCATCAAAGCTCAGATATTGTGATACATCGCTTTTGCCAGCCTCGACACCTGCTAGCTTTCAAGGAAGTAAGAACTCCGCATGCTTCAGCATGCATCCACATGCGTCTGTGTCGTCGTCCTGTTCACTGACCACCACGTGTGATCACTATAGTAGCTACAGCTAGCTACAAAAGCGCTTACACAAGCGCTTACACGAGACTGTAGTGAATCAAGTTCCGTTTGTCTGCAGCTTGAGCCATTCCCGGAATTGCAGCAGCATATCGTGTCTGTTGTATGCTGCGCACCGGGATTATGAAGATCAAAATCACGTATCTGGTCTTTGCCTTTGCTGTCTTGACATCTGCAGGTGCCGTCCAAGGTAAAAGTCGCACGCCCATTAGTTGTGCGAGCTATGCGTGGTCTACAGCATGTTTGAGCATGACCACAAACAACTCAAGTGTCTTTAGTGACGATTTGTTTCTCTTTTGTGACGAATGCCCACAGTCTCCAAGGTTACGGATCACTGCCCTGATCACCTTCCCTTTTTGTACTCATGTAAATTGCGTTAGACTCTCATACAATTGATGAGCACATTTGTTGCTAGGTGCTGGTATTGGTTTGTTGCAATGAACTTCTTCAGAACATCCATAAAGCTCCTGTAAATGGAGCCGCAGCTACACAGCAGGCTCCCAGACACAATTTGCGTCACAATATGAACGTGTCAATCCCTGTGCAGGCGCAAGTAATGGCAGTTCTTCCCGCAAGCTTCTCAACAATGCTTGTCTGGGATGGGCCACATCGTACGGTCAATGTGGAGGCACTCAATGCCCAAGTGGCAGCGACCAATGCAGCGACTCAGCCTACTTGTGTTGTCCAGAGGATTTCAGCTGCCAGCGCGTGAATGAGTACTTCTGGTCATGCTTCCCAGAAGGTTCAGACATCAGTGGCGTGCCAACTGCAGCTCCCGCCCCTGCCCCATCAGGTATGATTTGCACAGAAATCCACTTGATTTGCACCTTCTGGCTGGGTGCCCAAAAGGTTGTGCACAGTCCCAGATCACCCTGCTGCCGGGTTAATGGTAATCTCAGATAGGCTGTGCATCTGTAGGGGCCCCAGCTTTTGCACCGGGATATGCACCCTCAGCAGCAAGGGGAAGTGCTCCTTCAGGATACGCCCGAGCATCACCATCTCCCCCAGCATATGGACTTTCCCCTGCATCACCGACCCCAACAGCCTATGGGTCTTCCTCTGCGACCCCAACCCCCTCGCCCCCAAGGCAGACCCCAGCAGCCCCACAGCAAACCCCAACAGCTGAGTATGCGCCACCAGCAGAAGAAGACTCACCACCCAGCCAGTGGTTGTCCAGTGACTGTGAGGTAGTGAGCAACAATGCCGACTATCCCGATGGTCTGCAATGCTCTGGCAAGTTTCCGGACCCGTCTTGCTGCTCTGGGGACACTTGCTACACTTACAGCTTTTGGGACTCCAGCAAACCTCACCTGGCTTTTGCAGCATCTGAGCCACATGCTGGCCTTGGCTCATGCACTGGGGACTATCTGATAGCTTGCTGCCCTGCTGTTGTTTTAGAGTAGGTTCGCACAAGGCATTAGGACAGGCTTCGAGACAGAACTTATAAGGTGGTCTGATCAGCGATGAGCTGCATGTGATACTAGTGTACAGTGGATTACAAGATGGCGATGATGATATGTACTGTTGTTAACGAATGCAGCAGTTTGTGTGTAGTGAATACTGGACTGATGCAATGAATTTCGTGGTCAGCCTTTCAGAGAACTGATGGTGCTCAAGACATGCCTGTGTAGTCTACTCAACGAACGCAGCACTTGTAAATAATTCAAAGATCTCAGGATAAAACCTCCGATCATGAAGATTAGTGTGATGCATCAGGCTTCCATGAACCAAAACGCTGGGCAAGCCAAAAGGTGCCATACACACAGGAATGCATTTACCTGCCAGGGACATCAGATGGCAGGGTCAGTGTGATACACTGCAGGACGTACATCAACGCATCCACTCATGAAGGTAAAGTGTTGTGCTTTCAGAGCTTAGCCACACTCTGTCTAAAACCTCATTACAAAACAACGACAAAAGTTTGAGCACCTGTCATTAGGTGAAGACTGCGGCACAACATCGAAAACACAAGACCAGTCATCTGTTGTAAATAGAGACAGCGGTACAACTTCAGAACGCTAGCGGCTTGCTTGTGAGGCCTGCTAGATCATGTCTGTCTGCTAGGTCTGCCAGGGGGAATTGACCCATGGCAACAAATGCCATTGAGAGACTGTCCCAAATGCTGGGAGTCTCAGCCTTGATTTCCAAAGCTCTGATGTAGCTCTGACAGGCTTCAGCAAAATTTCCTGCAAGGCAAACAGCCATGCAATATAACCTTGTCTTATGTGTTGTGATGACAGCAGTGAACACAAAAGCATGCCTGTGTGACCCAGCTGACCATTTCAAAACCGTATACCATTGCAGATCAACCAAAGCTTCAGAGCGCAAAAGCTGCGATGGGCACAAACGCAGCCTTTGACATGCAGCTCATGCACGCCATGATTGGTGCTGCAATTGTTGTGACACAAAGGGACAAGTGCATGCATTGTCCACAGCCTGTCATCAGGACACCTAGAGGCAAAGCTGTGCATGCAGAGTCAAGTGGGCTGATACAGAACAACAATACTGATTGCGATGCAGCTGTTACCAAAAGGGCTGTTATGCACACTAGCATGCATGAGTGAGCAACCATCCTGCATGTCTTGTAAGCTATAGGCTGGCATCCCATTACACAGGGGACTCCCTGTGCCTGGATAGCAATATTTCATGAATAAATCTCTTCCTGCATGCCTTGCAACATGCAGCTGATACTGATCAATGGTCGTGTCAATGATCAAGGACTGACCTTGTGCTGCTTGAGCTCGCCCCAATTCCAGCCACCCTCTTTGGTAGTCAGGGCGTGCTGTGACAGCGGCTGTGCAGCAGCGCTGAGCCTCTGCATGCTTGCCCAGGCCGCGCAGAGCTGTGGCTAGCTCAGCCAGCATTGCAGCATCCTGCACCAGCTCACCAACTTCACCAACTGTTCAGAAAAGAAAAGAAAAGAGTACGCCTTTCAGCGTTAATCTAATGAGAAGCCCAGTGTAATACCGGGCTGCCCAGTCCATCTGTTCACAGCATGTATGCGTATGCTGACCTGCATCGTTACGTGCTTCAGACATAGCTGCAATGCATCCATCACTTTGCAGACAAGAGTGTGTGTGCTTTTAATGTGGGCTTCAAGGGCTGTAACAATGCTGTTGGCCGTAATTCAGCATCATGTGAGCATGTGTGCACCAATAAAAGGCATGGCATGACAACCAGACAAAGATGAGCTGTGACGGGGATGGTGACATGCACCCACCAGAGAAATGCGCACAGCTGCAGCATATGCATTCGCTGCAGCCTCCTTGTTGCCTTTGGCGTTGCGCAGCATGCCCAGCAGCAGATATATACTGGCATCCCCTGGCAGAGCTCGTGACAAAGCCTGCAGCAGTATAGGCACATGCTCAAAAGACCACACATGCACAGGTAGCGGTGTAAGCAGAAGTGACAGCATATGCACTGAAAGCATACATGGCGTGCCACCTGACACGACACCAGACTCTTGACAAAGTTGTGTCTGTCTTGACAGCAGTGCATCAAGGTGACCTAAGCGTCTTGCAAGCTGGGTGCTACACTCTCTGTTGAATCATTCACTCTTCAAGGACACAATCAGCATGAGGTGTGTAGTCACGCTGATGACTTTGCCACAGTCAGACGCATGTGATGGAATGCAGGCTGAGTGCTAAACTCTCTATTGAACTGTGCTCTCTCACACAGCCATAACCAGTATGAGGTGTACAGTCACTCTGATGAATTTGTCACAGTCAGACGCATGTAATGGGACGCAGTGATGACCTGCAGCCGGGATTCAAGGCTGGTGCCAGCTGACTGGACAGCTTGCACCACATCACCTCCTGCTGCTTCAGCTTTCACCTGGCACAGCCGCTCCATGCCCCATACTGCCTCTTCCTTCTTGCCAGCCCCATTGCAAGCCTAAGAGGAGCAGGAAGGATGTCGTATCAGCAAATGGCCACAAATGGTCTGTGCTTGCGTGCTTAGCAGCACACACTCGTTTGACAGCAATGTGGGAGGTCTTGCACATGCAGCAGCTGTTGAGAACATTCAGTTCCCGCATTGCAACATGTAAAGGACAACGCCAAGGAGGACAGACCATGCAACAATTGGTTGCAAATGTTGTTAGTGGCACGCAGCAACACAGGGTGGAATCACATCATGAAACACAATGTCAAAGCAAGAATGCAAACCCTGATGCATGCATGTGAAACAAATGCCCTGAATAGCATGATACGCAAGTGCTGCCAAACCTGGACAAGCAACCAGAGGGTGTCCTGCAGGTTGATGCCTCCAGGGGGGGCTCCATCAGGGGTCAGCAGGTGGGTGGCCCTCTGCAAGGGGGGTATAGCTGCACCAAACTGCTCCAACTGGAAGCGACAGCTCCCTAGTCGCATCCATGCCTCTGCATTGCTGGGCACCAACTGCATCCAAGAGAACCGTAGGGCTAGGACATATGCATGATGACCAATCATGTGAGAGAGAGAGACACACACCAGTTTATGTCATGCTTGACGATGCATTACGTCTGCTGTGATCAGCGCAGCCACAGACCATTACCAATCCGGCACTATTAGTAACCCTCTGTGGGCAAATTACCATGCTCAAGCATATGCTGAAGTTGTGCACAGCATCACTGCCTGACAAAGGCGTCACCATAGCAAGGCAACTTCTGACTCCATGCCCAGTCTGTGCTCAATGAGCGACGCTCTGCCACGAGTCAGGATACGCTATGTGAAGGGAAGCCTACCATGCCCGCTGCCTCAAAGGCCAAAGCTGCATCTTGGGTGCGGCCGGTGGCCTGCAGCTTTCTGCCAGTCTGCATGGGTGCCGGGTGGTGGGAGAAGGGGTTCTCTGGCTCAGGAACTAGCTGCATCTCTGATGCCAAATCAGACCGGCTCCCTGCATGGGCAGCACGTGCATTCCTAGGTACCGAATGAAAATCTGCCTTGCTCTGCAGAGCCACAGAGCATGCATACATTGCTGTTTTTTGGCGTTTGGGGCAGGTTTGTTTGTACTGTGTTTGAGCTTGTGTACTGTGTACCGTGTACTGTGTATAGCATCTCTGCCAGAAATGAAGGTCGTTCTGTGTCAAGGTATGCCACACAGCTTGGGGTGTTCAGCAGAGTGGAGGTTGCTGCCAATGCCCACAAGTATCCCCTCCCAAGCACATACCAATCAAACAGGAATTGACAGCTAGTGTGTGAACCCACACAATGCTGCTGGCAAAGACTTATACACTGCAAGGTGTGTATTGCTGATACATCTCATGTGGCAGGATTGTGATGCAGCCACAAGTCATTGCAGATGAAAGTTATACCATTGCCAAAGTTTACAGATGGCTTGGCAGCTTCCTCATTGAACTGCCTGACCCAACTCAGTGCTGTTTTGTCATCCAATGGATCATCAGGATGTGCGCCCTTCAAAGCCTTTCGCTCTTCAGGACTCAATTGTTGTTCTGCCAAGTGGCTCTGCTGTTGCTGCTCATGGAACTGCTCAGCCCAGACTTGGTCAGTGCCATCCAAAAACTGATCTGCCCAGAGTTGATTAGCAGGATGGGCTTGTTGCTGCTGTGACTGGTACTCAGATGCCCATGCTTGACCACGCAGTGAGTCATTAGACTGTTGAGCAGCACCAACTTGCTGATTATGTCTTGCAAAATCATCTGCCCAGCTAGCAGGGCCTGGCTGCTGAGACCGGTGAAAAGCGTCTGCCCAAGAAAGCTTTGATTGGGGAGCGGGAAGTTGCTGCAAGTCTGCTGCCAAACCAGACGTCTGTGCTGATGCATGCCAGGCATCTTCGTATGCTTGCTGATCTGGCTGGTCATGACGAGGGTGCCTCAGGTGATCTGAGCTGCCGTGCTGTTGCTGCGCTTCACGTTGATAGTCAGCCGTCCAATCAAGGTGAGAGGCGGCTTGGTGAGGCTCTCCTGTCAGAAACTCCTGATACTTCGAGTCATTTGCTGCAGGAGCGGAGTCTGATATATCAAGGGATTGTAGGAAAGTTTGCAGCTGCTGCTGTAACACTTCTGGTGAAGCATCTGTGTACAGAGCAAACAGCTGTTGAGAGCTTGTCAGGATTGGACACAATCACGAAGATCACGGATAATGTCACTTGTGCATGTCAAGGTCACAGACGACACTACAATGCACTGCGCAAGACAACCTGACAGAGGTCATTTTGTTGTTGTCGCACCTGGAAACAAGTGCCGAGTATGGATGTGTGATCGATTGCGTATCTTGTCTTGGTCAATCTTTGAAAAGGTCGGAATCGTTGTGCGAACTTCATGCAAGTATTCGTTGTGCTTCGTTGTGCCAAGCATATGAGAGAAGAGACCAGCAAGGGGATTGCTGCTGGTTGAGGGCCCTGCATCATCGGTGCAGCCCTGACCAGCTACCAGCTGCCGCAACATACTGATGTCAACACCTTGGTGCAGATATGAGAATCGTGAGACGCTGGGTCTTGACGTGCCAGGCTCGATTTCCTTGTCAGTTGCTCGATGACTACACAGCAGGATCAGTCGAGAGTCAAGGCCACCTCAAGCTGCCCTTTGCCCTTGCCCTTGCCCCTTGCCCCTTGCCCCTTGCCCTTGCCCCTTGCCCCTCGCCCTTGCCCCTCCACGTAACGTAACGCCTGCAAGTAGCTTCCTCTCTGGCTTCCGCCATCAACTTCGCAACTCTCCCACCCTTCAAATCTTGACGCTTGTTGCATCAGGAAGTCTGCGCAGAGCCTTCGTCGTGGGCTCTCTATCTGACTAGACCTGGTCAAGTTTCCTCCAAATCACGCCTGTCACCGAGGTGGACGAAGACGGATAGGTATCACTCCATGGCGCGTGAATGCACGTCTTTCGCGTCATTACCAGTAAGTAAATATCTGTTTGGTCATGTCCCGTACCCTAGCTTAAGCTTCCGCCAGGCTTTAGCAGCTTAACTTCGAAAGTTGTACTTCGCGTGTGTGATCCCACCGTTCTTGCGTTTTCAGTATGCTTTGTATGTTCAGGAGCATTTGTTACTTCAAATTTTTGCGCTATTGGGACCGGAACAACTCGAGGTTGCAGAACAGACAACTGTTCTCTTTCGTAACTTTGGTGAGCTGCTGGGAGTATTGCTGGGTCCTGCACATTGCAAGTGTTACAAGCCATCAGCAGATATGTTTTGGTGCAGTCACACGCACGCAGTTGTGGCGGCACCACTGCAGTCAATACTGCTTTAATCTGGAGGAGCTTGTGAGCGACGTGGAGCTTGAGGTGAGTTGAACTGAATTACTTGTAATGGACAAGCCTTAGCTCAAGGTAGGAAGGATGTAAAGCACAAGCTGGAAGTGTGCCATTGTCATAGAGCAGCTGTCAATCAACATGGCTGTGCTGTCAGGAGGTCACTTGTGAGTCATGTACTGTAATATGCAATAAAACTTCGTAGTACACACCACTTAACCTTCACCCAAGGTACGATTTGTGCAGGTCCTTGGTTACGCCATCTCAATCAGTATGTATAGCCCAGTGGGTCTGTTTGTTGTATATAGTGGTACATCAATCCTTGGTGTCCAAACTGGAATGGTCTGCAGGAGGTCCCATCCAAGAAAACCAATGTGTGCCCTGATTTTACAACAGATGAATGGCCACATCCACAGCCTGACATCAACAGTGGTTTAGGTCACATGCTGCAGGTAAGAAACCTGTGATCTGATTCAATCCTCCAGCGATGCGCTTGCCGAGTCATGCCATTGCGTTGTCTAGTCAGGGTCTAGATGGTCTGAAGAAGATGGAGTGTTTGCTATTGTCCATGTCCACCTGTTGAATGCAAATGCGCACATCCATTATAGACCTGAGCAAAATTTGATCTGACGTGCTGCTTTACCCTTGGCTGCAGGAGAGGCCAGACTGCACCAGCCACAATCATGCCTCACCTCCTGCATCTGCAGCAAATGAACAGCAACAGCAATCTGCCCCTCAGGCCAATGCTGCTGTTGCACCAAAAGGAACCAATGGAGCTTTTAGTGTTAGCTGTGAGATTGACCGAGACAAAACTGCAGTTGCTGCTGCTGCGGTTGGACGTTTTACAACTGGCACAGCTTTCCCAGACAGGGCTAAGGCTGTGTCAGACTGCACTGACGCTTTGAATGGCGGCGCTGTTCTGGAGTCAAATCCCCCTGAGACACATCCAGATAGCCCTGGCATGGGGGAGTTTGGGTGCAGCTGGCACAGGGCAGCGCCAGACAGCCCTAGGCCCAAAGTCACTGCAACTTGGACAAGCTTACCAGGGCCATTATGCGGTGCTCCCAGCGGAGCAAATACTTACATGGCCAAAGAAGAAGCAGATGGTGTGAGCCCAGACATGCGCATCAAGTCTAAAGTGTACAAGAAGCTTTGGTGGCAGATGGCTCACGGACGCAAGCAGGAAAAGATAATTGTAAGTGTAGTGCACCCTTCACACCAAGGTAGGTGCTTTGCCCCGTAACCTGCATCCCCAAGCTACAATGCTTGTCTGTTCAGACAGGAGAAGTAGTCTTCATGGGTGTTTTGATATCATGCAATCACTGGCAATCATTATCTGTAGGTGGACCCTTTTGTATCTGTTCGTCCAAACATTGTTGTGTATTTGTCTCTTTCATTTACTCGCTGAGTGATGCAGTGCAAGCTTGATCTTGCACAGTTTAGGCACACGTGAGGTATACATACCTGTGTACCTCATCTCATGCGCGCTCTGATTTGAAGACACGCCCCTCTGCTGAAATTGTCAAAGCAACAATCCTTGCACTGCACCATACGCTGCTGGTATGACTACACCTTGCCGCACAGCTTATATTTGTTTAGTAAGATGTGTTAATATATGGTCATTGTGTTGTCACTAGTACTATAGTCTTTGTGTTGATTCTTTGTATGTTGGTTGTGAAAGATATTGTTTTCGCCATTGTTGCTACTCTTCCTTTTATGGTTGTTTTTTATAACAATTGCAATCATATTGCAAATGATTGCAATTGTTTGCTCTGTGATTACATTGTCTTGTACACATGTCACGCCTTTGCCCCCAGTGACTAACTGTGGTCTGAATGCCTATGTGGGAGTGCAGGGGGCCATGGCTTGCGGGTCAACAGCCTCGGCCAAAGCATCCAGCAGGTGATGGTTCAAGGAAGGTGGAACAGACACCTGACAGACTGGTACAGACAGCGCGACGGACAGCAAGCAGTGGTGCTGAGGCTGGCCCATCCAGTATGCTTGGTGTTGGAAGTGCACGCCACGCATTGTGAGAAACCAGACCCAGAGCCCTGGAACAAGGAGATGTACGACACCACCAAACATACCTTTGACTCATGTGGGCTGGTCTGCACTCGGAACCTTGCGGGCAGGGGGGATTGGGGTGAGCCTGCAGGAGGCCCTGTAGGGTGCTTGGTCACGAATGGTGTCTTTGAGGTGAGTCATTGCTACAAGCTGGACACAATCAGAAGCACATTGTTGCTTGCGCTGGCTTGCACTTCCTGAACAACCCCAGTCGTTGTTGCCCCTCCTGGTGGTCTTTGTTGCCCATTTGAGGAATTGCTGCATGCTGCGTTTTGCAGTTGTACGTAGCAAAGGCTAAGAGCGTGTGATGGCATCTCGTTCCCTGAGTTTCTTGTGAACTTCCAATGATCAGTTGGCAGACGCCAAATTCTGGCTGAGAAGGCATGGTCAAGCAACACCATGACCAGCTGCATTTGACAACACACACATTGAAGTCACAGATCTCACTTTTACAAATCTATGAAGTGTTGAATATGAATGAGCTAGGGGTTCTTGTGTTTACCACCATGCGTATATCGTGCAAGTGCATGCATTTCATGTCTGAGTATATCCAGCTCACATGTGTGTGCATTCCCGCAGTACACTGCTGACATGGGCGACCCTACGTACTTGACGCACCTGGAAGTCATTGGTGTCCCCTTGTATGACTTCATACCAGTTGCATCAAGGGGCTTGACGGCACAGTCACACAGACATTCTACTCCTGGTATTGTTAGCTTGATGGCAATGACTGCAAAACCCCTATCACTACCACGCAGCCGATGGTGGCTTTCAGAAATACATCAGCGCATATGCAAGCACCGCATAGAGACCACCAGCAATGTTTCACCAATGATTGGAGAAGAAGAGAGCTTGGACTCAGATGAGGAGTCAGGGCACTTGAGTCTGGGTCAGTCATCGTGTGATTACATTGTCTGTGATTGCATTGGTGAATACACAGCATGTTGTCTGAATCATGACCCAGAAGGTGGACATATGGCTGCCGATCTTGACAAGACGATTGGGTCTGTTGGAGGTGACTTTTCGGCAGATAGCAGGGTGGTGAGGAATGATAAAGGACCATTTCGAACAGAAGTATGGTAGATCAAGCAACATTATTTTTAGATGTACTTCTGAATTGTCAGCTTGACTACGATGCAAATGAGTAATGATTTGCAAAGACCTAGACCTAAAGTGAATGAGCTAGCACCTTTATACAAAACTTGTATGCAGGTTATGTCTAGGCTGTACAGACACATGTGTTACGGCATTTTGCGTGCCATGAAATTGTTGATTGCATTGCACATACTGTGTTTGGCAAAGTGAGTAGCATGTACACAACACTGTCTGGAATCTGACTCATTTACTACACTGACTTGGCACATCATATATGTGCCCAAAGTCCGCAAGATCCTGACATCTAGGAGAGTACTTGAAAGAGAGAAGACAGACAGAGACAGACAGAATAGGGCTGATCCACCATAGGTTAGATATTTTCCTTTCCCTTTGGGCTATGGCCTATAGTCTTAGCTTGTAGCAAAAGGGTACGGCCATTGTTGTCCTGGGAATTGCAGAGCCCATCCGCACATCACAGATTGTTGGTTGTTACAGTCCACAGCATGGACTATAAGTCAACCTAGTATTCCAGGATTCTGGAACATGAACTGGGCGCTGACAATGATGTCTGTTACAAGCCTTACAGTGTCAGGCACAATGTGACATCGTCAGGAATGCTACATAGCTCTGGGCTGCTGCCTCAAGAGGCTCATCTTATGATTGCCAAAAGGCGCTGTTGTTTTTGTTGCTGATCTGTACGTCATCTGACATAATCCATTGAACTCACTAGGGTGTCCAATATCTAAGGGCAAGCAGGTAGGTCAGTGTGTGGGTCAAGATTCATTGTACCAGCTGACATTCAAAAGCTTTGGACCTAGCCCATTTTACCTCTTTTCTAGAGTTGGTACATGGTCACAGTGAATCAAGTGCAGCTTAAGTATCAGGAGCACGAATTGGATTGTGATTTAGGGTGGCTCATTGACATTAGGCAGTCTGTTTAAGATACCGTAAGTTAGCTATGGCCTGACAGATGGGCCTATTGTTTCAAAGTTTATACTTACTGATGGCGGCTGTCTTGAAGTTCAAGACACACCCTGCATGCTAAGGCTTTACTTCAATCATGAGAAATCACAGAAATCTAAGGAGTCTAAATTCGGTCTGCCGTAAATATATATTCTTAGAGTTGAGATGAACACACACATCTGACATCCTTCGAGTATAGATGGATGGATGGAGGGAAAGAATCCAAATATGCTCGTAAGATGCTGGTTCTTGCGGCTTACTCTCCTGCTATGCTAGCTTATTCTTAGACAACAGCAATGCACAGCACACAGACACTTCAGGGCATGCATCAGCCCAACAATATGCATCAGCACCAATATGTCACACAGCCAGGACATTGAGGCTGCATGTGAGGACATTACTTTACTTTGTGACGTTTAATCCTCAACTTGGACAATTTTTGTTTGCTGTGATGCAGGGGATCCCTGGGAACCAGATCCAGCCCTCTCAAGATCTGTGACGAAGCATTAGATATCTAGTCAAGTACGTATGCTGCAGCAGTTAGCAGCCGATATAGTTATCATGCATAGCAGCAATCAAGACGCTGTATATCACGTACACGGCATCCTTATTTTGGAGGGGCCTTCTTAGACGCTGTGAGAGCGTCTCCGAGACGCCCCCTTCTGGAGATGAGAAATTTAGAAGCCCCGTCTCTGCGAGCGTCTCCAAGACGGGGCTTCTCGTCACGAGAATCTCGTGAGCGTCTTCCAGACGGAGCTTCTCGTGAGCGTCTTCAGGACGCAGCTTCTCGTGGGCGTCCTCAAGACAAGGCGTCTCGAGAAGCTACGCCTGAGACGCACCGTTTTAGACGCTGTTCTATAAACAGCGTCTTCGACGCTCATTGCAGCTATCAGTAATTCTAGCAGTCACGTGAACGCTCATGACTAACTGTTGTTACAGAAATTGCTGTACTTCCTATCCTGCGCACACACTTCGTCCTATGTGCTCGACACTGCCCAGTGCTACCTACTAACACTACTACTAGCAATCCTAGTAAAGCAACAGTGGCAACCTGGCTGACCTTCAGTAAATACACGCTCATCAAGGTGATCTGTATGCAAAGTTTGACCACATAAGCTTATCTCATAAGCTCCTTAAGGACACAGAGCTACCACTGATCTGCTCAAGCTAATACAAAACCAAAAAATCCAGCATGCTGAGTTCTTGATCGAGCCTAAAGAGGAGGTTTATAGGGATGTAGCTCTGAAAGCATCTGAACAGAAAAAGCAGAGGGAAACATCAAATTCTGGGTAGGACAAATCACAAAGGTGCAGTGAAATCAGCTGAATCAGCACAGGCCTTGTGTGCACGCCATACAGGTCACAAGCCATGAGAAAATTCAGCCAATACAAAAAAATAGCCATTATAATACAAAAATCTGCGCTACCAGATGCTTTGTAACCGGCCTGCAGCATGCTGCTGTGATTCTGTACAATGCATACTGATCTTCAACTCTAGAGATTCATCTCTGTCCGCGCTTGTAGCAGCTGTAATTGTGCTACATCAAGCTTGGCTGACAGTTGTCGCAAATCCAAACTTGGGCTCTTTCTCTGGCTGTCCAAAAATTTGGTCATACCCTGCATACAGACTGCTGCAGGTGGCCTTGTTCTCTGAACATATGTGATTAGCATGCACACCAGACTTGGCCACATCATCATTACGACTTTCAGAACCTGCAGCAATGCAGAGATGAATGTCAATTTTGCATATCAGATTTGCCAGTATTTCATTTAGCTACGCAGCATGAATGCCAGAGGCTGCATCGCCCTGTCACATCTGTAATTTGCATGCTTTTGACATGTCTTGCCAAGTAGCATAACGACAGGCAGCATGTGCCTTCCGCAGACGCCATAGCAGGCTGAGCATGTCGCTATGCAGTGACAGCTGTGTGTGAAGGACAGGACCACTGCAGTGAATGCACCAACATGTCACCATTCAGGGGGCAAATCTTCAGCTTGCTACAAGCCCTGTCGGGTTTCTGAAAATGCACTGTAACTTTGTCTCAAAGCTATTTGCCTGTTTGCCTATAAGCCTTACACCTCACCTGCTTTCAAGGACTCGTATATTATGCTCTTGTCCCTGCAGTCATACACCATCCTGCCGTACACTTGCCCAGCGATTTCACGCACAGCTGATGCAGCCTTGCACCCTTGCTGAAGTACCTGTTGGCCTGCAGCACCGCAAGGCTTGGTTTCCAAGACAAATCTGAAAGGTGTGCACGCTGACATGGTGAGTTGTGCGTGTCCTGATAGCAGGCATGACATGAAGCTGCGATGTGAAACAGCATGACAGAGCATTATTCTGACATGTGCATGAGCTGCAAGCCAATCAAGTCAGACAAGAAACCTGTCCTGACGGCTTTTGAATGCAAGTGTTTGCTGCTATACTGTTTCTGGTACTTTGCAAATGAACAGTACAGCTCTGGAACAAACACCTTGACCAGAAGAGTGGTCAGCAGCGCTCCAGTGTCTTTCCCAAGCACTTTTTGGGCCTTGAAATCAGTGTTCAGTTGCACTCAACATACACCAATATCTTCTGCTGCTTGATACCATGTGTGATTGGGTGAGGCTCAATGTGCATCACCTTCCAAATCAAAGAGCATCAGGTTCTCCTCACAGCCTCTTCTGATCCTCAAGGCTATCACTGACATAATTGCTCCCAGACGCCTACGAAAAGGGAGGCAGTAGCAGTCAACACAACAAGAAAATAAGTGTCTGTGGGGTTGGCATTTGTCTGTAGACAAGGTGTCAAAACAGCGCTCCAGAAGGTACAGACCATACAACTCAAAGCTGCACATATATATAAGGTCAACTTACATTCTGCTTTCTGAGCTCCTTCAAAGCGAGATCCTGCTTCTTTGCCACATCTAGGATCACCTGGGGATAACAGCAGTCACGCTTGCTCATCATGATTTCAGCTGCAGAGCACGACCGAAAGCCAATGTGCAAACAGGCTGATTTGCAACAAGATCACTAGTGACACTTGTTGCTGCAATGGACAACCTGGGAGGTTGTCTGAGTCCAATGAGTCATTATCACCTTTATCAAGTCTCTGTCTACACAGGTTGGCTAAGTCACTGTTTTTTTGTTGCAAAAACATGATGGTTGCTTGCCTGCAGCCGTGGCTTGTCTTTGACCTGCACCGTCAGCGTTTTGCAGGGGGACATAATCTGGTAGAGGCGCAAAGACATCATCAGCAACATTGAGCAACGACTCTCACCATTCTCTGTTGCCTCACTGTTCACTTCTTCCTCATCATCATCTTTGCCATCTAACATACGATTATGTAAGTGGCGTTTCTTCCTTGGAGCTTGCAAACATATGCTCACCAGTCAGACAGCATGTCAAGTCTGCCAAGGTATATGCGCCAAAGGCTAGCTGTGCAGTGAGGTGCTTTAAAGCAAGTCAGCTTGTGCAGCATGCCATTGATGCTGGCCATACCTAGGCCTGATTCAGTACAGGCAGTCTGTGAGATCTTGAATTTGCAAGAGTTGCCGCTGCCTGTCAGCAGCGCTTGCTGTACCAGTGTTGGAACCACTAGCATCCCGTTCAGGGCTATTATGCTTGTTCTGGGAGACCGCAGGGCGTGTCTTCACGGTGTAGCCTGGACTGATCAATACTCCTGACACTCATAAAAGTGACTCAGTTGTCGCGCAGGTCTGCTGCATCCCAGCCGGACATCTCACATTGTATCAACGTGTGGCAGCAGGTCTCGGTCCTGGTCACGGTAACCGGCGCAAGTGCACGCTGTGCCCTGCGCTGGGCCTGCTAGCCTCGTTCGTGTTTCTGGAGGGAACTTGCTGGAGGGCGGGTAACGCTCCATCTTTCTATTCGACAGTCTCTGGCCGAGATCATGATCACTGTCTGCGGCAAGTGGCAAAGGAAGTACCTGTCAAACGGACGCCAGACAGGCACAGTCGGACACGTGTAGTCGGTGGTATCCTCAAGTCAAAATCCAACAAACCCGAGGCTGTGTCGACTATGTCCTGCCCCCGCCGCCTGACCAGGCTGCCTCACAATTAGATGCAGTTGACAGTCACGTAATGCCACCAGCAGGATCTTGAGTCCGGCTGTGTCACCCCAACTGCAGACTGTTTAGAAGAGCAAGACCTCTGTGATCAAATGCTTGACTACATAGCTGGCAGTACGCAGCAAGTGGACACAGACAAGGAATC
>JAABUP010001481.1_pt1 | contig 49377 bp, 48 predicted proteins | sample 5559201 | NCBI WGS metagenome assembly JAABUP01 (sample SAMN10711887, study PRJNA513373) | rock metagenome | isolation source: Antarctica rocks | place: Antarctica | reverse complement strand
GCTTTTCGCTTTTCGACGGTGGGCTTAGTGAGCCTGCTCCGTCTCAATCACCACGTGCGTCGTGCCGGGATCGCCAAGCTTCTCACTTCGTCTGAAAGGAGATGGACCCTTCCACTTCCCCTTCCTCTCTCGTCACCTGTCTCGAGTCAATGGCGGTCGAGGACAAAGGGGTTGCCGGGAGACGCAAAGTGCCCGAAACAAGCAGCCGTGACGATGGCAGCATCCTGTCGATGATGCGAAGTCCCTGCTGCGGGCTGCAGTAGCAGTCACGTAGTGCTCTCGCTGGACGCATCTAAGCGCTAGCAGCTGCCACCAGCTGCCACCTCATCGCCTTGACCACAATCGAAGATGATGCGCAGCTCCAGCGCAAAGGTCGATGCCCACGTACGTAGCCCGACTGCGCTTCAGCGCTTCGCCCTCCCTCCCTCAACGGCCCCCCTTCGTCCTTCCGGGCCTGGTAGGGGGGCCTCGTGGGAAAGAAAGATGTCCCCGTTCAGCCGCTCCAACCCTTGTCGGCCCGAGGGCCGCACCGACGATGGAAATTGGGGGGAGATTATGTAATGCCTGACCTGATTGTCATTGGAGAGGCCGCCAGGCAGTCATCACCTGGAGGTACACAGTACACTCGACGGAATCAAACAATGATAAGAACAATTCCCGCGCGGCACCCACCGACCCTCCATCGTTCGCGTGTCGTCGCAGTTGCTCGGAAGTGGAGGTCGGTGGGTGAACGCAGGACGCAGGGACAGGAACATCCACCCACCAACATCCCACGGCATGTTCCAAGATGACGGCAGAAGAGCGGTGCGCTTCACCCGGCGTCCCTACTGCCCAGTCAGGTCAAAGGCCAAGCATTGAGGGGTTGAGGGCTGCATCGACTGATGCAAGCCGACAGAGCGCCTCTTGGCTGCCCTCCATCTTGCAATGCTTCCCCAATCGGGCCAAGTCTCGTTCCCAACGACCGGGGATGAAAGAAGGCGAGGGCTCAAACGGAGAGAACGGGTGAAGAAAGTGGTGCAGGTGTCTGTACCCGGGCGTCAGTACCATCGCTTTGGGTCTCCTGTACACCCACTTGTTCAAGGACCGCAGCGTTCTCGTTCCGCCGTGCGATGATAATAACCAGTTTGGCATCGTTGGAGCAAACGTAGCGGCCGACGCCAAGAGGCGAACAAGAAGGACTCGACGACGCACGGACCGGCAGGAAGGGATTGATTGGGCAGTTCAGCCGATTGGGTGGTTGTAGAAGGATTGCATGCACTCGTGTACCAGTAATGCGCCTCGACAGCGTTGACCGGAGATGGAATACGGGAATTCGATATCCCCTTACCCTGCTGCTAATCATGGGTGTGGCTCTACTGGGTCTCCAAGGTCACCGTGACAGTGCAATGTTGTGATGTTTCGAAGTCATTGCAGGACATGGAGAGTGACAATGCAACGGAACCATCACCAAGAGTAATTACATATTAAATCCCTGGAGCCGGGCCGGGTCACAGAATCGCCAGATTCCCGCCGCTTCTGCCGCTTGTGCACTCACAGGCCTATTGATCTCACTGTATCTCAGCGCACTCTTTGCTTCCTCTCCGCCAGGCTCAATCGCGGTAGCCGCCGTGGATGGATCGGGCATAAGATTGGCTTTGGTCGATCTTGACGACGTACCTACATAGGCGTCGGCGTGGTACTGTTCCATGATATCGACAAAGATGTCCTTCGATACTTCCCGCCCAAGCCATCGCATGAGCTCTTGACCCTCATCTTCCTCGCCCGGCATGACGAAATGTCTGAGCAATACACCCCGACGTGCAATACCGTCGGAGGTGAAGCAAAGGTCTCCAACCTGCGCCTGCATCTTCTTAATGCTCTCCGTTGCTGTACCCGCGTAGTCGTCCGCTTTCAACAGTCTTCTGGAGCTAGTGCGAGTCCAGACTTTGAAGTCGGGAAGTTAGATATCGACCAAACCCTCGAGTAGGTCTAGAGACTCCAAAGAGTCAAAGGCAGAGGTGTTGTAGACGATGGGTAGCCGTAGTCCCAACTCTCGGGTGTGAAGAACACAAAGGACAACCTGCGGCGCCACATGTCCTGGTGTGACAAGGTTGATGTTGTGTACATGTCCGACATCCTGCAACTTCATATACCACTCAGCTAGCTCTTCTGGTGTGAGGTCGAAGCCGTTGCGTTGATGGGCTATGTCATGGTTCTGACAGAAGACGCAGCGCAGGTTGCAACCGGAGAAAAAGACTGATCCGGATCCGTTATGTCCTTGTACTCTACGCAAGGCTCTTCTCCAAAGTGGGGTGCTATGACATTGGCCGTGACCGTCTCAGCACCAATCAGACAAGCGCCGGTTCTTTCATAACGATTCACCCCGCACAGTCGGGGACAGAGATGGCAATCTCGAAGGTGCGCATGAGCTGTAGACCTCTTCTTTGAAGCTTCGACAGCGGAAAGGAGTTGGTACCGTGGAATGTGGTCATCGAGCAGGAATGGCGGGGCTAGATGGAGCGGCCTTCGCAAGCATGGGAACCTTTTCTTGAGCGAAAGTCTAAGGCGCACCGGTGGGCTCAAGTGTTTTGCCAGCAAAGGCATGGAGAGTCGTGGAGTCGATGCTTTGCTTAAATGCGAAGGGCCTATGGAGAAACACGGTGAGGGACGCATACATCAGGTCAAGACTGTTCTAGTCCTCATCAGGCGAAGCGCACTTCAATCTTGATTTGTTCTTCAGACATTGCAACACAAACCATTGATGCTTGACCTCGCCTGAGGTCTCGCAGTATTCTACATTGGAATTGGCAGGCGTAGGCAAGCACAAAGTTGACCATCTCAGGCGTTTCCTACTCACAGAATGGATCATGCAACACGCTGCTCCAGACGGTTGATATAATTTATTAGCAAATAACGACATGGTAGTCTTGTTTATTACATAGGGTTGATCCAAGCCAACTTCATCGAAGCCAATGCTGTAGCCATAGCAGAGTGGAAATTCTGAGGGAACATTAAGGGTAGAAATCATCCCACGGCTTGACGAAGGACCAACGCCGATGACTATGTGAAAACTTTCAGCAGCCGCTGTATAAGGCCATCTAACACAGCCGCCCTCTGCTTCAGGTCTGTCTCACTGCTCGTCAAAGTATCTAGAGCCTTCGGGGTAGCCTCTAGGGAACTTCCTGTGAAGCCAGGGACTAATGAAGCGACTATGGCTGAAGGTACTCCCGCAGATGTCAGTAGAGCAACAACCGATGAATTTGCGTACCCAGATGCCCCCGACATGGAAGTTGAAGGGGCACTCATAGTCGAATCTGAAACAAAAGTTGCGGTGCTGGCTGCAGCGACGGATGGCGAGAGAAGGTCCGATGAAGGTGGAGCCAGACTCAGGGTAGTGCGGATGTCGCTAGTGCTCGAAGGAGTCGAGGACGAGCGTGTGACAAGATCTTCTGCCGCAGAAGCTGATTGTGCTGCTGGATTTGTTGATTGACTTGGTAGAGAAAAGATCGGAGATGAAAGCGAGGGGGTCATCGGAGGATTTGTAGCGTGGGACACCGTAGAACTTGGCTGGGAGACAGGGATATTTGAAGCTGCTTCGCTAGGGCTGAAGCTTATCGAAATTGTAGTCATACTTGGAGTGATTCTTGAATTCGGAATCGAAGACAAATTCGTTGATTGATTTAGTCCAGATGCTGCTAGGAGAACCACTGTTGGATTCGCTTGGGAAGACGAAGAAGAAGTGGGAATCGAGCCTGCTGGTAGATCATCGGCTTTGATGATATCGGCGGCCTCCAGAAAGATTAGCAATATCTCTGGTGGAACAAAAGCTAGCGATCCTACCTTTTCGGCTACACCGTATACGACTGCTTGCAGATGCGCTGCTGGTATCATGGGAAATATACTGGCATCGACAATCCTTAGATTTTGTGTACCCCATACCCGTAAATGTGAATCGACAACTCCACCTTGCTCAAGCGGAAGCATAGCTAGCGTGCCACTCGGATGAAACTCGGTTCGGAGACCATTGTTTATGACTTGATTGATGGCATCCTCATTCGCTTCTATGGGCGGTACAAATTGAGCCGCTTGCAGCTCGAGCATAGGTGGAGTCGCCAGAATCTGCCGATTGAAGAACAATGCCTCCACCAAGACTTGTCTGTCTACAGGATTGGACAACCATCGAGGATCGATGGCTGGGGGCTGGAATGGGTCAGCTGATTGAATTTGACATGTGCCTCGCGAGAATGGGTGCATGACGGCAACCGTAAGACTGCCAGCATTGTTGTTGATAATTTCGTATGCGGCTGTCGTAGTTCTTGCCAACCGGGCTGCCAAAGACTGTTTTTGTGCAGTGTAGCCTGCTACGATAGTCGAATCTAGTCCAGCCACAAGATAATCTCGTGGATCCTGAAATGTAGCGTTGAGCAGGATTATTGCTGAATTATTAGTTATTAAGGGCAAGGGGTTGAAGGCGAGAGCGTTTGGAGAACCCGCAGTCCAGGGGCCTGGATGTGTCAGACGACTGTGCCTCAAAGGTTTTTAGTAGCAATCACCTACCAGTCTTTTCGGTTTCGTACTCTTGTTCAGCTTCAGTATTGTATGTAGCATTGGTTGTGAGTTCCGTTGGGGAAGGGTAGCTTGCGTTATTGTCTACCATCTTGTCAGTCTCCACATTCGCGATAACAGGAAGGAGATATGCTTACAAGGGTAGAATGTTCCCACGAGACAATGGTCTTGAAGATTATTTCCCACCCCTGGGAGATCAAGGGCGATTGGTATGTTGAATCCGTTCAATAGCGCAGCCGGACCGTATCCAGACAGTTGAAGAAGCTGGGCAGAGTGCAAAGCTCCAGCGGCAACGATAACTTCTCGTGTAGCATATACTGTCTGACGTTGCGAAGAGCCGTTTGCTGCAAACTTGAACAGGATCAGCGAACGTAACAATGTCATCCCGATTTACTCACTTCGACACCGGTTATTCTTAGGTTCGAAGCACTGGGATCCTGTCGACGAGCAAAACGAGAAGGTGGTGGATCAGAGAGTGGAGGAGTACTTCCGCCGGGGCCAAACCCGAAGCCATTATTGTCTCCGGACGATGGACCATTGCCATTGTCATTTCCACCAGGTGTTGGGTTACTGACTATGACACTACCGCTAACGCCAGCAGTCAGGATCCTTGTGACGTGCTGACCAGTGATTACGTGAAAGTTGGGTCTACCGACGTATGGGTCGTAATAGGTCCTTCGGACGTCTGACCTCGTCTGATTGTTTGGATCTAGGTCCGTTGGAACAAGTGCGGGTCCCGCTGACGTGCCGTCATTAGGATCGAACTGTGTGGCTAAGCCAAGAAGGTTCATCCCAGCGAAAAGATTGACTTGGACAGTCAGCTATAGATTGATTGTTCGTACAAAGCTGGACAAGTAACTCACTTGACTGAGGATAGAAGTACTTGGGATAGCTGACTTGGACTGGCCCCGAGGTGCCATGGACAGCTGGATTAAAGTGGATCGAATACTCTTCTGCGACGGCCTCGGAGTAAACAGGAGTGTATGTCTCGCTCTGACTCTCGGCTGTCAGCTGCAGGAAGCAGGTTTTCAAGTAATGACTTGCCTTCATGAAGTAAGGGAGCATTCCCTCCCAACCCCATCCAGGATTCCCCAGAGCTTCCCAAGTGTCGTAATCGTCGGCTCCACCTCGATTCCAGCACATAGCGTTTAATATGCTGCCACCGCCAAGGACTTTTCCTTGTGGCATTGGCCGAACGCCGCCATCGAGCTGTGTCTGGGGTACCGTGACGAGATCCCAATCGTAGATGCCACCAACGTCGGATCCAACGTATACCGGATCCTGTATGATGGCTTCATAGTGGTCACTGTCGCTGTCAGCTTTGACATGCAAGTGTCGATGAGAGCCACTCACGCGTCGCCAGCTTCGATGCATAACACGGTTCTGGATTCAATCTCGGATAGCCGATTCGTCACCACAAGACCACTGATACCACAACCCACAACGATGTAATCATAGGATTCAAGAAGCTGTGCATTGATGTCTCGTCCGTGAAGACGGACTCCTAGGGCTGCGGAAGTAAAGAACGCTGAGGCAGCCAGGACGGCTGATGTGGACCACAACATGGTGAAAAGAGTGGAAGCGTTGCTACACTAGGCACACGCCAAATGGAGTAAGGAGAGATAGAACTAATGAATCGCTTCTAATCGAATATTAGAAGGAAGTTAGAGAGGAGATAGAGGTGCAAGCTGAAAGAGTAGTCAGGTCAAGTGTTGTTACAAGCCGGAGGATCCTGATGAATTGTTAGTGGCCTAATGAAATCACCACCTCGGATCCGAAATGATGGGTCCTCATGTAGTCGAGCCAGCGAAATTTCCACCTGTCAACGTTCTTTATTGCTCTTGACCAAGTGCGTGTCTCTCATTGCATTTAGTGAGCATGTGGATCTGCGCGTTTATTCTACGTTCCCCTTATTCCGAGCCAGGCTGCTCGGATCACTTTCCAGGCTGTCCTTAAGCATTCCTCCCTAACTCTGACAAAAGCAAAGTAATATGCAGACAAGGCCGTCCAGATGGTGGGGGAAAGTATGTACCTATTACTTGAGGCCAATCCATTGGGCATTTCAGTACCAACCTACTGACTTGCGTCACTATCTCTCTTCAGGTCCTCGTTGAGAACGACAGGAACTCCTGAGTCGCACGAGAGATCAGCTGTCGGATTTCAGGCTGAGCCACTTCCTGGGTATTGCTTCAAGCTGGAGTAATGCCTGAGGAAGCTTGGCGGCCAGTACTTTGAGCCGAATGATGCATCTGATGCCGTTTCATGTCGTGCAGTAGAAAATGGCGCGTGGCGTGAAGACGCATTTCAGGGCGAGGGGTATGAGAGTGGGGGATCAGACCTATTGACAGGGAGCATTGTGAACACAAGTCTAGGTAAATGGAGCGTCACACAGTGCTGAATTTCCTATAGCACTGGTGAACAGAGTTCTACATGGATACAGTGATAAAGGTATCTCTAAAGAAGACAGGTTGATTACGTGCACCGAGTTGTGGAGTCAGATCTAGAAGAAATCACCCGAGGGTCGGTTGCATAAGTCGTGGCCGATGTTTCTGACATCAATTTTTTAGTTGCACAAGGTCTCCAGGACCATAGAAGCCTTTGAAAATCTAGGAAAATTCAGGTATTGTCGTAGGCTTCTTGCTATCCCTTTCCTTGTGCACGGGTGGTACACGCTAAGCACTAGCGCATCCGAAGCAATCTGGCTGATCTGATTAGTCCACTCTGCTCTTGGCAAATTTCTGAATCATCAACAGATCATAGGTGCGACAAATTGAGTCTCTAACATCGTTCCGGGTACGCTAGTACTTAGCGTGTACCACCCGTGCACAAGGAAAGGGATAGCTCTTGAAAGTTTGAAGCAATACCGAGACGATTTGGTTGATTTGTTACACTTGTGAAAGTTCGGAGTTCTTTCGCGCTATCGGCCACAAAATGAACCGCCTCTGTAGGGCTGAATCCATGATCCGAACATCAATATTAGAAAGTCATTTTCAGTCTAAATGTTGTATGTAAAGTTTGTGCAGATTTTGATTCTAAGTATATTTTATATGAGACACCTTTTGGCCATCTTGCGTTGATGTTGAGATATAGGGGAAGTGTTCATTTGGAGGGCGTGTTCGTGATTTCTTCTACCTGCTTACCTAATGCCTTCTGATTGGCGGAAATTTGATGGAAAATCCTTTTGGATTCTCTACACCACCTCATCCTCCAATTCACCAGATCCAACCTGAATGGTAGCCACTAGCGAGAATATCGATTACCCACTCCCCCCCCTTCGATCGTACTCGACACCAGCCAACGCCGGCAGTAGTGATTACGTGGTTGACTTTACTGTTCAGCTTCTCCTCCGAGACGGACCACGAGGCGAGACTTGTCTTTTACGAATGCTTGACAAGATCTGCAGTTTGTGTGATAACAGGACTGTCCTTATACCCTCTCTTTCGGGCTGCCCGAGCCTTGTTGATTGTAATTCTCCAGACGATTCTCGCAGCTTCATAGTCGCTTGACAATGGATCTATGAGCCACCCGAAATTAGATGCTTGCATGACTGAAGAGATTCAACGCCCATGAAGATCGTTCCCTGCCTTCCCTATCACCAATGCAGAAGCAGCATATAGCCAAGTGGTCCTTTCAATGGCTGTCAGGCCCTTTTCATTGCTCTCTTCTTCGATGCTACTCCCGGAATATTGTGACTTGGATCCAATCTTCGTACTTATGACGCTGCTAATGCTGTTGCACTTCGACTGATGCGCAAGCATGTAGGACCTTTTTATATTCCGAACTGCCCTATCCAAGCATGACTAATCTGACTGACTTCACATCACATCGCGAGAATCAACCGTGAAAGCAATTGTCTTGTAGGAGCAGATCTCTGCTTCACTATTGACTTGAGTGTCGAAGGTATCGAAGACCGGATGTCGAGAGAAGCGTGAGTTGCTTGTGGTTCACGATAGACTGAAACGGACAACTGTCAAATATCAAGGATAGCCGAGCCACGATCAACAGTCAACACAAAGCGCTCACGTGCAATTTCTCTCCCATTACTTGGTCAAATCGCTCTCTCCGTGAGGCACCAGCCAGCTTCCTATCTAATGGCGCGCGGATGTTTGATCATCTAAGTAGCTATTAATTATAGCCTAGTCTAGACAACCTCGCCCTCAGTCCTCTTCCTTGGTCTCAGAGTCTCGAAAGACTCCGAACTGCTTTGGATTGCCTAATACCTGGGCCAATCCAGCAAACAGCCTCACAATGTCCATACCACACGCGAATGCAGACGCCAAAGTGCGCGAGATTGTACGCCGTTATCGCCCGATTGAAGAACTTCACCCGGTAGTCTCGGAGATGTATGATGATCCCGAATTCGAGCGCATGTTTTGGGACTGCTTGGCCCACGATTCTCTTGTGATCCGCCGTCGGTCTCAAAACCTTGCCGATGGTGAGATTACAGCGGTACAGAAAGCATTCAGGATCTTGATGGACGACAAAAAGGATGGCCTTGCGGCAATCGAACTCTATGTGGACGAGATCATAGGTCTTGAGGTTGTGTCTGAGACGGACAGAGCCCAAATGCTGGCCACAACCCTCCAGACAAGAGACTACATCCTAAACCGTACGTCTACCTCAATTCCCGTTCGAAGACCATTTGTATTTTTCATGACTAACACTAAGCCTCGCATTCACAGAATCGCGAGGCCGCCAGAATCTATCTTCCTCTGCAATTGCGGCCAAAGAACAAATAGCTCTTCCGAACGCTGATAATTACTGTACTCAATCTTCGGAAAACACCCGTATCTCCGGTCGCCGACGTCGTAGTCATGAACGAAGTCTCTTCCTCTCTGATGATAGCGAGGCATCTAGCTTTTCCCGTCCTATCGTGGAGAGAGGGAGAAAGCTGACCTGTACTGACTTGTTGAGCGATCCAAATGCAAAGCCAGAAATTGCAGGCACTGGAAATAAGATGTTCAGGAAGCTTTTTCTTACCTACCAAGATGCCAAGGAAGATTTTCATTCTACCTCAAAGAAGAGTCTGGAGCGCACGAAGTCCGCCAAGTGGTTGCGTGATACTGCTGAGAATTGTCTTACTTACCTAGCTGCCAGAATAGACTCTCCTGGTAGTCAAGAACCCTTCGATAATATTCTAGAGGTCTCAGATAGTAAGGCAGCCGTGAGTGAGATGAAACTGACCCTTCAGGAAGCTACAGAGGCCGCTGAAGAGGGTTCTGGAGGCAAGAAACGCCGATTTGACGAGGACTGGACGTCTATTCCCGAAGCGCCGGCTACCATGCGACCATCGACAATACACAAAGCTTTACCCTCCCGTGATCCAGTCCCAAGGGACACCGTGTCGGATCGCTACCCTCGCGGAAAGTTCATCCCTCAACGCATCGAGAAGCAGTCACCACCGAAAACAGGGTACCGCTCACGGCGTGCTGCCCAGATTGATCGTATCCCCCGTGGTCTGTATCCCGTATCTGCGGGTCAGGGCACACGGCGTGTGTTTCCAATGCCAACCCAGGGCTCCGTTAGGCACGCTGCAAGCCCCTCTTTGGGCTTCGGGGACTGCTATCGGCCGGCCTACAAATGACCTTATTCGAAATCACTTTCTTGGGCCAAAATACACACGCATGAGAGGATCTGTTCACTTTAGGAAAGCTGGTGCTAGGTGTTTCCATAACAGCTATTGTCCTGGAGTTTCAAGACTGGTGAATGCTGCCAAGATAGGGTTAAGGTCGTTACGGCTGCTTGGGTAATGACCGTAATGTTGTATTTGCAGAGCGGATATTCCACTACATGCTACGCTCTACCTTGGCAAGAGATGTCCAATGTTGTCCTCCATCTTTGCAGCGAAAGATGATGTAATGACCAAAAAAGATAGCTTAGAAAAATTGACATCTAGAGCACAAGTGTACTTAGTCTTAGTCACGTGCACATTAGACACAGAAGCCGCGCGTTGATAATCACGCGTTCCACTTCGAATGTCAACGGGAACTGCTTTCAGAACTATCCCTCGTACGACCATTGCTCCGTCTGAAGATCCATGAAACCATTGATACCTCTCTAGTGGGGTGCATGCGACAGGATGCTCCACGAGCTGCTCCTGTCTCTGGCTGACGGCTCATCTCCCCTACTATCCTTCCCTGAAAAAAAGGCCAACGAGTCAGATCATGAAAAGAATTTTCTTCTTCAATCACTCCTCTCACCAGCTGAACAGTCTTTGCTCAGGTCTCTAGCTCAAGATCTAGGCCAGAAAAACAAGGACATCAAGTCAATCGCGTTGACCGTTTCTGCATCCCATACCTCCACAGTGTGCCGCGCTGTCTCTACCGCAATCCTCTCGACACATCTGGCAAACTTCCAGCGAAGAATCTTGGAAGTCGAAAAAGATGTCTTAGAAGAAAGCTCGAGTATCGTTGGGGCCTACAATATCGTCCCGCTTTCGGCAATTGTGGGGGCGTTTGATGGTTGGCCTCGGAAGCTGGATTGGCTCTGGAGACTGGTTCGATTTATACAGATGCCGAAAGATACCAAGGAAATTGGCTTCAAAAAGCCAGACCACGACCCTTGTACCGCTGCTGAGGTCGTACGGTGGCTAAGAGATTCTATGCGTACCGGATATCCCGACATAGAAGCAATATCGCGGGATTTAGTGAAAGTGGCAGAGACTGCGTGGCTCAGACAAGTGTCAGCATGGGTTCTGTATGGCCGGTATCCGACAAACGGAGATACAGATTTTTTTATTACTCGACAGCAAGTCGATCAGTCGAGCTCAGTGGACATGTATAATATCAAAGATAGCTTAATTCCCATATTCGTTTCAAAATCCACCGCACAATCCATTCTATTCATCGGCAAATCGATCAATCACATCAGGGATAGGCAATCCACCTTCGCTACTAGCTCTTCCAAGGTGCTTTCTCCAGAGCTGATTTTGCTCGCTAACCACCTTGCCCAACTCTCATCATTGGACTACCCTCTCAGTCCTTCCAGCTTTTCTGCAGCAATCGGAGCGATTCGGCTCTCGCTTTCTCAAAATGCCCTACAAAAGCTCTTACCTGTTTCCAAAGTTGTAGAAATCCTACAAGTCCTGAAAGGCTTCTTTCTACTCGCACGTGGCGAATTCGCTGTGGCCCTTGTTACCGCAGCCGAGGATCGCCTCTCATCTAGAAACAAAATCCAGAGATCGAAGCAGAACAGGACCAACGACCTGGTCAGTATGGCGATCAAAGAGGGTGAAGTCACTGCTGTCTTGGCCCGAACTTGGACCTCCCTAGCATCATTGCAGAGCCTCAATGACGAACATGTGGACGAGGAGCTTGACCTAGCCCGCGAACTCATAAGCCTATCAATCAAGTCAATCGATACTAGCAATACTACTATCCGAGAGCCTAATACCTGGACTATTGCGGCCTCGTTTGACGATCTGCTATTGCCATCATCAACAATTCTGAGCCTTCATGTACCCTCCCCTTTGGACTTATTCCTCACCCTTCCCGATGTGGATGCTTATTCCCACATTCACGCCTACCTTTTAGCTATCAGAAGGGCACATTTACGTCTAAGCAGACTATTTTCACTATCCGTCCTCCGCCGAGAGCATCCATCGTCGAAGATCTCAGGGTCCGAGAATCAGCGCGATGGCTTCGATGCGGTGGCGCGTTTGAGAGCCAGATCATGCCAGAGGACCAAAGACCTGCGTCCGGTGTGGGCATCGATCGGCTCCGCTGTATTTTTCCTGTCGGAAATCGCAGAGTACTTCCAAGGAGAAGTGATACAGAGTTCATGGTCGAATTTCTATTCCTGGCTGATCCCCAGTCTCACGCACGAGACGCGACCAGGGGATTCAAGTCTTTCATCCTCGATTGGTCCAGCAGTATATTCACAGAGCTCGCGGCCAGCATCGTCACGCTCCGGTCTGGGATACGCAACTCAATCTCCTCACGATCCTGAAACCTTGACGCAAGCACACAAACGCTATCTAGAGTATCTTCAAACCGCACTGCTGCTCGATGATCGGGAGTTTACGGGTCAACTGCGTCGTTTCATGACCTCAACGGACCACTTGATCGCATTGATGCAGCGACTAGATACCGTTCAGCACAACTCCAACTTGGAGATCGATGACAGACTTGCGGCCTCGGCAAACCCTTCCAGCGCCGAAGAACAAAAGATAATGGAAGATTTGACGGCGTCTCGAGTAAAGATTTCCAGTGGCGTACAAGGTTTGATCGGAGCTTTACGAGTCATCGATGCTGCAAGAGCGGCTAGGCGCCGATACAAGGTACCAAATGAGACATCTGAGCAGGATGGCTTCGTCCCGTGGACCGGCGCTGGAGTAGATCGCTTGCTTCTTAAATTTGACTATGATAATGCAGACGAACTAATATTGCAGCGATGGGATAAAGCCTAGAGGACAGTAAGCTCACCTTGCTATTCTACATAGCGTGCATGGACCACTTTGTGAGATCATTCGTTTAGTATCAGGAATTATGTACACATCTGAGCCCGCCATAGTCACAGAGCCCGTAGAATCAAGGACCTAGCGCCGAAGCAAGACTTCAAGATCCTCGGGATGGTCTCTTGAGCACCACACCTTGGGAGTCAAGGTTCGGTCTAGGATAGCCATGAAGAGTTGTGCTATGCCCGATGCACCTGTGGCTAGTCCAGCCGTGATGGCGAGGGCGAGCTGATGGTCGATGCACTTCTTGTTGACATCTCGATATTCAATGGTAGGGATGGTGGCAGCTATGTCCTCTTGGTAAATAGATCCTAGACAGAGAAGTGTACACTGGAAGCAAATGCATTGACTGGAGATCATGTCCGCATTCTGTTCTCCTTGTGCTGCAGTCAATGGAAAGTTCAGTGCGAAATCTGTAATGTTCTTTTCAACGGTGTCGAGTCTCTTCAGGACGATAGACGTGATCTGATTTTCGCCGCAGCAAATGGTACATGTACCTCGAAATCCATTGATTTCGTCAGAGAGATCGAGTGCTGCTAAGTGGATCTCGCCGTCAGCAGCGGACACAACTTCTTATCACATTGCTTGGTTGGATTTTCTATCAAGAATTTCTGCAGTACTGTAAGATGACTTTTTCAAAACTAGCGACCATGGCGAGGCCTCGGCTTACATATGAGCCTATTGAATTCGGACGCAAGTCGGCTCTGTTCACTCGGGGAATTCTTTATTACCAGAACTGTCTTCATATTCAGCTGCTCCAGGAGCGGAAATCTTTGCTTGGGCGTCATTGTAGCAAGCTGCAATTTTTCCATGATCTTGTGTGCCCCATGACAATCTTCCAGGTGGGCAATGACTTCCTGCTGCTTATGTCGAAGGAGTAAATCCCGAAGTTCGCCCAGTTGGCCGCGAGTCTTACAAAGGAGAGCGAGTTGTGTAATAGCTTCTTCGGCTAACAAGTCGTGTAAATCCTCGAGTCCAACATTGATCTGACTCAAGGGCGTTGGTACGTCAACACGGGCGTTGTCAGTTGCTGCAGCGTCCCACTCCGCGCCAAGAGAGGTAGCCCTTGTGGTCGTCCGGTCTCGAAGTTGAACAAGACTAATGCCTAATTCCGTACAGCGCTCATTGAACTCATTTGTCATTTGCAAAGGTGGGAAGCGAATCCCAGCTCGAGAGACCACTGTCATAGTCTAGCTTCAGTAGCTCAAAGGCTCCCTTAGCATCAATGATATAAACTTGACACGTATTGTGGTCTTTGAATAAGATCAATGCCTCCCTGGCGATGGCAAAGAATGGGATGCCAACAGATGTGTTTGCCAGATCTGGTCTCGCCCACCGAGCACCAGCCACAATCAAGATAATAGGAATCTGAATGACGTCCAATATTTGTGCTAGCCGTGTAAGCGTGGTCACACTTTGCGTGGCTATGACTCCGCCTGTTGAAAGAACCCACAAGTCAGAAGAGCTCTTTATTTGGTCTATGGCAGATGGTTCTTCAAGGATGCCTGCCCAATGTCAAGATTAGATGTCTCCATCAAGTAGAGATGCAAACTGGAAGGCATTACTTACCAGCGAATGTCTATAAAACAAGCTCTTATTTTCTAAGATCATATCGAAAGAGGGGCGAAGATAGATCACTTACAGTCCGGAGAAGTGCCGCCGAAACTGGAGAAGTATCCAGAGCTCACGCTATCGACGAGGCAAGTTTCGTGCATTGATGGCGCCATAAAGCAACATGATAATTGGGATTCCCATGAAGTGAATACGCTGTATGCTTCTGTGCTGTCATGATATCACCCATTGTACTAGCGGAGGCGTTCACCGCAAAGAACTTCTTGGCTTCAACGAACGAGACTTCGGGGATCGGCCTCAATTGCCATGATGGTAGCGCCATGGTCGCTTCGATGGCGGCGTATGAGTAACGACCGTGTGATGAGTTGAACACTCCAAGTTATCGATAATCACGGTAACATTGAGTAAAAGCTACGGCAAGCGATATTAATGATTGATAGAAAGACAAGATAACAAAATTCGATGAAATGTAGAGGTAGAAGTAGAATGCTTCTTGCGGAAGAAATTTCGTTGTGAGTCAGGTACAGGAGTTTATGTGAGTCACTAGATTCAGAAGGAAAGGGGGGCACAAAGGCTAAATTTTAGGTAGAGAAGCACAGCTATAGGTCGATGCTGCGCATTATTCTGCCTTGGTAGAGGGTAGAGGGTAGAGGGTAGAGGCATTTGAGGCAGATCCTTACAGAATCGCGTCGCTGTCGTCTGAGACTTTGGCTTGTCTTATTGCAAAATAGGTTTCCTTGATCATGCACGACAGAAGTCATTCAGGTAGATAGGAAGATAGCACTAGTCTAGAAAGAGAAGCTTTAATAGCGGACTGCAAAAATACAATTGATGTATCTGCTTGAAGGCTTTCCGGGGTGATCGTCATATTTGGTACAAGAAAGCATGATTCTCCATCTCTTCCATGACCATGAATGACTCTCTGCCCAATGCTTTATGTAAGGCCAATATTCAATAATCAAAGCCTGCCAATGCTGACGTGGATGACCGTTATCTGTAACAAAAGTTGCGGGAGAACGTGACCTGTTTTGCACCGCGTCAGTGAGAAAGCCGCACTTTGAGAACACATGTGAATAGAGAAATCCTAGGTGAGCTCAGAAAAGCCGAATTAATCAAACGTCCCCACCGGCCCTCGACACACAGGGGTCAAGACAACCAATGTAGGTCTAGAGCTCGGAAACCACTGAACGCCGTCTGGAAGATGAGCGAACTCCACAACCTATCATCCCAGGCCACGAAGACCCAGTCCGGTATAGGGAGGGTGGCTTGGCAGGTGATGCTTCATAGAATGGATTGACTTCTCTCATCCTTGCACGTAATCGACGGCTTAAAATGAGACTTACATAGATAGAACAAAGGACGGCGACACATCGAGATCTATCGGACACACTGAAGTCAGCTGTTGAATGCTTGATTTGTCATGATTAGTGAGCAACACAAAATGGCAATACAATGTCAGAGAAATTGGTAAGTTTGGTAATGGTTGTCTTCAAGATTAATCAGAAGCAGAACTGTTATATTGGTTTCTCATCACACAAATATCGAGGGCTGCAAAGCAAGGAATCATGAATGTTTTACATACCAGTCGAGCCAAAGCATCATCTCCGACAGATCTACCTAATCCTCATTTCTACCATGAATTTCAGTAAGAGCCCATTTGGAAAAGTACGAGAAATTAGTATTGTGAGGGTTTGATGTGGTCAGATGGTAGTGCATGTAGTTCGATGGCTCAGAGAAGAATCGCCGGAACTTGTGTGATGATATTCCTCATGTCATGTTCGAGTGTGGGGAGACAGGGGGAACGTACTGCTTTTGAGATCACAAAGCCATAGTCAGACTGACGAAGCGCGAGCATGTTATCTACGGGTATACCCTGCGCCTAATCTCACACCAAGACCTCGCTCAAGAATGCATCATCGAGGGCGAGCTATGTTGAGATCACCTTCCGTAGTTTCAATCAAACCCGAGCGCAGTCCTTGGCGAGGTCGAAGGTATGGTCGAAGATGGAAAGAGAAAAATGAGAATTGACCACCAAAGTTGGTAGCGGTGGAAAATTTGAGTTTAGCGTCCAATGCCAAGCCGGCAGCCTTGGTCGGCCCTACAATTTCTCTCCTACTCGAGAACCTGAAGTCTGTTCCGTAGGTACTCCAGCAAGCTTACCAAGCTGCCATCGCCCTAGGGATCTATGGCTTGAGCTATCTCATTGTGGTTCCTACAATCGCGTCGTATGGAAGCTTGCAGCAATTGGTCGCATTCATTGGGAGTTGTCATATCGGCCCTACACTTGGTACCACTATTGCGCTAAGCGTCTCCTGTCTCCCTCAAGTCCTCGACTGGGAGTCGAGCATCGCCTTCCGGTCATTGACCGCAACTACGCCTACCCAGAGGGCAGTGGCGCTTGGGAAAGATGAACCGGCACAATGCCTATTCTAATGGGCAGAAGGGTTACTCGTCAAGAGAGAGCGGCAACATATCGATATCGCCTCACAGGTAAGGAATCGCCGTCACTCAAGGCAGTGCATTTATCATGCGACTGTCCACATTGCTGATATGGCTGCCCTATGCACAGATTCCAGCCACGATCTCAGCCAGCTCTACGACGGAGAAGGCAACTCCTCATGCGGCTGGCAATCGCTGGAGGTACTTCCCTTCTGTTGATCTTAGTATTTTTCCCTTCGCTACGCTCCACGGTCATTGGCACACTATCGCTAGGTTTGCTCTCCGGTGGCGCGCCTGAGTTGCAATTGGAAACTGTTCGATATTACGATCTATCGAATTCAGGGGGCACAGCCAGAGGATGGGAGCGCGAAGAGCGAGTCTTGATGTGTGCCCCTCTACGAGATGCCGAATCCCACTTGCCAATGTTTTTCGCCCATCTCCATAACTTCACATATCCTCATCACCTAGTGGACCTCGCATTTCTAGTGTCTGACTCGAAAGACAATACTCTCAGTCTGCTCTCGCAGATGCTCACGGACCTACAGAATGACCCTGACCCAAGACAACCCTACGGTGAGATCTCAGTGATAGAGAAGGATTTCGGTCAAAAAGTGAACCAAGACGTGGAAAGTAGACACGGTTTCGCTGCCCAGGCCAGCAGGAGAAAGTTGATGGCCCAAGCGAGGAACTGGCTTCTGAGCGCTGCCCTTCGTCCAACGCATAGTTGGGTTTACTGGAGAGACGCCGATGTCGAGACCGCACCATTCACTATTTTAGAGGACCTCATGCGTCATAATAAAGATGTTATTGTTCCTAGTGAGTGCTTCTAATCCTTCTGTCGAGCGTCAGCTAAGAGCGACCAAAGACGTCTGGCGCCCGTTGCCCGACTGGCTAGGAGGCGAGCAACCGTACGATTTGAATTCTTGGCAAGAATCGGAGACGGCACTAGCCTTGGCAGACACCCTAGACGAGGACGCTGTCATCGTTGAAGGCTATGCGGAGTACGCGACCTGGAGACCTCATCTTGCATACTTGAGAGATCCTTATGGCGACCCTGATATGGAGATGGAAATTGACGGTGTTGGAGGAGTCAGTATCTTAGCGAAGGCGAAGGTATTCCGGTCCGGAGTACATTTCCCGGCTTTCAGTTTCGAGAAGCATGCAGAGACAGAAGGTTTTGGCAAGGTAAACTCGAAGGCCTCCCTTCACGTCCCATCACTGATCGTTTTTCAAGATGGCCAAAAGAATGCAGTTTTCAGTCGTCGGATTACCTCACTACACCGTATGGCATCTTTACGAACCCAGTGTTGATGACATTCGGCACATGGAAGAGATGGAACAGGAACGGAAGAACCGTGAAAATGAAGAGAAAGAGCGAGCAGAGCGGATGAAAAAGATCAAGGAAGAATTCAACGATCCCGGCAGCGAATGGGAGAAGGACAAGAATCTGATGGATGATCTATCCAAGAAGGAAGACCAGATTCGAAGAGAGCACGACGCGGCCATGGCTGCCCAAGAGGAAAAAGAGAAAATGACAGCGAAGGAGAATTCGGAGGAGACGGCATCCAAGGATGCGAAAGATACCAAAAAGGAAAAGATTTCTGCTTCGCAACCAGCTAAGGAGGACTCAGAAGAGCCTGCGTCCAAGGACACAAAAGAGGTTAAGAAGGAGAAGGTGGCTGCCTCTCAGCCAGCTAAAGAGGACTCTGAGGGTACCGAAACAAAAGCTGCGAAAGACACCAAAGATTCTAAGATTTCTAAAGATCCTGAGAACACTAAAGAGACCAAAGAGACCAAGAAGGAAACCAAAGATACCAAAGATGTTAAAGATATCGAAAAGAAGAAAGGAGGTTCCGATACTAAAACGTCCAATGATAAAGACACCGACACCAAAGCAACCAAGGGCACCAAAGCTATAGAGGAAGTCGCAGGTGTGAAAGACGTCAAGGACTCTCAAGACAAATTGATTGAAAGAGGCTCGAAAGATACCAAAGAGCCCACAGATATCAAAGACACGAAGAAAAGAAAAGAAAAGGAAGCTTAGCCGACTGCCTGGCTACACGAATTAAGTACAAAGCTCTGTCTCGCGCCAATGTCCAGGACGCTGGCAAAGCTCTTCGTTCCGAATAGCCCCGGAGTATTTGAGAAACACGAGAATCTTTTTGTGGCGTTTTAGGCCATTTCACAGTCTCATGGCTTTTACGGAATATCTTCCCAACGTAGGGTTTCGGCTGGAGAAAATGCGAGATTTGCAGCAGCGGCCTCTGTCACGTCTTCTCTGTTGTCTGTTATATTAGTCACGGTATAGTCGAGAGCAGGGAGTTGTCTGGCGGCGTTTTGATGGGAGCATTTGGGAAGAAAGCTGAAGCATGATGCCCAGAACAGCCGGATAGACAATGTATCATATTCCCGTATCTAGACCCAAGAGGCATATGTATGCCACGATTGAAATAAAGAGAGTAGGATGATGCACCGCGTCGATTTTTTGGATGATTGAATAGGTAACAGTGTAGGCGCCCTCCTACCCCTTGCGGTGATATCTGTTCTCTACCGCCGGGCTTGGCACTACGTTTGTATGACCAGCAATGAAACCCATTTGTACTAAATCTTTACATGCCGTATACTCGAGCTCCCACAGCGGTTCTGTGCAGTCCTCAGTACGATATCGAGAGATGTGATGCACCGTCATGAATGGTGCCGGGCTAACATTTCCGGAAGGTGAAACCACCGGCTGAACGTCGCCAGTGCGAGTAGAGCTTCTTTGTCAAACAGACAGAGAGAAAGAAGCCGGTATGGCGAGAATCCAGAAAAGGTGGGAAGACGTGTCGAGGCTACAGCATGTTCAAAAATCTGGCGCAGTTTCAAGCACAGAAGTTTCCTCTACCTTTGGGTCTCAAGTCAATGGACAGGCGCCCAACCCAGAGATACACATGAACCTTTCCTGCGATACGAGACTATCTATAGCCGTCGACCCTGTGGCATTGATTACTACGGAATGTATTACGGTCACTTCGGCAATGAGAAAACATGCTCGATGGGCGCATTCGTCAGTTTCTGCTATACTAGGTGGAACACCTTCTGTGGGCGGTGGAAGAGATACTGGGAGGCTTCCAAGACACAGTGACAAGAGCTTAACGGCTGAGCAGAGACATTCAGCGAAAGTCACAAACGGAGTGACTGGGGACGACGATACTCTGGCCAGTCGCTGGGGGCTAAGAGGCAAGAAAGGGAAGAGTATGCAAGATAATCCCCTCCTCTCCGCGTTTGCGCGACTGCGAAATGATCTCAGAGGCTGTACAGGTCAGACCGATACTAAGCTTTACTTAAGACGGGAAGCTGATCCCTTTTAGATATCCAAAGCTTCGATATCCCATCCCTACTACATCCCTTCTTGCAAGTCATACGCTCTTCCTCCACCTCTGCGCCGATCACATCCCTTGCGATCCTCGCGATCACCAAATTCTTTGCCTATAATTTGATAGGGAAAGATTCTCCCCGACTTTCACTAGCAATGCAATTGCTTTCCGCTGCCATCACTCACTGCCGATTTGAAGCGAGCGACTCCGCGGCAGACGAGATAGTTCTCCTCGGGATCTTGGAACTTATGGAAAGCATGTTGTCAGGTCCTGGAGGCGATTTGCTCGGGGACGAGAGTGTCTGCGAAATGATGGAGACTGGTCTCAGCATGTGCTGTCAAACAAGGCTCTCAGACCTACTCCGGAGAAAAGCGGATATGTCAATGATTACCATGTGCCAGACAATATTTGAACGTCTGAAATCCTTAGAGATTGAAGCTGGCGAGGACATAGGCATACTAGAAGCAGATAGCGAAGAGAGCACGAATGTTGTCATGAACGATCCAGCTTCGAATGGCACCGCTGGTGGTCTGCCGTCTGCTACAGAAATTGGTGCTCCTCTACCAGAGCATTTCCAGGCCAATCTGGCACCGACTGAGACAGTGGAGGCCCCCAACAGCTTAGAGCGGACATCCGAAGATTTAAAGGATACAGCCTCCATGGAATCGAGTAGACTTCCACCAGATTCTAGACCATTGGCTAACACTGAGGATTCAAATCTTGGGCCAGAGAATGCAGACACATCAGACCGTCCCCGGGAAGTAAGGCAGAATTCCGAGGAAGCAGCTGTTATTAAGCCTTACTCGCTACCATCGATTCGAGAGCTATTTCGAGTCCTCGTAGATTTGCTGCAACCGCACAATCGCCAACACGGTGACACCCTGAGGGTGATGGCGCTGAGAATTATAGACGTGGCTCTTGAGGTTGCTGGACCCTCAATAGCAAAGCACCCTAGTCTGGCTACACTCGCAAAGGATGACCTCTGCCGGTATCTATTTCAATTGGTCCGCTCGGAGAATATGGGACTCCTCAACGAGTCTTTACGGGTGGCAGGCACATTACTTGCTACATGCAGAGAAGTGCTCAAATTACAGCAAGAGCTTTTTCTGTCTTACTTAGTCGCTTGCCTTCACCCGCGGGTTGAAATTGACGATGAGCTAGGTATAGACCCTGCATTATACGAAGGCGTTCCCAAGACTCCAAAATTGGTGAGACCTGCCGCCTCTCAACCGAGTAGCGGACGATCAACCCCAGTGCCAATCAAAGAACGTCAGAAGCTTGGAATGGAGGGTGGTTCTAGAAAGCCCGACTCTAGAGAAGCCATGGTGGAAAGCATAGGAGCGCTATCTCGTATACCAACTTATCTTGTGGAGCTCTACGTCAATTACGATTGTGAGGTCGATCGTAGCGATTTATGTGAGGACCTTGTGGGTTTGCTTGCACGAAATGCTTTCCCCGACTCTGCAAGGTGGAGTACTACAAATGTGCCACCTCTGTGCCTGGACTCTTTACTCGGGTATGTTCAATTTCTTGCAGATCGCCTCGACGAAGAGCCAAAATACAAAGGGTATCCGGACATTGGAAAACTACGAGAACAGCGAAGCCGGAAGAAGGTCATAATTCGTGGTGCCACCAAATTTAACGAAAATCCCAGAGCTGGGATTGCATTTTTAGCCTCACACGGTATCATTGACAATCCTGAGAATGCTAGGTCGGTTGTAAACTTTCTAAGAGGTACGACAAGGATATCAAAGTCCGTGCTCGGCGAATATCTATCAAAGAAGGCCCACGAACATCTTCTAGAAGCCTACCTTGAGACGTATGACTTCACCGGTAAACGAGTTGATGAAGCACTCAGGGATTTGCTGAATTCATTTCGTTTGCCTGGTGAGTCCGCTCTTATCGAACGCATCGTTGCGGTCTTTTCAGACAAATATTGCGGAAACTCCATGCCTGAAGGCATCGCCAACAAAGATGCCGTCCTCGTCCTCACATATGCTATCATCATGTTGAATACAGACCAGCACAATCCAAACGTCAAGAAAGAAAAACGAATGAACTACAACGACTTTGCCAGGAACTTGAGAGGCGTGAATGGAGGCAAAGATTTCGCCCCCGAATATCTTCAAGAGATCTATGGCTCCATCAAAAGTAATGAAATAATCCTTCCAGACGAGCATAATAACAAGCAATCATTCGACTTTGCGTGGGAAGAATTGCTGATCAAAACTCGAACCGCTTCCCCTTTAACTATGTGTGACACTAATAGCTTTGACGCTGACATGTTCAGTGCTACCTGGAAGCCAATCATTGCCACTCTATCCTATGTGTTCATGTCTGCATCAGACGATGCAGTCTTTTCCAGGGTAGTCCTTGGCTTTGACCAATGTGCACAGATTGCGGCCCAGTATAATCTCACAGATGCGCTCGACCACATCATCTTCTGTCTGAGCTCGATGTCGTCGATCGCTTCGGAAACACCAACGAACACGGTACTGAACACCGAAGTCCAAGCGGAGAAGAAAAGTGTCATGGTCAGCGAGCTGGCTGTGAAATTTGGCAGAGATTACAAAGCTCAGTTGGCTTGTGCCGTTTTGTTTCGCCTAATCCCAAAGAAAGAAGTCCAGATCAAGTATGGTTGGAATCATGTAAGTTGAGCTGCATGGGTAATTTGCCTTCATCCTTCTCACCAAAGCTAGATCGTCCGTATATGGCTCAATCTCTTTGCAAATTCTCTCTTGCCATCTACCTTTTCAAGGTCTGAGGACATACTCGACATTCCACCGATACCGCTACAGCCGCCTTCTCAAGTCATCGACCGTGAACAAAGGGTCAGTGAAGGTGGCCTTATCTCCACGTTCAGTTCGTTCCTATCGAGCTATGCGGCAGACGATCCACCTGAACCATCGGAGGAGGAACTCGAAAGCACTCTTTGCACAGTCGACTGTATCGATTTATGTCCGATGGATCGAATCTTCTCCAAAGTCCTGTAAGCGCAGGATCCGTTTAAGAATAGTGCATCAAAACTAACCGTTACTCAGTGCGATGCCACCGCAGGGTCGTGAAAGTCTCGTTCACGCGCTTCTCAAACAGCTCCCGGAACAGTCATCGCCTGTTGTAATTGTTGTCAGGCCCGAGAAGCCTGCTCCCACTCCGATCAGGACTAATGGACATCGATCCAATGTATCAAGTCCAGCATACGATCCATCAGTGGTTTTCGTGCTCGAATTATCAACCATTCTTGCTACGAGAGATTCAGAATCCGTCACATTACTTGGTCAGGCTGTTGCAGATGCACTCCAGGCTATTGTTAGAGATGCTGCCAACGTGCATCCTCTCATACTGTCTCGAGCTGTTTTCTACCTTTTGTACCTTCTGAATGCAAGCCAGGTAAGATGTTGCGCCCCTGGTGAAGCCGCTCCACTAACTTTCGATAGGATCACACCTTTGTTCGAGCGCCTCTTGTGCTTCACACCATCGCAAGCTATAGTCAAGCGACACTAGGGAAAGCTGCAATGCCAATCTTGAAAGGCCTCGGCCTGTGTGTACAAGACGTAAGCCCACTCAGAAGTGAGATTACGAATACACCAGACTTTTGGTCAATCATCAGAAGCCTCCAAACAATACCTGAAGCGGCAGGTAACGCTTTCGATCTTGTGGCGAGAGTCGCAGCCGGACAAACGTCAGCGGTGACTGCAGATAATTACAAGGAAATAATTTCACTCCTAAACTATTATGCAGCGGCAGGAAGCGTCGGGGCAGTAATAGAGCAGAAGCGTGACAAGAATCCCAACACCCGGAAATGGGAGAAGCCCACTAAACAAGCAAAACCACGTGAGAACGAGGTCGTTGATCGTGGCTTTAAGGCGGTCGTTATGATCTATCGACTGACCAACAGAGTACCGGCTTTGATCCAACAGTCACATCTCGAACGGAATGAAGGTAATCCACACCGTATCGTCTAGTATACTTGATGTAGCTAATGTTCTTGCAGCATGGCTTGCATATTGGTCTCCAATATTCGAAGCTCTACGCTCACAGTGCCTCAATCCGTGTCGTGAGATTAGACATCAGGCTATCTCATGCCTACAGAACTCGCTTCTGTCGCCCGAGTTGGCATCCTCGGATCATCAAGAATGGACGGCCATATTTGGGGAGGTTCTTTTCCCCTTAATATCTCGACTCCTCACACCAGAGATTTACCAGACAGACCCGGTTGGGATGAGCGACACAAGGGTCCAAGCCGCCAATTTACTTTGCAAGATCTTCCTGCACTATTTGGTTCTGCTATCAGAGTGGGACGGCATGCTCGATCTCTGGCTCAGAATTCTAGACATCATGGATCGTTTGATGAACAGCGGACAGGAGGATAATCTCGAGGAGGCTGTGCCGGAAAGCCTGAAGAATATTCTTCTAGTCATGGCGGACGGCGGGTTCATACAACCGCCTTCGGAAGACCAGCCGCCGACGGAATTATGGGATCAGACTTGCAAGAGGGTAGGGAGATTCTTGCCGAATCTCATTGTAGAGATATTCCCACAGGTCAATACACCAGAGGTACCAAAGCCAGAGACGCAGCCTCCCCCAGCTGAGCAAGATTCGCTTCATGAGCCCGCTCCAGCGCAGGGATCATCTGGAGAGCAACCTGCTGCACAACGTTCAGAGGAAGAGGTGGACTGAGCTGCTCCGCAAGTAAGGCTGTGTGTCTACGAGTTCGACTGCGATTTCTCATTTTTGGGAAAGAGTAGGGAGTTCATGGCCCGGCGTGCAAAATTAGCTAGCAATGTATCCTACTACCTACCATACCCTTAGGTTCGTCGCCTGATAGACTTGTACGTTTCATCATCCATGCATCGACTGGTGTATGCCATTTGGTCCATTTTCAAGGGATAAATCATCTCGGTTTGCAGGCTCGGTGGTCTGAAGCAATGAAGTATTTCATTCCAGTGTTTTTATATTTGACTACTCAACTTTTGTAACATGGCCCGGTAGCACTCTAAGCACGTGAGCACTCTCAAAATTTCTTCCTCACTCTACTGTCCCGTCTTCGTTGAAAGACGAGCCATTTGCAACCAACGCTCATTTCCTTTGATTCATTCTCAATGCATGGGGTAGCTATTCGTCGACGCCGGTGGCATACCCGTTACACCCTCCTCTAAGTATTCTGCTGTTCATCGTCACAGCCTTCTTTATCCTTAGCACTAGCCCTCTCGATTTGCAGACAATCGATATTGGCGGACAACGGCGTTTGCTGCTGTTTGAGCTTCACTGGTCAATAGCCAGGAACGAACCTGCTCTCTCACTGACTATGAGGTAGCGTGGCGGCTTTTGGTAATTTTGTCATCCACTCTCTCAATCATCGTCCAGATCGATGTCTAAGGCATCAGGATTAGCAGCCACAGTTGACTTGTTTGTTTCAGGAATGTTGCCAGCCTGTGGTCCGGTACTCGCAGCTACAAAGCCCACAGGTGCTCGAGCCTGGCGCTCCAAAGCTGCCATCGCGTCTGTCTGCTCATTCCCTTCGCCATCACCATCCATGTTCTCGCTATCGTCTGGTCGCTGCTGGCTCCTTGCTAGGGCTTGGGAAGCGATGAAGTTGACATCGGTATTGTACTGAGCTTGCACACTACGCTTGATACGAAGCATCTCCTTGAATGTATCCTCATTTCCGTGTTGTACCTCGAAGGCTTCCCATTTCTGCCAAAACGTAGGTGTCGTGCGGGGATCGCAGAACTGGGAGGCGTGTCCGTAGATGGCTCTGGCTCGGTCAATCTCACCAAGCCGACGCTCCATTTCCGCGAATTTGAGGCACATGTCACGGGCTTCCTTGTCAGGCAGTGCGGAAATGGCTCTCTCGTAGATCGGGCGGGTCGAAGTCAACCCGAAATTAGATGCTGACTTGGTGATGTAGAAATTGAACATCTCAAACTTGTCTTCGTCAGAGACAGCACGAGAAGCCCTTTCGTATATGCGCATGGCGTGTCGGGCAAGGCCTCGTTCCTCCTCCAAGTTCCCATACATAAGATATAAGACCTTGGCAAACTTGGGAGGGCATCCTTCCACGGCTTGCTCGAACAAATCCCGCAACCTTTCGATGCCGATCTTACGATCCACGGCCTTAGTCAAGTAGAGGTTCCAAAGTTCAAAGGCGACCGGGTAATTAAAGAGATCCAACCCCCGCTCGTAGATCTTAAATGACTCCTCAAAGTATTTACTTTCTTCTAGGAGGTTGGCGTAATTGACCACGGTCTGGGGCGTAGCTATTCGTAGCTCAAATATTCTGTCATACACTCTCTTGGTTTCCTCCAAAGTACTTTGACTCTCCACTAGGTCAACATAGAAGCTCCATAACTTCCAGCTCTTGTGCACTCGCTGCTGAGGAGATAGCGTTTCATCGAAATAATCAACCGTAGAGCGTTTGGGTGCCTGAGTAGCTTTGGCCATGATGGCAACAGCTTCATCAAAGTTTTCGTTGTCGAGTTCCATTTCTGCCCACCCACACCACAGCTCTGCAAGTTCTGCGACTGACTTGAATGGCACTTTTACAGCCTTCTCACAGATGATACGAGCGGTTTTAATGTCCCCACCTTGTTCGTAAAATTTTGCGTAATTCAACCATAATTCGTGGAATTTTCCGACGGCTTTTCTTGGCTGCACTGCCGCTATCGCGTCTGTGTACGTCTGCACGATTTCCTTCTTGTTGTCTCTCCAAAGTGCGACACGCTTTTCCCACTCATTGACATTATTTGGGTTCTGCCTGAGAAGGACGTCGTTGACTAAGAAAGGTCTCCGATCCATGAGCTGCTCAAAGCGCATCATTCGGATGTCGAGGTCGAAGTCAGCATCCTCGTTGATCTTCCCTTTATCAGAACGCACCGCTGCTGTATCCATAAGGGCGCTGATGATCGACTCCTCGAATTCGGCATAAGAGTCAAAGATGATGGTGAAGTCTCTGACTGTCATCACACTCGTGACGCCTTCTTCAAACACATCTCGAGCTTTCTCGAAATTGCCTTTGGTAATCCAGTATGTCGCAAGTCCTACCCAGAGCTTTCCCCGTTGATCTGCGAATCGTTCTATGCCGCTCCTTACAATACTCTCCACGTCTATGCCGATTACGTCGCCTGTGTCGATCTCTTGAGCGCGAGCAACCAGCAAGTCTACCATCTCACTCCACAATTGGAAGTTGCTTTTGGCATTCTTGCTCCGGAATTTGGGATTGTTCAAGATATCCATATACTTATTCACAGCCTCGGTGTAATGGCCCATCTCTACCAGAAGTTCTATGAAGTCCTCGCAATCTTCGGGGTGAATCTGCATGTACCGCCGCCAGATCTTGATTGCTGTCTCTCCCGATGCAGAATTTGCGAACGGGCGATACAAAGCCCAGATGCGATTGTGTTGGGTGATTGGCAGAGCCCGTAGAGCTCTGTCAAAGGTTCGACGCGTCAGAATGACCAAGGGCTGCTTCATTAGAAATGCAAGGTATATCTCCCATATTTTCGGCATTTTGTTCAGTAGTATGAGTGCTCTTTCGAACAGCGCATTAACCTTGGCAAACTCGGCTGAGTGGGAAGCAGGGTTTTTATTGCGCAGATGCTTCATTCGAAGCTCGAGATACAGCTTCCAGAGCTTGTAAGACCGCGGTAATTGCATGCAAGCTCTCTCGAGGACAAAGGCCTTTTCGAGAAGTGTGCCATGCTGGTGCTTGTAGTCAATGTAGATTTGCCATGGCTTGATAGATCCTGGGTCGCGCAAGATGTCCTGTTCGTAGACAACATCGTCGGATGACTGAGCCAAGAGGTCAGCAGCTATGTCTTGCGAGCCCACAACAATGAGACTTACAATTAGATACAGAGATGGGTCTGCGGTTCTTGTGCTGCTTTTTGAAAGCAATGAACTGGTCGCCATGGCTGGCAACGGCCTGCCTGGCATGTTCCGACTCCCTGCAATCCGGAGTAGAGGAAATGAAGGCAAGCTGAGCTCTTCCGCGAAGGGAACGCGCGATTGTCGCAAACTGAATGTCGATAAGTATCATTCACGCTAGTCTGCACAGGTCGGAGCCCGGCCTCGCTGCTCCCGCCCTTGGCAGATCCTCCCGCCGCTACTTTACGCAGCGTCACTCGCTTTCGAGACTCTTTACCTTACTCGTACTCCAACAGATCCGCTCTAGTCACTTCTCAGTGAAGTCTACCTATTGCTATCGTTACTCTACCCTTGCTCAAAGACAACCGAGACCTACCTTCAATTGAGACCACGCGAACGGAGACCTGGTGACTAGTGGCAAAGATGTCCGGTGCAGGGGTGTGTATCAGGCACTGATTGAATGGCGTGAACAGAGAGATCGCTGATCAACTTACACCCTTCAGGATCGGGAAGCTGTTTTCCCAACGCGACAGTCGTTGGGGGCTATGAAGAACAAGCTCAAGGCCGCCGAGACCGGCCACAGTCTGCTTAAAAGGAAAAGTGAAGCACTGACCAAGTAGGTCTTTCTTCTCTGACCATCCTCACGCTTGGCTAACGCCTCCTAGACGCTTTCGAGGTGTGAAAGTACCAAAAGATCCAGAAAGATAGTGCTAAATGCCAATAGAGATAACGCGACGTATCGACGAAGCAAAGCGGAAAATGGGCCGAGTGATGCAAATCGCAGCTTTCTCGCTGGCTGAAGTGACTTATGCAGTAGGAGGAGATATTGGGTACCAAATTCAGGAGTCGGCAAAGCAAGCACGGTTTCGCGTACGGACGAAACAGGAAAATGTCTCGGGAGTCTTCTTGCCACAGTTTGAAAGTTACACAACGGAAGGAAACAACGACTTCGGTCTGACTGGGTTGGGAAAAGGCGGACAGCAGGTACAGCGTTGCAGGGAGACTTATGCGAGAGCCGTTGAGACCCTTGTTGAGCTTGCGAGTCTGCAGGTAAGTCTACCAGCTTTTGCCTACGCTTACTACCTAACAAGACACTCAGACAGCTTTTGTTATTCTCGACGAAGTCATTAAGGTTGTGAACCGAAGGGTCAATGCGATTGAACACGTCATCATACCGCGCACAGAAAACACTATCAAGTATATCAATTCTGAATTGGATGAGCTTGACAGAGAAGAATTTTATCGTCTCAAAAAGGTCAAGAACAACAAACAGCGGGACAACGATGCGGCAGAACAGGAAGAGAAGGCATCAAAAAGGCGTGGAAGCGACAAGGAGAATACTGCCGAAGATTCCGGAGCTGCGGATGTCCTTGGCGAGCAAGAAGATCAGGATGTTATATTTTAGTTGCACGATGGTGACCCAAATACTCTAGTGAATTTCAATTGAAGATATTCTGGCTCAAGCGCCATGTTCTCGTTCAGCAACAAAATTCAGGGGTATTTATGCTAGCCAGTTCCTACTGCCTCAGGCATCCGATGGAGCAAAATCAATCCCAATTGACAGTCCAGCACTTTGTCATTTGGTGAAAACTTAGTATCATTGCCGTTGATATACCACTTTGATGACTTTGCCCTCGTCACCTAATGGCATTCCAGCGGTGCCTTCCTTCGCACTGATAGCGCCAGACTCTGCCTCATATTCCACGAATGCTATTCCTGTCCTCCCAGGTACCAAACGAACCTCCCTGAAGCCTTCAAATCTGCCAAAGATAGCTGAAAGGCCCTCGACTCCGTAATCGTCTGGTACGTTTTGCACGAAGAGAATTTTATTGGGCGGTAGATATTCTTCGGGTATGACAGCCCCAGCGGCTGGATTAGATGACTTGAGACCAGCACCGCGGGAGGCCTTGACTGGACGGGCGACCCCGGTTTCTGGTGCAGCTCCTGCTGCTGGTCGCTTTAGCTTCTTTTGCATCTCCGCAGCCTCTGCTGCTTGTTTCCTTTCTAGAGCAGAATTAGCTTTCAGGACGACTTTATGCAGACGGTGGTCCAACATGCCCTTCTCGGCCAATCTCCTCCGCTTGTGTGTCTCGAACTCCTCTGCGCCTCCTTCCCTTTGCACCGTAGCGTCACTCCTTGTCTTTGCATAGTCCAAGATCATAGGCTTTTCAAACAATTCGAATCCTTGGACTTCTGAAATTGCACGTTCGGCAGCCTCGGTTTCATCAAAGACAACGAAAGCCTGGCCTTTGGCTTTGAGATTTTTCTTCGCGACCAGGTCAATGACATTGCCATATTCTGAGAAGATTTCCGTCAGCGCCTCTGTAAGCTGATCAATCTTTATGGATTCTTCGAGATTTTTGACCTGTTGTACCGGGATGTCAGTCTTCTCCATGGTTATGGAACTAGAGTTTTGGGTAAACAGACATAAATTCTAGCATCTGTTAGCTATACCAGGCACAAGCGGGAAACAAAGTACTAACGTAGGGTTTGGTGGGTTGGTCACGCCGCTGTTATCAGCCGCGACCGCCATTGCAGGTAGACAGAGAGGATCGATCTTGTGGTGCGATGCGTAGATATTCGAATATCGGAAAAGCTGGGGACTAGGCTGGTGATCGATGCAAGTAGAACTAATCAACGATTGGTTGCTCGGCCCTTCGGCGGCTCCCGTCCCGAGAGATAGCGCGCTAGCTTCTTATTACTTACATAAACACTTGTCAGATCAATGTGTTGGTCTATAAATGGGGCAGATCTCCTGATGATTCATGGATGTGTTCCCTTTTTGCACCTGGGATGCGGAAATTACGGCTTGCTCAGCTAAAATATTCGAGCTTTCCTACTTCCGCTATGGGGAAACAGATAACACTGACAGATCAAGAGTCGACGCTTAGGCAGTTCTTGCTTGATGTTTCGACATATATTGGCACTTTGGATGGCTACAAGAAACCTGAGCTCCGATTCACCGGAGGCTGGGTCCGAGACAAATTCCTAGGCCTAAGAAGTGTGGATATTGATGTCGGTATTGATTCTATGACGGGCTATAATTTTGGCGTCATGATGAAAGAGTACTTGGCGCAGCCAGAGTCGAAAGCTAAGTATGAGCGAATAGGGCTTGGTGGGTTGGCAAAGATTGAAGCCAACCCTGAGAAATCCAAGCATCTAGAGACTGTTACTACCAAAATTCTCGGTCTTGACATTGATCTCGTCAATCTTCGGAAAGAGATATATCTAGAAAGCAGCCGAAATCCTCTGATGGAGTTTGGTACCCCGGAAGAGGATGCTCTTCGCCGGGATGCCACCGTCAACGCGCTATTCTATAATCTCGGCTCTTCCAAAGTAGAAGATCTGACGGGAAGGGGCTTCGAAGACATGGAGCTCAAGGTAATAAAGACACCACTGGCGCCCTTGCAGACATTTAAAGATGATCCATTGAGACTACTGAGGGCAATACGATTCGCAAGCCGTTTCGATTACGAGATTGCTGCCGAAGATGCGAAAGCTATGAGAAATCAGGACATCAAGGATGCGTTACGGCTCAAAATCAGTCGTGAACGAGTGGGCGTTGAGGTTACTAAGATGTTGAAAGGTTTGGCGGTATAGTAAGTCGTGGGGTTTTCGTCTGACAATATACAGGGCCAAATCCACGTACCGCACTTTCCCTAATTGATCGTCTGGGCCTCTACAATGAAGTTTTCACAAATCCTAAAGACACAGACTGCAGTTCTATTGATACAGCACGATGGTCACGTGCATATGATCTAATGTTGGAGATCATCAAAGCTGAAGCAGGGGGAACAGACACTTCATCGTCGCTAAAGCTGATTTCCAAACTCCTAGTCCGCTCCCCAGAAGACGTTTTCCTGGCTTGGATGATCACCTGTTTTGTTCCTTGGGCCAGGGAACCACAAAAGCATCTTGAGAAGCCAAGTTCCAAGAAAACTCCCTCTCCGGCTAGTATTGCCGCTCGTGAGGGAATCAAAGCTGATAACAAGATTACCAAAGTGGTAGACGAGGCTGTGTCATATTTGTCGGATATAATTGCAATGAAAGACAGTGTCATTAATGACAGCCAGTCGACATCTTCACCACTGAAAAGAAGGCTTAGCCCGAGCGCTCGGGTGTTCCAGGGTCTGGCCGTTCGCCGCTGGGGCTCCCACTGGCGTATTAGCGCAATATACGCTATACTGGCAGAGGTGGGAGAAAGTCAGACGGAGGCTGGTAAGCAAGGCAAACTCTACTCGTTATAATATGCTCATTAGAGTAGATCGTCAAATGATAATGGAAGGCTATGCTACTTGGATATCAGACCTCCAATCGCTTGATCTTCTTGACATCGATAAGGTCAAACCAATGGTGCATGGCAATCAGTTGACTAAGGCGCTTGGAATCGAGAGCGGACCATGGCTGAAGAAGGCTCTCGATATCACAATGGAATGGCAAATCCGCAACCCAGAGCAGACGGACACAGCTGGTGCGATTGCGGAAGTTGTGGAGAGGAAGAAGGAATTAGGCATTACTTGAAAGGAAGCGGCATGAGACCTGTTTAAAGACATTACGTTGCACTGCAAGGAAACACCCAAAATGACATTTGACACGCCAAGGTTGTCAAGACACGGCAGCCTTGCGTGCGATATTCGGGCTCTGGATTTGCATGTCGTATCCGCGTCGGCTTATGAGACTGACAAGCGCATAGCAATGATCCCTCCACGACGGGCCTCATGTAGCCCGGTAAGATTGTGCGCTTCAGGTGGGGCTCGGTAGGAAAGGAATACTGTACGCTCGTACGCACTCCAGTAGCCCGCGAGTAAAGGACTTTGAGTCGAAGGTTTTCTTTGCGAGGACAGACACAAGACATAGTCATTGAGGCCTTGAGATAGATCAAGTCGATAGAATTTTAGTGATGACACACGTTTGCAAAGCTTGCATCGAATGAACATTTTCTCAATGTTGACTTAATTTCCCATCATCTGATCGATAGCTTATTTGAGTGAATGCTGCAGTCATCTTCCCGGTAATGCATGAAGCCCAACTCCACGGAGAGTTCATGACGAGGCATGGACATTCCTGAGCTACGAGCTACGGCTCGGAAATACATCGAAAGCGTCACTGCTAGCAATCAGAGACCTTTTACACTGCCCCACGGATCATTCTCCCAAGACGGACAACCCATAGGCTTAGCGTCGTTGATTGAAAGTCTTGATCTTCAGGGCATAGAAACCGATAGGCTGCAGGTAAGGCCCCCGATGGCGCCAGGATCTCTAGGTCACAAGTAAGATCTAATGGCCCGGACTTCAGTTGTTCGAGAAGATTGTCGTTCTGCAAACTCGTTTCCTTGAAGAAGAGGGTGCTGGCGCAGACCCAGAAAATGTATCCAGTCTCCGCAAATGGGTGGCAAAGGTTATTCTACCGTCTGAGGCGTTCGCAGAGCTATCGCCATACTCTATAGGTTCGTGTGAACAAGGTGGTTGGGTGCCAGGCTGATAATCGCCGAGATATAGTAGAGGAGAGGCCACTCATTGCTCCTGACATAGTCGCCAAAGAGCAAGCTCTGAATTTTCAAGGTCTATTGTTATTATCACGTTTGTCCAAAGATGTCCCATTGGACTCTGATGATTCTACTGTGCCTGTTTTCAGCTGCCTGGCCTCCTTCTCCGATGAAAGCGACCCTTGGACTTCCCCCAAAACGCAAGAGTTGGCCTGCTCTCTCGCCAAAGAATATGCAGTTCCAGATCATCTACCGGCTCTGCTTCACGGATTACTTCAGGAACGAATCAAGCCCCTTTTCGCCAAGTCGAAAAATCCGGCAATCACTCAGCAAGGCCGAAAAGCCATAGACCCACTTCCAAGCAATGGGACAGCACACGGCGACTTGGACACCGAGTCAAAGCCTTGGAAGTACCGTGACGTGTACATCGTCACCGTATTTCGATGGATCCTAAAGCATCTAGATGTATATTTGCTTTGATCATTCCTTATATACTCTCAAGCTAATCTAGAATCAAGGAGAAACCCATAGAAGCGAACTGGCCACTCATCATTCCTCCATTACTAGCGCTCATCGACGACACTTCAGTGAGATACAAAGCCAAAGGATGTCACTGTCTATGGCTTTTCCTCCAGAAATGTCCTTCGCCCCTGCTCGAGCGTACCGGACTCGGAGAAGTATTCGAAAATGCCGTTACACCATGCTTGATGTATCTACCTTCGTTGACGGACGAAGCAGAGTCGATGCAATTACTATCGGCAGCTTATCCGACATTGATAGAATTGGCTCGGGTCAGGTTTGCGGGTCAGAGGCAAAGAACTGCCAGATTATACGCCTTAGACAGGATCCTACGAGAGGGGGTCTTCGAAGGCTACACACATGCAGGCGAGCATGTCAAGATAACGGAGCTGCTAGTGAATCAAATGACCAAAATGATCAATGGAATGGGCATTGCCTCTGCGAAACATCTTAAGGTATGAAAAGACCAGTCTCCCACAGCCGCAAGACTTTACTTATGCGGCTTTTCAGCAAATCCTACCTTTGCTGTCAGAGACCCTGGTAGCGCCATTCGCCACAGCCTATCCTCCGCTGCTCCAGGCTTCGATCAAATCGGTAGAAGCGGTGTTGATCAATGACTGGCCTCGAATATCTTACTATAGAGGCGAGATTCTAAGAGGCTTGACGACTTGCTGGTGCAGAATCAAAGATCAGGAGACCATCCCAATGGAACTCACCAAGGTTCAGCAGAGCATTAAAGGAGCTTTGCAGCTTCTACGATCACTGCTAAAAGCGGACATTCATGTAGCAGAGGAGTTTCAGATCCTCATGGCCAGCGACGATCGGCTTCACGACCTAGTGACTGTTTGATGAGCACAAATTTCATTAGAATACTCAAGAGCCGTCCGACTCCCATAAGCTTCGATCAAGCCAGGAGCATTTTATAGCTCTTTGAAATGCACCCAACGCCTGGCTAATGCCTACAGCAAAGACTACATATATATGGCCGCCATTAGAAACTCCTGACACTTTCAAGGATCTACGCGCTGCTTGAACAACGATTTGCCCTTCACCCACTGTCGGTAGGCTTTGTACCGCTTCTTTGCCGTATCCGCCTCTGTCACCGTCAAAGGTTCCTCGCCAATGTCCAGGAATTCCGCATAGTCAAAAAGGTCATCCTCCGTCGAATGCATGTTGGTCACAGCATCGACAGAGATGCTGTTGACATAGCTGAGAAGTTCCAAATTGGCATTCGGCGGAATTTCGGTGGACACAACCAATGGAAGATTTAGTGGGTGACTAATATATCTTTGATATTCGTGCGCTTCAGTAATGGCCACGGACGGGTTCAAAGAGTTTGTGACGAATTGGTCCAGGGTCCACTGGGTCACACTTGATTTGTCTTTAAATGCTTTCTTCTCTTTATGCGCCTTACCTGTTGCCAAATTTGCCTCCCTCAGCTTAAGTGGCGTATTCTTTAAGACGCTATGCTTGGCGGGTAGCTGTTCGTGATGTGCAAGCTTAGACGTGTCCTCCTGCAAAGATGTCGTCGTGGGATTTGCAAGCGTCATGCCATTCTTGGAAACCGCCTTTCCGGGCGAATTATTATCGTGCCCATCTCTGCTTCTGAACGGGCTCTTTACGTCATTGGGATCTTTAATCGCTTCATCCTTGTTAGTGGATCTCATTTTTAGAGGGAGCAATTTTTGATATTGTGATAATTGATGAGGGCGGTAATACTCGGTCCACCATTCATCGAGGAAGCTAAGATGTTTGCCGGCAAGGGTACCCTGAAGTTGGGTTGTGCCAGGGGTCTGAGAGCCGGACAGATACTCAGGCGTGAACCAATTTTTATAGCTTCTTCGTTCCCGCGCGAACCATGCCCGAGGATCTGCGTGATGGAGATAGTAGTCCGTTGACAAATCCCAGAGCATTGGCTGACCTTGCGCAAAGATGTAGTTCCCAAGAAATAGGTTGTACGCTTCTTGCCGTTGTTTGTCGAGGAAGGAGTTGTGGTAATAGCGCTTGAAGCTCTCCACCATGTCTCGACCTTGGCTAGTCCATTGATTGATTTTCCTGTATGTCTCCATTGTATTCACCAAGTGAGAGCCACCGTACTGGACTGCAATCGTGTCGCCATGATCATGAAACCTGCCGATCAACTTGAGTCACAATCTGCCACTTCTCAAGCCAAAGTAAATGAGGCACTTACATCTGTGTGAACAGATTGATTGCATCGGTGTCATAATCGATCGAGGTATCATCTAATATCCCCAGGGCATGCAGCTGATGGCTTAGAGCACGTTTGCCGATCACGAATTGAGCGGCGTTTGTCCGATCCAAGCAATCGATACAATTTGTCCTGGCTATGCCGTCCTGTAATTTCATGGCACCGGAGTCATTGGATCCATTGTGAAAGAATCCGGTCATGTTCATCACGTCTTCCGCGATAGATTCCAATGTGCCAATAACATCCTGGTCTGGACTAGATGATGAATGAGTAAGTCTCAAAAAAGCCACCGGTGAGAAGGAAGCCCACCTTTTTGAAGCCCTGCTCATGTCCCATGCCCTGTAACGAATCTTTTGGTCGTCAGGCAAGAATTGATTGAGATAAGAAATGGCGTTTCCGTACTCGCTGAGTAGGATTGATTCACGAGGCATCCGTTCACGGGACTACTAACCATCAGCTTGTGTCGTTGGTAGTCTCGTCTTCAGCGAGAATACAGACCTTGACAAGATTCAGAACATAGATTGGAGAACCGTAGCGCTCGAAGAGATCATCAAAGTGGAGAGCCGCTGCACTGTAGAAAGGGTCCATGAGATTGACTTTAACAGATCAGCGCAGATATTTCATCGGGGATCGTAATACTTGCGTTCAATGTCTGGCTTTGGAGAGACTCCTGAACTGTCTTGTGTCCAGTACAAAGGTATGCTACCTCGGTGTTGCACATAAGACGTATAGTTTGGGTTGGCAAATGGCTCAGGGCCTGGAGCGTGAAATGATGTAGTCAACATCTGGGACACTATCTGTTCGGTCTCGACGTCGTTGGCAACATATCCCTTCAAGCCATAAAACGTTAGCAAGAGAATACCGTATCACGACATGAAGAGCTTACCAGGTCATTCGCTCCACGCTTTAAAAATCGAGCCCCTGCATAGAAGCGTGATCTTCTTGCAATCATAGTAACGTATATGATTCGCCCAATATTAAAGATCTCTGAAGTACTTGTCAGCCTCTCGATGTAGCGGCGGCAGGAAATAATATACTGGCTTGATCTACGAAGCCATGAACGATTGGCAAGCACCAATCATATGCCGTCTTCAGCACAGCTGATACGGGTTTGAGAAAGTGGTGGTTCCATACGAACATGGAATTAATGTCTGTGGAGGGTGACTCCGCCTTATCTCGTTGGAGATCGTGCCGCTTTCGAAGCAGGTTACGTTGCAATGTATGGGTAACATCATAAGAGTAGCTGAAATAGAACCAACGCGTAAGATCTAAATTGTTCAAAATGCCAATGAAACGTGCTTCTTCTGGGTCTTTATCCACTTTGGATCGGTGCGAGGACGCGGTCAATGAAATGAGCTCAGTTCCATCAATTTGGTAGATGTAGTGGCCGCCAATGACGGCAACAGGGCTTTTCTTTGTAATGAGAAGCATATAATATGCACCAGTAAATCTGACAAAGCCCAGGAGACCCCAGAAACTGTATTTGAGCTTCATACCCCCAGAGGCCTTGTTGCCATCATCCAAAGTATCTAAAAGTTGATTCATGTCTTGTTTGGTATACACGATGTCGTCTTCCGCGATGCTCAGATCCACATTGTCAGCAGAGCGATCTATCTTCAATAATCTAAATCTGCGTTCCGTCACGTTTCCCCCGACCACATAGAAGCGTCTGGCTGTTTCGTACAGCCAAAACCTGTGTATGCGGCATATGCCGTGCTCGTCTTTTTTCTTGTTGGCCGTATCGTTGCTGCCTCGCCTTATGGATGCCGGACTTCTAGGCCTTGAAGAAGGCTTTGCTGCTGCTGATCCATTGTTATCCATATCAGGCTGCACATGATTTGTGACCGATGTACGTGATACTGGTGTATTGTTGTAAATTTCGGGAGGGGATACAGGCCGGCATTGCTGGTCAACTTCCGCATTCGTCTCATCAACCTGAAGCTTCTCCATTCTAGGATGGCGGAGACTATGATCGTTGCCAACGGCACGAGCGTCTGGCGAGCCACCGGTGACAGGAGCTGGCGGATGATAGGCTAGTGCACCGTCTGCTGGGTAGGCAGCCTCGCATGGTGCAGCATTCTCACCGTGTGTTCCGGACCGATGTCGTTTGTCAGTCATGCCTATGCCTCAGAGCACGCTTGATTAGTAGCCGATATGATCTCAGCTGGAGCAAGCAAATGCAACACCATTGGCGCTGGTAAAAGGAAAATGTTCAAGCTCTACATTTTGTTTGATCACAATGTGGAGCATGGATTGAACATTGTCAATGAGCAATGCCTTTGGTTTGCATCGAAGATCATATGAACTGGGGTGGGCGCCGAAGGAACATAGTTCTAGATATGCTCAGATCACGTGACGCAGGCTCAAGAGCCTCATCGAAAAACTTCTGTTTCCCTCGAGCTTTAGTAATCGATCATATCGAGACTTATGTTTACTCCATCATGGCATCCGCCCCTCTCAGCCTTCCTCTTCTCAATCTTTGGGGGGGTCGCCTCTTCATCTACTTCCATTACTATCTCATAAATTTACAAATCCAAGGAGGCATATTCAGTTCGAAGAAGAATGCGAACGACCTTCAAGACAGGAGAGAAAGTGGAAAGTGCTCAAGATCATCAACAGGAGCTCAAGTGTGAATCATACCAGGTAAGAGTACCAAAGACGGCTCTGCAAGATTTAAAGGCCGTCCGGTGGCAGCCATTTTCCTCGAAGAAGCCGGGAAGGGCGGAGATGACTTCATTTTGGGATGTCCCTCGGTCCTAACAAGAACAACCCGTCAAGTCACGAGACTAAATCGTCACAGTTGGAACACAAACATATGGACAACTACCTCGGCCAATGGAGAGCTAGAGAGATAGCTTTTGGCCTGTGCTGTGGATTTGAATACGCCGGGCCCAGGTTCTTCAAAAAGTCCCATGGCTGCAAGGAAGCGGGCGATGCGCGCTATCTGGTTTTATTCTGTGGGCTAGTGCTTCTGTTGTGCTTGCACTCACAAACCAGCTGTGGATCAGCTTTGATCTTCTCAGTCAGCTCTCCAAGGAGTACCTCGTCTTCATGAACAGCAGAAATGGATGCTGCTGCGTCGAAGAGCTTCTACGGCCAGCAATGGCTACGAATATCCGAATCAGTATACGATATTCCATGTTGTCCCAGTAGGCCACGTATGAAGGTGGGTCAGCACAGGTGGGAAGCGATACAGCAAATAAAATCCTCAACACGGCTTCCCATGGACTTTCCAACTTCGCTTTCAGCTTCTCGCATGCCACAAGTAAAGACAAGCGTTCGTCTTCTGTCACGGAGCCTGGCAAATCGGCCACCGCGTTGATAGAAACCAATGAGGCTAGATGGCGCCATACTTAATACTGTCCCCCGTTTCCAAGAATCAAAGGTCATGCGAGTTACAACAGAGGATTAAGTCAGCAACAGGATAAGATTTAATTTGACTTCAAACAGCCATAGACTTTTGGATTGCGAAGTGTAGATAGGATACAAGGTGTATACGTATTGTTGATCGTGGTCATTTGGCTGGGATTAGTGCGTCACAGGAGGCTCGGTCTGACACCGAGAGTGGTCCCTCGTCCTTTGAAACGGGATGATTTTGCTCGTCCTTAGGCAACAATGATTGGTACAAGGCCGATCCATCTCGGTCTCATACACCTTTGCAGCATACCGATACCCCGACCACTTCTCTGAATCACGCTAGAATTTCCAGCGGCTTTCCAACTGTTTCCTTCCTCATGACCTAATTTCTCTTTTCCCGTTGCGCCTTCCCTCGTGCTGAGAACCAATCCTAACTGCGAATTGCCCGCCCACCAGTCCCATAACCCATTCGGCTCATGGACCGGCTCAGATCTCTTGATTGGCGTGCTCACGCGGATATCGTCTTGACTTTCACTACTCTCCCAAGCATCTTCCTTGTCTCATCTCTCCAGGCTGCCGATGTCTGTGACTTTGGGCTGGAGGTTGGCTGAGAGGTCCTGGATCAAGGCTTCTTTTGAATTGATTGCAGATTTCATTGGCCCCGGGCCATGTTTTGAGGAGGGTGGAGCCGGGCAGTTCCAGTCCCGTTAGCACTGTTCGCACTGGCAAGTAATACAATCGCTTCTTGCAACACCGAACCAGATAAGTTGATTTCTTCATGTGCGTGAGAAAGTCACAGTCTGCGTTAACGTTCACTTACTGGTCTCAAACGACAGTCGCACTGCTGAGCCGGTGTGCATGGACTGGTCCAAGCTCATGCTCGTGCGACGTGGGGTCTGATGGGCCTAAAGTAACCCTTCTTCATTGCTTCTGTTTCGACCATCTTAGAGACCTAAATTCTTCAAGGAGACCAAGATTGATGTAGGAGAATCGCATCCCTCTAGTGTTAGAACGTAGAAGGTTGGATGAAGTAGCAGCGACGTGACGGTATATTCATGCGGCTGAGGTAGATATGATGTCATTAGGGATCGGCTTCTTCGCTGGATTGCAGGAGCGGCATTCGGAAGCGAGGTCTTCACATTGTACATCATTGTAGTTGTGTTGTAGAGTAAACTGTACTTCTGGGGTAGAGTACTGTTAATGCGCCGGCACAGTGGGTCACTCTTTCCTATGGGATACATAATTAGCGTTTGTCACTAGTCATTGCCAGCTGCATCCGTCAATGGACAGCCATGGGTTCTGCATGTTCAACAATTTACGTTCCGTGACACAAGGAATGACATGCTGAAGATCTGTGTCATCATAACTTCAAATTCTATTATGACTGGATCTCTCCGTGATCAATGTTTTCTCATCGATATCGGTGTTGCTGTTATACGTCTACTCCATCCTCACCACATCTTTCTCTCTTTCACTTTCCGAGTCTCATGAATCCACCTCGCAATGACGCTCAGCCCGGAACAAGTCAAGATCATCAAATCAACGGTGCCAGTCCTCCAAGAACATGGCAACGAAATTACCCTCCGCTTTTATGAGAACATGCTCACTGACGTCCCTGAGCTAAACAATGTTTTCAACCACACAAATCAGCTCAATGGCACCCAGGCCGCAGCGCTTGCTGGAAACCTGTATGCTTATGCTTCCCACATCGATGATCTCGGAACTTTGAGCCCGACTATGGCGCGGGTCAGTCAAAAGGTCGGCTTCTTGTGTAGGGCAGTATGAGTCCGTTGACTGACGGAGACTTTAGCATGCCTCACTGTTCGTCCAGCCTCACCAGTATGACGTGGTAGGGTTTTATCTCCTAGAGGCAATGAAAGAGGTCCTCGGAGAGGCTTTCACCCTAGCGATTCACGATGCATGGACCCTCGCTTACCGGCAGCTGGCGGAAATGATGATCAAACGTGAGAATCAGCTTAGAGGAGAAGCAAGCGGATGGGTTGATTGGCGTGACTTTCGCATCAGCCAGAAGGTACAAGAATCCTCGGAGATAACGTCCTTTTATCTCGCCCCGCTCGATGGAAAAGCTCTCCCATCATATTTTCCAGGCCAGTATATCTCTGTTTGCTTGCCTGTTCCAGACCTCCGCCATCTTCAAGCGCGCCAGTACTCACTCAGCGATGCACCGCACCAAGACTATTATCGCATCAGCGTCAAGAGGGAGCTCGCTCTAGACCTGGATGATTCGGATGCAAAAGCACACCCGGGTTACATCTCAAATGTTCTGCACACCGAAGTGAAAGCTGGTGGTGTAATTCAAGTATCCCATCCTGCAGGAGAATTCTTCCTCGACACCCGGACGGAGGAGAACGCCGATAGCCCCGTAGTCTTAATATCTGCGGGCGTAGGACTGACGCCTGATCTGTCGATATTCAATACCTTGATATTAAAAGACACCAAGCGAAAATCTCCTGGGTCCATGCGATCCGCAATTCGGAAGTCCAGGCTTTTGGGCATCACATTCAAGAAACCGTGATTACGCACGACAATGTACAAAGTCATGTCTTTAATAAGGATCCCGGAAAAGATGATCGAGAGGGTGTCGACTATCAATTCAAGGGGCGGATGACCCTGAATAAATTGGACACCGACCACGACCTCTTCATCCATGATCCTGAAACAGAGTATTACATCTGCGGCCCTGAAAAGTTTATGAGTGATATGGCCGGCGTATTGAATGGATGGGGCGTTGATCGCGAGCGGATAAAGATGGAGGTTTCTGGCACAGGCGACATAACTACAGAATGAGACGCCCCTTCTGTCTTCTAGGCATACTTGCCTTCTGCGTGTCGAGATCACGGAGTGATCAGCTAACATGTGTCTTTGCTTTCCCCAAAATATACCTTAAAGGCCAACCTTTTTCACCTGCTACGCTGTGACCTAGCCATATTGCCAACCTTCCGGCTGCTCTAGTCCTTACTCTATGTAATAGTAGCACCTTAGTATACCCGAATTGCTGTAGTGAGATTTCGTATTCTACAATCTCCTAGAATCTTAAGACAACGGCTTCCAGTGAGCCCAAAGTTGACACTAATCTATCAGTCTCCCTTGTTCTTAATGTTGAAGCGGCGAGGAACCCCACATTGGGCCTGTTGCAGCCCAAATCCAAGTGGTTTGGCAGCTAATGTGAATTGCTGCTGAACGAAGTTGAAGGCTGTTACTCCATGACAGCGCCGTCGTTCCAAGATCATCAAAAGCCTGTCCTCTTTCTAGCAGGTGTTGCTCGTTAGGCTCCTCTCCGCTGCTCGATTGTAGCTTCAGATGGCTCAAGGAGCGGAGGAGATTATCGGTTGTGAGCAGTGCTGTATTCGTGACAGAGTCTAGGACGCCACAAATGATATATGGATAATCAATGCACCCTTGAGGAATTTCTTCTGATGATGCACGAGAAATAAACAGAGGCTCACCTTCGAAGGTAAGCCAGTCCTTATTTCACTGAAAATTCTAGTTGCCTTACGCATCACCACATCGAGTGATTCGAGTCTTTCCTCCATACCGGATTGACTCGTCGGCATGACATCCAGTGCCGAAATATCTATCACCAAGCTTGGAATACCGACCAAGATAACATGAAGACGAGACCACAGACGCAGACTCAGACACCGTGGTTGCGAAGAATGGAATGGCCATGGGCTCTGTGGAATGGGAGATTGCCACTCTGGGGAGTCTAAAAAACAATACTCTTTAGACTTCATGCATTGATTGAGCCATTCCAAACACGTCAAATACTAGTGACCATTATGGCGCATAGCAATAAGCAATACATGGGACCTTGTGCGCGAAACATACCGCGAAACTCAGCTAGGACTCGAGCATGGCGTGGTCAAAAGCACTGGTGTACCTGTGCACGCCACGAGCATTGAGAAGGAAAGGAGTTCCGTGTGAAAGGTGGCTCCACTCCCCTCTGTCAACATTGACAATGAGCTTTGCAAAGTTTTCAAGAATCAGTGATCCTGTTGGTTGATCCTTGGGTTCAGAGGAAGCTTACCTCGCACAGTTGAAGCAAGATCGATGCGCAAAGGGTCTCTGAATTCATCCAAGTTGAATCCTCGCCAATACAACCACGTAGAGAGGACAGAGACTTTACATAGCTTCGATAAACACCCTTGTCAATGTTGTATAGGACTGACGATATACCATGGTAAATGGCGCAGAGGCATGAAACAGCGTCGTCCAAGGCCGTGTTGTGACCCAGACGTGCCGGGATGAAGTCGAAGAACGAGCCAACAAGTCTCAGAGGAATCAAGTTTCCTTTGAACTTTCTGTCTAAGCAATGAACCAATATCGATCCCAAGAGGTTGATCTCGGGATTCCGAGGTCTTGCGACTGGTTTCTGAGGTTCGCCTCACGACCACACTCCCATCCCGTCTACAGCTTTCCTCGGTCTCCTTTGAGTAGTCGTCCAGTGCATCGATGGTATCGTATACATATGTCCTTCCGGTATAGTATTGCGTCAATCGAGGAGTCTCGTCTACGAATTTCCATCTAGCTTGATACCCGGGGCAAGCCCAACCTGACCGGATACATTCTGAACACGAGGGTCTACGTTCATCACACTAAGGGTATAGCCCCTTAGCACTTTATATGGCAAATCTAAGGCCAAGAGGCAGTTGTAAGAGAAGGAAATTATCACCACGTACCTTCTTTTTTCGCTTCCGACAATCGTCTCAGCGGTTGCTTGTTGGAACACCAACCATGCCCGAGGTTTGAGACGCCTTTCAGTATTCTACATCAGACTCGAGGTCTGGTAGAGCAAGAGATGATATTATCACTTAAGTCCAGTGTTGGAAGTGTGGCTGAAACAGGGGCCCCTACTTTACCTCAGGTAGGCTCGACAGCCAAAACAGGCGCACTGAAAGGGAAGTCTGAGCTGGAGGATTTTCCCTCTCTAGGGTCCTCCTTAGAAGTAAGTTCCACTGCATGGAACTTCTGGCGCAGCTAAGCAGCTTAGAATAGTACATTTTTCTAAGGCATTCATACGGCATTGAATTTCAAGGCGATGCTTCGAATTGATCGACGGAGCAAACGTGAAACGCTTATGACTAGACAAAAAAAATAACACAGATACGCAATAACGATCGCGCTGTGTGAACCACGAAGCCTCTTGACTCACTCATCGATTCCATTTGCAATGAAAAGATGCTCCAATCCGGCCCATGTCTTCTCCATGTTCTCTTTCGCGCGACCAAACATTGCTCCTTCATACTCTTGCAAAGCTTGAGCTAGGCTTTCATATAAACCACCTTCCAAGGCATCCTTTCGCTTCAGCAGCGTTCTTGCTAGGCTGAGAGCGTTGGTTAATGCAACATTCACCCAGAACCCACGGAAAGGGGTCATGAGATGAGCAGCATCCCAATGAGTGTGAGTCCAGGACGAGGTTGCCATCTGAAGGCGACAGGGAGCATATACAGCGGTCTCGTAACCAGTCCATCTGAAGTCTCGGTGGCAATCACACGCTTCAGATCTTCATGACAGTCACCAAAAAAGCGTTCAGTATATATCTTTTGGGCGCTTTCTCGTCAGTCCCAGTCGATGCCACAGTCTTTGACCCACGTGTCTGGCTGGCGCGCGGCCGCGTATACCCGTATACTATCGTTACCATTCTGTTGACATACCAAAGCTTGGCCCTCGTCGAACATAAAGCAGCTCTTATGGTCCGTTAATTTCAATGGCCACCTAAGGGTCCCATAATCAGCAAATGCATTCTCGAGCAATCATGACAGTGAACCTAACATGGCTCTCTTGTAAGTGCAGTACGACGTGAAAAATTCTAGAGGTATGCTCGTTGCTTCTTTGAGCTCATTTTTTTGGCTTTCAATTGAACTATCGTGATACCTGAATAGAATGGCTATTGATATGTGAGTAGAGGTCTCACTTTCGACCACGCGCCATCAGCGCCTACCACTAAGTCAAAGTCTGGTTCCACCCCGTCTGTGGAATGGAGGCTGTATTTATCCTTAGACTATAGAAAGACGGTTACACACACACCAGTCTTCTGTTCCATGAAACGGAATCATGTTGCGTAGCATCCAAAAGTATATGAAGCAGGGCAGCGCGATCAATCTCGGGCTGGTCTCTTGAAAGGCCGGTCTCGATATTCTTTATGTCATTCTCGTCCCAGCAGATCGTGCCATCGCTCTTTACGAGCTTCATCGCCTCAGTTGCAGGGAGCGAATGCTTCTGGAAGTCCTCGAAGAGGCCGGCCTCACGGAACGCAAGCTGGCCGCTCTGCGGGTGTAGATCCACTGTCCCTCCTTGGTCACGAATATAACGGTCTTGGTCAAGCTAGAATGTGGTACACCGCATTCCATTATGCTGAAGGATGCGTGCGAGTGTAAGGCCTCCTGGTCCGGCTCCGATGATCGTAATACGAGGAACAGTCATGATTCTTATTCTAATTAAGAGAAAGATTTCTTCCAAAGCAAAAGATGAGGTAAGAATCTCAAGTGATATCAGAGGTCGACTGAACCCACTGTGAGCGACTCTATTGGAGATTAGTGCGCCAGAGAGCAGGAACGGCCATGCAACGAAAGGCTTGCCCCATGTCTTTGTATTAAACAGAGCTGAAACAATTACTTGTCGCTCTTCGGCGGTTCGTCAAGAACGCCAAAGGATGGTCAGGTAATGTGGGAAAGCTGGGTTTAGTACAATCAAAGGGGTCCTCTCCTGCGACGAACCACCATGCCCCCAAGAAGCTCCTCAGATGGGGCACGCTGATCAGACATAATATGAACACTACCTGTCGTGGCAACGTCATGGGCTTCTAGCGTAGTAGCATGAGGCATTTGTAATACTTTCACACCCATACCTCTGCTATGGACTGAAGCCGTTGGTCTGTTGTGACGACTGTGACGACTGCTGATTGTGCCAAGGGGGGCCGAGGGGGCCTCACAGGTACGCCAGCGCGCAACATCATCTCAGTTCAATCCGGATCTGGGGAGATGTTCGTCTCCTCACCTCAGCCAGCCGCACCACTGTCGGCACAGTGCACTGGCGTATGATTTGATCAGGGCAATGGTGGTGATTTCGGCCGTTTTCTAACCCAATGCAGGTCTAGGCATTGCTGCATAAAAAGTTCACAAACCATATTTCGGAAGACGTCTTCAAGGAATCAGAATGCTTACTTGCGGCATAGTGACGAAATTAAAGAACCAATTGTCGGGCCAAAAGCGCTATGGGGACAGGTAATGCTTTCGCACCCTTTTTCGGCATACGGGGACCTTATTGAATTACTATATAGTATATACACGTGCGGAGATCCAAGCGCATTCCATCACAGGTGCTTCAGCTTTTTTTGAACGGATTTCAAATCGACGCCAATAATGCAGCTAGCGCCGTGGTCCCCGCGGCCACCCACCCGCCACCCTGGACGGATCCAGCTGCGCCAGTAAAAGCCTGAGGGCTTGTGGACGGAGACATGGAACTCGCGGTGCTGGAGCTGTTGCTGCTCATCGTGTTCGAGCTACTCTCATCGTTCAGCATGGCTCCGAGCATTCCGATCTCAACGGTCCCACCGCATGGAGCAGCAGGAGGCATCACGCAGCCGTTGAGATAGTCGCCCAGCGGTCCGACACCCATCCCTTTCATGCTGACCATCTCGGGCGTGAAGGCCGGCGTCAAAGAGGTGCTGTTGGCGGGGAACACGACGGGCATCATTTGAGACCCAATGTAGGAGGCATGGATACCTGAAGAAGGATTCTATTAGCTTGACTTCCAAGAAGGGGCGGGATGTTGCGCGCTGCTCACCGTGCTCGGCTGCAAGCCTTGCCATGAGGAACGCTGCCTGCGGAGACTGCACGTAGTCCGCTAGACCGATGAATGCGCCGCACATCGTCGCCTCTAAGGTATACGCATTCATGAGGTGCGATGAGGCGTCAGTGACAGGCGGATACGAGAGGCTGCAATTCGGTTTCATTCCCCCAACTGCCATGCCGGCCTGTAAGAGGGCCTCCTCGCCGAGTTTGGCCTGCACAGCCAGGCCCATAGTATTGGCTAGGAAGTCGGTCATTGGCTTTGTCGGCGACGAGGGAAGGGAAGAGTAGAAGGATTCATTGATAGGCACCGAGTCATAATAGCTCGAGAGGAGATTTTGCATAACGTAGCCAAACACGATTGCGGGAGCGTCGCTAGAGCCCGGACTGACCGGGCACATGTAAGTGGCCGACGCAAGGGCAGCCGTCGAGAGGAGCTGGAGAGGAGTGGAAGGCTTCATGTTGTAGAATCAGTTAATCGAACGTTGTGGATTCTCAGATTTCAGGTGGATGTGCTTGAAATGTTCTAGCCAGGCACGTTTGAAGGAAGGCCTCTCGATAGTTTTATAGTTTAGTAGACCCAGTGAGAGATCGCACGATGACATAGTACTCAGGTACACTACATGCAGAGAGTTGAACTACTTACCCCGCAAGCTGAGCGGAGATGCGGATGCCAAGACACTTGACCTTGGCAAGTGGGATCCACCATACTGGTTCCGGCTTAGTGGTGTCCAAGATGAGTCAACGTGGTGGCCAAACAGGGAAGTCTTTCGGGACGAAAACGGTAATTGATCCCCTTCCAGCTTCGAGGTGAGTTTTGAGGTCCGGCCCATGATCGTTACTGGTTGACCAAACCTGAGCCGAAGTTCCGGCTGATAGCTTAGTATTCTATGGCTTGGTTTGGCTTGGCTTGAACAAAATGCGGAGTAGGACTGTAGGAGATTCTTCTGTGCAATCTCAGCAGCACTTACCCAAGCTATGACGACAACATGGCTCTTGATGTGGACATGTTAGATAGGATTCTTCTCCTGGTTGCGCCCATGCAGACAGGATAGCAACCAAAGAGCGTCGCCTTGACCGTTCAATCATTTGGGCGACCCGGAGATTCAGTTTTTTGTAAAACCACTGGCGACCACGCTAGTGGGCGGCAACGAAATTCATGCGCATCCCACCAAAATTGGGTGGGAACGCTCTATCCCTTTCCTTGTGAGCGGATGGACCGCACTAGGCTTTAACGTATCCGAGGGCATCCCAAAGATGCTATTTGTCCATTTAATAATCCGCAGATAACTGAGAATCCTACTAAGAGCTAGTAGGATTAATTAGGTAAGCTCTATCTCTTTCCTTATATACGGGAGGTATACGCTAAGCTTTAGCGTATCTAAGAATATCTTAATATTCTAACTCGTCTATTTTATAATCTATAGATAACTAATAATTCTACTAAGAGCTAAGTAATTTAATTAGAGAGATAAGATTACTTCGGATACGCTAGTATTTATCGTATACCTCCCGTATATAAGGAAAGGGATATACTACGTAATAGGGCCGGGTAACCCGGTTTGAAGTAGGGTAGGTTAGGTTAAAATAGGACTTAGGGCCGGGTTAGGGTCGGGTTATTAAAATTAGATAAAAACCCGACCTAACCTACCTAAAAAGGGGTTACCTATAGGCTAACCTATATTATATAATAGTATCTACTATCTATATAAGTAGTTAGTATAATAATTAGAGGTTAGTCGATATTATATATTTTTAAGGTT
>JAABUP010001480.1_pt1 | contig 49386 bp, 60 predicted proteins | sample 5559201 | NCBI WGS metagenome assembly JAABUP01 (sample SAMN10711887, study PRJNA513373) | rock metagenome | isolation source: Antarctica rocks | place: Antarctica | reverse complement strand
TTTTGTTGGTGGGGGGTGGGGGGGGGGGGGGGCGGCGCACTTCCCTTCTCCCCCCCCTCCCCATGGGCTGCTGGTACTTCCAGCTGAACCATTGAGCTTTGGGAAACTTCTGGTGTGCAGCCTGCACAGTGACCCTCAACAACAATAACGATAATAATAATTATAATATAATTATAATAATAATAATAATAGTAACAATAATAACAGTAATATTGCTGGTACTTCCAGCTGGCCCATTGGGCTTTGGGAAACTTTTGAGGTGCAGCCTGCACAGTGACCCTCAATAATGATAATGATAATGATAATGATAATGGTAATGATAATGATAATGATAATGATAATGGTAATGGTAATGATACCTATAGTGAAAGTGATAATGATAACAACAACAATAACAACAGTTAATACTAATACTAATATCAGTAATAACGCTTGACAGTAACCCTCAATGGAACTTGCAACTGATGAGAGTGTGGACTGTGAAGCTGCCAAAGCAATCAAACAGCTGCAGCCATCACAGTATGCTTCTGCTGAAGTGAATCATGCTGAAGTGCTCTCTGGGCCATGCCGCTCCCAAAGCTGGGTGATCCAAACTCACAAAAAGCCACAGCTGTAGGTATAGCATCCCCTTGCGCTGCTGCAAAAACAGTTGTGCAGGTTTGCCTTCCAGTGCAAAAGTGCATGATGACTTTCAGCACAATGACACTGCGTGCACAACACACCTGACAAAATCAACTCTCTGCAAAGCCAGTAGGCTGAGCGCAGGACAGTTGGTCCCAGCTATTCTTCATCTGGTGAGGGTCAGCGCCACCCAAGGTGGTGAGGTATTTGTGGCATGTCTGCTGGCATCAGGACATACCTTGAAGTGGCTGACATCTGAGTTCAGGAGTTCCTTCAGCGTGTGTCCTGATGCCAGCAGGCAGGCAACACATACCTTGGGTGGCGCTCACTCTTACCAGATAAATGCTGGCTGGGACCAACTGTTTGTTGCTCAAGCGACTGGCTGCCATTACTGCATGCAGGCTGAGAATGGTCCTGCCAGGAGTGCGCCCCCAGGCAGTCCACAATAGACTACAGGGGAAAGCAGACCTGGTAGGACCATTCTCAGCCTGCATGCATTAAAAGCCCGGATGTTTCATGTACCACGTAAGTGAAAGTACAAAGGCCAGTCAGGAGGGCCATCCAAACTTCTACAGGTCAGTCAAGCATGTCAGCAATGATCTATGAATTGCAGAACTGTCATTTGGACAGAACATGCATCTAAAGCTGAGTGTTGCCAAGAAATCATGCATCACAGGCAATTTGGAATGAAGACTTGCCTGCAAAGCAGCTGCCTCGCCATCAAACTTTCCCAGATTTTGATCCTCCAATCTTGGATCAGCTAATTCCACATGAGAAGCAAACAGAAACCTCCTGCAATGCATCAATGCCTTGTCAGCCAAAAGATGTTGTTAACAACCCCCTTTTCATGCAGTCAAGACTTCGGTAGTGCCAACCAAATTGCCGTGTGTCTGTGCCAAACAGTTCACAATACCAAAGCAGGTGCCACAGCGACTGCTATAGTAGGTGATGCAGCAGATGCTTGTCAAAGCCTGTGGACATCTGGTGCACCTGGCAGCCAAACAAGCAGCTGGTGGGGGTACGCAATCTGAGTTGACCCACAAGCCCAGGCCAGCACTCCAGGCTGTCACTAACCATTATGCTCCTCATGGACCCGTCTATAGAAGTCTAGCTAGGAAAAAATGCCTGTTGGCGACAGTCTGAATCTTGAGCAAATTTTGTAGGGCGCCGGGGGGGGGGGACCATGTGTTCCAACAAGTACGCTGCCAGCTGACTGGAAAGCACATAGTGAACATTACAGGCTGTGACCAAGATGTTCACTGATGTTTCACAGTCAGCCAGGGCATTACTTCAAGCAAGATTCATTGTCAACACACCACCGTAGGGGCTTGGGATTATAATGCTGCGGTGTGCAGATAACTTGCGACTTGACCTTCAACATGTTCAGATCTGTCAAAGCCAACATTGCATGACCTCTGCATATTGAGTGACAGCGTCGTGAAGGCTCAAAAGGTCAGTATTGAAAAGAGTGTCCTGCATTGTTGTGACTGACACATGCCTGTGCACTCTATGGTGATGCAGACCATAACATACCAACTTGATGGACACTGCCATGACGCGTCCAACTGCAGACATGTGTTGAACACAAAGCACATGATCATCCTAAAAATCATTGGATGCGAAATTTCTGCTGTCAAGCAGGCAGATGGACATGCAAAGCTACATGTACAGCCAGATGAGTGGCCACGCCGGAGCTACAAAGGGTGTCAGGTGCACATGTGCACATGCACAACCCACCACACACAAATGCATATATGCCACGCATATGGCATCTGTGTGTGCTAGTGCAGTGGCATGTAGACATATACATGCATTCATGACATGTGCGTCAAGTATACACAAGTTGGCAGTGGAGCACTGGCTGAGCACATCATGCTGACGGTGACCAATCATGCCGCCTGTAACCTGTGTCAGATTTGCAGCAGCAGATGTTTTGACCAAGGTAGTTTCCCAGCCATTGAAATACTCTGCAGCTGAGTACATGTATATACAGCCATCAAATTATCTTTCATGCTGTGGTGTCCTATCACCTTGAGAAGGGGTTGGAGCATAGCACCTTAATAATAACAATAATAATAATTAAAACGTGTACTTAGCCAGCTGCAGCTGCGCTGTGCCTTGCACACGCTCTTGCCTCAGTCACTGAGTGAGACCATGTGCGCAATTTCAATTTATGTGATGTCAATCACAAGGCGACCGCATCTGTTGGCTGCCAGAGTGTTGCTTCACTGGCTACCAGTGGTTACCAATGAAGCTGTACCCTGGCAGCCTGCATATGGGGTCACTCTTTGACTGACACCACATAATCTGAAACGAGTTCAGTGCACACCGTTGTCTTTGCAATGCACAGTGCACACAATGCACCGACTGATGCTTGGTGCATGGTACCACTTGACAGAGTTGTTGCTTCTGCTGACCATACAACATCTGAACCTCTACTGGCAATGTTGAAAAAGGATTAAAGCCTGATGACCTGATGGGCAGCACATTGGAGCCCCAGCAAGAGGTCATGCCTGCAGACTGAGACAGACATCTGATGATTCATCTGGTTGTGGCACGTCAAGTGGCACTGCCAGCTGACACCCATCAGCAAGCCTTGGCCTACCAAGGTCACCTGATGTAAGCCCATGTTACTTGATTAGTAAGCTTAGTATGTCAGAGTTTGGACAACAGTTACTGCCGTGTCTGGACCCTGACTGGTGCTAGTTGAGGATCTTAGGGCTGATATGCGGCTACAACTGCAACCCTTTGGTCCATGCCACGATTTATTCACAAAATATGTCTGCAACCGCCTGCAGGATTCCTTTGGAAATTTGACATTAGCTTAAAGTGAGGATGTGCGAGGCTCACCAGCGAGTCAATCTTTGAAATGCGGCTGGATGCTGTCCCAGAAGGTGCCTAGGGTGTGGCCCTCCTGCCAAGTCAAGGTTCCATGGCTCTCTGTTGAACCAGACATGCACCAGGTGCAGAGTTGATGCGGCCTACCAACACCGGCATGATGTTTGTGCATAGGACTGTCAGCAGCTTGATTCCCCAAACGCTTTCCGGACTTCACAACACAAATATATTTTGTGGGAGTAGGTTCATTCCACTTTGGATTTGCTTTGCAAGGTCGTGCCAGGCCTGCATTTCTTGACGGTTGGTTGGCACATTTGCAATGAGGCTGCAGACAAGTGTGATGCAGCGCCAGATTTGGTGCATGTGCAGCAGAGGTCATTGTATTGAGAATGTCAGCATGGCAGAAGCAGGGTACAGTCAATGAGCACAACAGGGTTGGGCACCTGGTGGGGTGGGGCATCTCACTGACTCATGCTGCTGCCTCAGAACTGCACTCCTCATGGACCAGCTACGTAGGTATACCTCCCAGATTTAGAAGTGTAGTGTGTATGCGGCACCAGTTGCCACCACTTGCAATCATACTGGGCTTGAAACAGAGATGCCTGCAAATGCAGCATGATGTCAGACATATATAGCTTTCGGTAACATGACATAACTTCAAACGGATCACGCTGTACTACTGGTGCGCTCTGGTTAAGCCAAACAAACAGAGCTGCACATACGTGCAAGTTAGCATACAAATGTGTAAATGAGTCGAACATGCATGCCCAAGAAGTCACTGTACAACTGCATTATGAGTTTTCACCTATTCAGCTGGTGATTGCAGTGAATGTGGCTTGCCACAAGCAGTGCCTTCTGCAAGCCATGACTGTGACAAGGCACATGCACAGTCACCACCAGGTGTCCTTAAATGACGCCTCAATGGTGGAGAGCAGATTTCAAATGAACTGAATCCAGGGAACACGAGAGCAGTCGTTAGGCAACAATGTGCACTCAGAGGAGCAGCAAGGAGACACCTCAACAGTGATACATGAGCAGCGTTTCCACAGATGAAGCATCAAAGCAAGAGCAGCAGTGATGAGTGTAAAATTAAAGTGTACACAACCTAATTGACAGCGGTAAAGTCACCTGTGTGACTGTGTGTTGCTCCTCTTCCCCACTGCTCTCAGGCAGGGGCTGGCTATTTAGATACTTTGGCCACAAAACATTTTGCTCACCTGCACGCAACCAGCAAGCTTGTTGGCACACATAGACGCATTGACAACATGGAATTTGAGTACAGCTACAGGGTTCTTCAGGAAGCATGTCACCTCTTTCATGCGGTGCTTGCAGCGTTTGCACTCTTCTTCTTTTCTTGCTTTGTGGCTGAGTGATTGCTAGCACTCTTGCTGACATAACAAGGGCAGGCAGGAAAAGAAAAGACTACATGTTTGGGAGTCAATCGGGTGAAAAGCCATGTGAATATGCCCAGGGAAGGGCAAGCAGTGCTGCTTGGACTGACTCTGGTTTAGGTGAATTTGCAGCATCTGAACCACACTTTCACCTCAAACCAGCAATCGGACCCAGCAGAACTGCCTGCCATTACTGCATTAGCAAGAGCGCCAACAAGAATTCGACCTCACAGCAAGAACCAGAAGGGTCAAAGCTAAAAGCAGGGCCAGAAGGGTCAACCAAGGGTTAGGCAGGGATGACCATTTTGTTATTGTGTCAAAGCAGCCCTGAATCATGTTGATACGAGTGAACCTGCCTAGCTGCGGCCATTTGCGTTGCCTATATGGTGTAACCTCAGTTGTACCACATGGTTACTGTCAAGCAACTGACTTATAACGCCTCACAGCCAGGGTGATGCTGAGGCTGACATTCAAACTGTCTATGATCATCTAGAGCACAATTCTGGCTGAGAGCTCGTCAAAACAAGCATAACAATGATTTTGGTTTAGTATGTTTGCAATTGGGCCCAAACATGCTGCGGTGACCAAGCATGCTTGTAAAAACACGCTTTGCAGGAGGCCAAATGCCCTTGTCAAAGAAAGATCTGCATCTGCTGGTCAGTGCAGATGTGTTGTAAATTACAGATTATTAAATACAAACTGATTTGTCTTTGCCAGCACATGCATGTTGCCTATACTGTGTCATGTATGCACGATTGTTTATTCTCCCTCTGTGACTTGGTCATGCCACATGAGAGCATGATGACTCACTGCAACAACATTTTGCATCAATAAACCCTGGTAGGTTTAGAACTAGGTTTAAAATCAGTACTGCAGTTTCGAGGCAAACTTCACCTTTTGGCTTGAGACATAAACCAACATTGGCGCAAAGAGCTGCTTGACAAGGAGTCTTGTGGCAGAGCCAATGCATGCTGCAGCAACTGCTGCCAACAAACAAACATTTGCCAAGGCTTCAAGGCATGGCAACTTCAGCTTCAGGCTGGATTACTGATGCAGCCAAAAGCTGAACACTGACGTGCATACATGATCCTTGAGTGGAATACAAAGTGTCATTGTGTGACTTTGCAAAGCAAGCAAAGATGCTGCTCCAGCTAGCTTGAGCAGGGCTAGGTGAGACACAAGGACGAGGCGCCTCAGTGCTCAACATAAGCTTAAAGTGACTTCAACAACTTCAACTTCAAGGCATGGCAACTTCAGATTTGCGTTATCATCTCATGACAAGGATCAAAGGCGTGCGGGTCTAGTTTCATGTCAGCCCAGCAAGGTAAGCAGCATGGTGATGTTGGGAACAAACGCCAAATCATAAATGCTTCAGTCGTGTCACCCTTGTTGGTTCCAGTGGCTGCAATGCTGTTGTTGTGTCAATCAATGGCAGTGCGTTGCAGCCAACACACTGCCATCCATTGCCACAAGAACAGCATTGCAACCTAGTGGACTCAAAGAGCGTAAAATGATTGCAGAAAGTGCGTCACCAGATTAGGGATCTGCAAGACAGCCGCAGAGATTGTAACAGCCTGCTGGCAGTTGCAAATCACCAGACAAAGAAAACTGGTGACGCCCAAGGGCCTGCTTGCCAAGACACTTTACCTTACAACTGCAAGTGGCAAAATGCCAGCGGGCTGTCATAAGCCCTGCAGACTGTCAATGGAGTTTGGGTCTGGACTGCTATTGGGTTGCCTTTCAATGAGAATGCAAGGCAGGTGGGGGCTGCTGCTATCAGCCGTGAGCATGCTTGCGTCAGCCTCATGGTTGTGACTTGCAAATGGCTGATTGCAAATGGCAGTGCGTTTCCTCAAAAAGACTACGATTTACAAGTTAAGCTAAAATGGCACCTGATAGCCGACTCTGGTTGACAGTGTGGAGCTGATACCAGACATTGACAATGAATGAGGATATCTTGCCACAGTTCACTTCAAATTGAATACGTAACATCTGGAGGCACAGCAAATGCATGTGCCAAGATTTTCATACAGCCACAAACTGCCTGTGACTCCAGAGCCTTTTGAACTCAGGACAGCCTGCCTCAACAGGACAGCCTGCTTCAACCCAAGTGCTGAAGGAAGATGATGCAACTTGTGCAAAGATAGAGTGCCACTCTGAACCGATGTCAGGTCAAAACGCTGCTGGTTTGAAACATGCGCAGAAGCACGGTAACAGCTGGCTTTGTTTGATTATCTTCACACGTGATCAGACGGCTTAAATATAGCAATGCATTGAGCCAATGCTCACAATGTCCGCATGGCAATGGGACAACTGTATGCTGACTTGAAATCCAGCCATGCACACAGATTATTTGTAGACCCGCTTTTGTTATACAGTTGGGCTGACATTGACTCACAAGAAGAATAGACAGTCTTCATCACAGATTTGAACATTTGACAGAGTCAGAGATAATTTTTAAGTCATAAGTTGCTGTACATGTGTGGCAGATGATCAAACTTGTATGCCAGCACTGTAATGGCCATGTGAGTGACAACAGACTTGCTGGGGGGGGGGAGGGGTGGGGGGGGGGGCTCAAGAGCTAACCTTGTCATCAGGCCCATATGTCTCCACAACACCACGCCAGGTGCGTATACACCAGCTACTCCTCTCACAATACCACAGCTGCAGACCCACAGGCACCTCCTCAATCACGCTTTGTGCGCTTCCAGGATGACACGTGGAGGTTGCTGTCAGCCAGGTTTGGTGGGTGGGCACCCTGCAAGGCACCACAAGATCATCAGTCCATGCTTCTGCCTGTGTTATTGCCTGCAGTCTGCGCTGGCCATGATGCACATGAGGATTCCAAAAATCAGCTTTAGCACCAATTAGTCATTAGCTGTCCAGAGTTTGCATTTGCATGAGTTTTTGACAACACCGGATTGAGCTGATCATGCTGTTAACTTCTGGCAGCATGCACCAAACATGGCAGGTGATGCAGCCTCTGCCGACCGACGGAACAAAGCTGGGATTGGCAGCAGTGCAGACTGTGAGCATCTGACGCCTCATTAGTGATCAAGCAAACATGCCTGTGCATTCTGTACAGCAAAAAAAGATGTATTTCCAGGTGAGGCCGTGACTTTACAAGGAGGAGCCAGGTGGTGGGTCCTTTCTTGAGCTCTCGACCTCACCTGGAAGGGTACTCGCACAGGTGGGACACATTGCAGCATTTCTTATGCACGACCACTCACTGCCTTGCTCGTGTGGCTTGCATAGCATTCAGCGCTTGCTACTGTGCTGTTGATGACTAAAACCAACTGTCACATGGGGGGCATGCAAGGTTGATTTTGCATGCTTAGGGCTGTTGCCTAAACCCGTGAGACGCACTGTACATACGTACATACTTACAATACACGCTGTGTCTGTTGGCACATGCGGAATTTGCAAACATAGTGTGAAAAGCCAAAAAAAACAGAGCACAAGAATGCGCATATACATGGCGCCTCAAAGTCATAAACCATTCTGGTACAACAGTCTTGCAGTCTAGTCTGAAACAAACCAGTCATGGCTGTTGTAGCCGTAGCTGTCGAGTACTTGCTGTCTCCATCAAACACTAATTATATGCTAACAGACATTTGTCATAGTCATTGGCATGACAAAAATTGATGGCTCTTGCCCTGTGATGTTCAGTGTATATTGACATTGCTGCATTCAGACACATTTATATCGTTGTTGGGTGCACAGTTTTGTTGCCATCTTTTCCAAACCCTTCGTACGTACAGTCAAGCCCTAGGGTTGCAGCTTCAGTCTGGAAGGTTGGACACAAATGTATCAAACAGTGTCTGACAGTATCGAGTGGGATCAGTTCTGGGGAATGGCATACACACAGTCAAGCCCTAATATTGCAGCTTCACAGTCTGGAAGATTGGACACAGATGTAGCTGCCAGTGTCAGACACTTCTGATGTTTCTAGGCGAGGGGCACATCGAATGTGGTTTGCCACCAAGCTAACAAAGCCATAGATTGCATGACAAGTGTTTCAACTAAATATTTGTTACAACTTGATGGAAACAGGGTATTTCCTATAGCTACAATCAACTATAGCTAGAACCCAGTGCAAGTAGTAAGCAGGAACAGCAAGATCTTTGCACTGCCAGAATTCTGTTCTGGCCAGCTTTTCAGGGTGAGAAGCTGATGGTGGCAGCATGCACGATTACATAGTCAAAGTCAGCTGAAGAGCAATAAGAAACGGCCAGCATGCTGAGCATGCCTCCTAAAATGGCCTCTCACCCAATTTCAAGAGGCATGCTCAGCATGATGGCCCTTTGCTTGGCTATGGCAGCTGCTGACTTGTGACGTCACAGACAACAGGTCTGATGGCTTGTGATTCATTGCCAGCTATAGCTGCAGTTAGGCATGTTTGCACCTGTATTGAAGTACGCTGTTTTGTTGCTGTGTTTTGGGGTCAATACTGGAGAATGGCGTATGTACAATCAAAACCTTATTTGGTTTGTTGATGGATATAACAGCCCTAGAACTGCAGCTTCAATCAGAAAAGTTTGACACAGGTATAGCTAACTGTGTCTGAAGACTGTGCAGCTTGATGCTGAGAATCACATCAAATGAGGATGGCTTGCCACAAGTCTGATCAAGCCACAAACTGCGTGAACAAATGTTCTGCCACCGATGTCGAAATGGCCAAAGCTTGTTGGAAACAGGATAGTTTCCTGAAGCTAAAAGCAGCTATAGCTAGAACTTGATGCAAGTAGTAAGATCTTTGCACTGTCAGATCTCTGTTCCGGCCAGCTGTTATGTTGAACAGCTGTTGGTGGCAAACATGCACAATTAGATAGTAGGGGTTGGCTGATTTGCAGCTAGAGGCCATTTCATGAGGCATGCATCATGGTTGTCATTTGCTTTGCTATAGCAGCTGCTGACCTGCAACGTATAGCCATCGAAACATGATCAGAAGCCATGGGAAATGCTTCTGATTATCTTCCCATGGCTATAGCTAGCGCTCATTCTGCTGGAAACAGACTTGCTGTTTATGGTCAGACCCCATGGACTGGCTCAAAGACAAGAAACATTCTAGGAGACTTGCCAGCAACCGGCTGGTGGGCAAACAGGCAAACCAAAAAAAAAAAAAAATCCATCATCTTCTTTTTGACGACAGTTCTACTGAAGGGGCTGAGGGCGAACCTTGTCTGCTGTCCAACCAGATGCGTCCATGGCAGTACGCCAGATGTCCATGTCCCTTCTGCCCTCTGAATAGCACCAAGGCTTCATGTCCCCAGGCGCCTCTGTGACAGCACTGTGCTGGGATGATGTATGCAGGTTCCTCTCACAACCAATGCACATTGCTTGTGGCAGCGGCATAGGCATCTGCAAAACGTCAGAAAACGGTCAGCCCATGCTTTTGCTTGTGCCATGGACTACCGAACAAAAGTTGATGCACACAAGTAATCCACACTAGTGGATCTAGTATTGGCTTCTAACTAGTTGGTTAGGATCTGCAGCAAAAATACAACAAGTTGCCTACTTCCAGCTAATGACCCTGTGACTGTAATGTGTACAAGGCACTGCAGCTGATACAACCTGCTGCTGCTTGTGTACGAATGACAATGACAATGACTCATGACAAAAGAAAACTGTGCAACACGATGATGCAGACTGTGAGCGTTGACTTCTCACCTGCTAGCAGCAGTGTGGCCAGCCTTTGCCGAGCAGCCATGCTCGAGGTATAGCACACGCAGGATGCTTGGAGAGGTAAGAGACATTGCAGTGCGTTGTTTGCATGTCAGTTACCGCCTTGCTTGTGTCACCTGCATAGCAACTTGACTTCCTTGACCCTGAGAACAAAGCAAACCATTCAAGTCCTGGTTGAGGGGCACATGAGAAAGGCAATAGGGCAGGACGCACAGTTGCAGTGATGTCAGCTGTTACGCAGTCACTGTGTGCATAAATAGGTAGGTCAAAGAGCTGGCTCTGGGGTGCATGCGCGCAAACGTGCTGAGCCTGTCATACCACATATGGCTTTATCAGTTCTGTGCCCATCACTTGCTCACCTGAAATGGGGCTTGGGTATGAAAAGAAGGCATGTAGGTCTGCAATCCTGACCCACTGTGCTGCAGTAAACAGGTCAACCATCAAGGAGCAAGCCTATGCTGCATAAGCTGTACTTATTTGCAACTTGCGAAGCAAAAAAATTCGGTCTCACCAGACTGTGCCGCAACTGCACCTGTAGATCATTCACGAAAGCCTGCCGGTGCGGCCAGACCAACGGCGGCAACAAGCGTCAAATACGTTGGTTCATCCCAGCAACCGTGTCCCGCACCTGAGTTGCAATCAGTGATGGCTTCTGGTCGGATCGGCAAGACCTAGGGAATCTTGCCTGCATGCCACTTACGGTACTGACACTGACAAAGCGAACTTCATCGGACTGCCTTTCAAAAACAGTTTAGAGCAACCTGAAGTCACCATATGTCATTTCAATGCACCGATACACAGGAGCGATTCTCGATCAAGATAGTCCAAGCACATGGGTCGTTGAACGACATAAGTTTCTGCCAGACTGCTACCTTATCTTACAAGAAGCTTGCTGCAGCTCGACCATGGCCATATTGCGATTGATGTACTTAAAGCTGATTTCACCGCAATCAAGAAATTTCCTTGAAGGAAAGCACCTGATAGTCCCTGCAAACTTGGCTGAAGGATGAGTCACAAATGCATGTGATGTGAGATAATACGCCGTTTTTGTTGCTTGTAATCCTCTTCTTCTTCTGCTTGCTGCAGTGTAAGCTCAGCATCACACGGTGCATGTGGTCTTTCAGGCCAAATTTCCAATTCCGAACTTCCAAGTCTTTCAAGCAATATTGTAACAAACATTCACAAGAGCTCTTAGGCGAAAACTGATTGTGAAGCTTTTGTCCCTTCATGTGCAATGTTGTTACATCAATACTTCTGATTACACAGCAAACTACAGATTGTCTCTATTCAAATTGGATGTATAGCAATGAGCATGTGCACATCACAAAGCCAACCAGGTTTGGTGGGTGTTAACATAACACCGTTTGAAAGTAGCCAACTATAAAGAGTTTGTAGAGAATACATATGAACCTCCTTTTGTATAGAAGAGTACTACTAGTGGTGAACCAACCACCTTGGTAAACCAACCTTTTTTGCAACAAACAGTAGTAAAGCAACCGCTGTTGCACAGAAAAGTGGTAAATCAACCACTATTGCACAAGAGTGGTGAGCCAACCACTGAAACAACATACCAAACTAACTAGCCTTACCTTGCTGACCTCTTGGCCACTCTGTGACAATCTTTGGAAGCCTTGACAAAAGCTTCTAAAGACTTTCACAGAATGTTACCAGGACACAGGACGAGGACCTGGGTCAGCAGCGTGTCCCATGATGGTAGGCTATTTAAGTGGGCAAACACAGTGTGGGACAAAAAAGTGGTGAACCAACCACTATCAACAACAAAGTGGGCAAAACAAATACAAGATGAAAAGTGTAGTAACCCAACCACAGTTATACAAAAGTCTGGTGAACAAACACAAGTGAACTAAAGAGTGGTGAACCAACCACTGACACAACATGCTATTCTTACCTTCAGCTGACCTCTTGGCCACTCTGTGACAATCTCAACAAGCCTCGACAAGGCTTCTAGAGACTATCACAGAATGTTACCAGGACACAGGACGAGGACCTGGGTCAGCAGCGTGTCCCATGATGGTAGGCTTTGTTGGTGGGCAAGCAATGGACTGCGAGCAACCACAGTCGCTGGCTGCAACCACAGTCGCAGAGGCGCCTGTGTGCCAGACATGCACAACATGCAGGCAGCAACCAGCAAGCAGGTACAGTACAGCTTCTAAGCAGGCCAGACAGGAAGAAGGAAGATCAACTTGTCGATACCTTACCAGTGCAGGGTGCCTCTGCAAACTCACGACTGGCGAGCAAGATATAGCAGGCTTAGTATTTCATAGTGGAAAAGATGCGGGTTGGAAGTCTGCAAGTGTCAGAGCCGATGCAAATTTGCAGGCTTTGTACTGTTGGCGCCAAAAGCAATGAGCAGGGCCTTCTCAACCCAACTTGACCGATCAGCCCTCGTAAGACAGGGGCGACTTCATCGTACATTAAGGATTCAAATTGTCTTACGAGGGACATGGTGGAGGAGGGCTGATCGGTAGGGTTGGGAAGTTGAGAATGCCCTGCTAATTGCTTTTGGCGCCAACAGTACAAAGCCTGCAAATTTGCTTCTGCCCTGATACTTGCAGACTTCCAACCCGCATCTTTTCCGCTATGAAATACTAAGACTGCTATAGCTTGCTCGCCAGTCGTGAGTTTGCAGAGGCACCCTGCACTGGTAAGGTATCGACAAGTTGATCTTCCTTCTTCCTGTCTGGCCTGCTTAGAAGCTGTACTGCTTGCTTGTTGCTGCCTGCATGTTGTGCATGTCTGGCACACAGGTGCCTCTGCGATTGTGCTCGCAGCCAGCGATTGTTCTCGCTCACAGCGATTGTTTTCGCTCACAGCCCAACGCTTGCCCACACCGATGCCTACCACTGTGGGACACGTTGCTGACCCAGGTCCTCGTCCTGTGTCCTGGAAACATTCTGTGAAAGTCTCTAGAAGCCTTTGTCAAGGCTTATTGAGATTGTCACAGAGTGGCCAAGAGGTCAGCAAGGTAAGACTGGTTAGTTTGGTATGTTGTGTCAGTGGTTGGCTCACCACTCTTTTGTTCAGTTGTGTTTGCGTCACCATTTTTTCTGTCTATCTGTGGTTGGCTCACCACACTTTTCAACTTGTAATTTTCCACCCCTGTGCTGTCTAGTAGTGGTTGGTTCACCACTCTTTTGTCCTACACTGTGTTTGCCCACCTGAAAAGCCTACCACTGTGGGACACGCTGCTGACCCAGGTCCTCGTCCTGTGTCCTGGTAACATTCTGTGAAAGTCTCTAGAAGCTTTTGTCAAGGCTTCTGGAGATTGTCACTGAGTGGCCAAGAGGTCAGCAAGGTAAGACTGGTTAGTTTGTATATTGTTTCAGCGGTTGGCTCACCACTCTTGTGCCTTAGTGCTTGGTTTAACTTTAACTTTTCTATCCCAAAGTGGTTGATGCACCAGGAGCTCCATATATACCTACAAGCTCTTTTTCGTGGCCACCTTCAAACGGTGTTATGTAAACACCCACCAAACCTGATCGACTTTGTGCTTTGCACGCGCGTATAGCTTGGAAGACTTGGAAGTTCACACTGGTGACCACACTTGATAAATACTTCAAGTACTAATGTCACAATATTGCTCATGCATGGACAAAAGCTTTGGAGTTACTTTTCGTCTAAGAGCTCTTGTGAATGTACACTACAATAATGCTTGAAAGACTTGGAAGTTCAAAATTGGAATTCAGCCTGAAAGACCACATGCACCGTGCTAAGCTTACACTGCAGCAAGCAGACGAAGAAGAGGATTGCGAGCAACAAAAGCGGCATATTGCGTTGCCCAGCCCACATGCATTTGTGACTCATCCTTCAGCCAGGTTTGCAGCTGCTTTCTTTGATTGCGGTGAAGTTAGCTTTCTGTACATCAATCGCAGTTTGGCCTTGGTCGAGCTGCAGCAAGCTTCTTGTAAAATAAGGTAGCACTCTGGCAGAAACTTGTGTGGTTCAACGACCCATGTGCTTGGACTATCTTGATCGAGAATCGCCCCTGTGTATCGGTGCACTGAAATGACATATGATGACTTTGGGTTGCTCTAAACTCTTTTTGAAAGGCAGTCCGATGAAGTTCGCTTTGTCAGTGTCAGTACCGTAAGTGGCATGCAGGCAAGATTCCCTAGGTCTTGCCAATCCGACCAGAACCCATCACTGGTTGCAACTCAGGTGCGGTACACGGTTGCTGGGATGACCCAAGGTGTTTGATGCTTGTTTTCGCCGTTGCTTTGGCCGCATCATCAGGCTTTCTTGATTGATCTACATGTGCAATTGCGAAACAGCAGGATTCGGCGAGTCCAAATCATCGCAGTTGGTACGGTCAGAAAAGTCTGTGATGATCCACGTGCAGAACAAGCTTGAACGGCACAGTCTGGTGATACCTTCGGGGTGTTTTGCTTCGCAAGTTGCAAATAAGTACAGCTTATGCAGCATAGGCTTGCTCCTTGATGGCTGACTTGTTTACTGCAGTACAGTGGGTCAGGATCGCAAACCTGCATGCCTTCTCTTCTTACCCAAGCCCTATTTCAGGTGAGCAAGTGCTGGGCACAGAAGTGATAAAGTCATACATGGTGTGACAGGCTCAGCAAGTTTACGTGCGACCACCCCCAGAGCCAGCTCTTTGACCGGCCTACTTATGCACACAGTGAATGCGTAACAGCTGACATTACTGCAACATTGCGGCCTGCCCTATTGCCTTTCTCACGTGCCCCTCAGCCAGGACTTGAATGGCTTGCTTTGTTCTCAGGATTAATCAAGTCAAGATGCTATGCAGGCGACACAAGCAAGGCGGTAAGTGACATGCAAACAAAGCGCTGCAATGTCTCTTACCTCTCAAGCATCCTGCTTTTGCTATACCCACATGGCTGCATGGCTGCCTGGCAAAGGCTCGCCACACAGCTGCTGGCAGGTGAGAGTTTAATGCTCACAGTCTGCATCATCGTGTTGCACAGGTTTTTTTGTTATGTACACAAGCAGCAGCAGGCTGTATCAGCTGCAGTGCCTTGTACACATTGCAGTCACAGAGTCATTAGCTGGAAGTAGGCAACTTGCTTCTTATGCAGCTTCTGACCAGCTAGTCAAAAGCCAATACTAGATCCGCTAGTGTGGAACACTTATGCGCATCAACTTTTGTTCAGTAGACCATGGCACAAGCAAAAGCATGGGCTGAATGTTTTCTAGTGTTCTGCAGATGCCTTACCAAGCAGTGTGCGTTGGTTGTGACAGCAACCAGCATACGTAATGAAAGCACAGTGCTGCCACAGAGGCGCCTGGGGACATGCAGCCTTGGGGACATAAAGCCTTGGTGCTATGAGAGGGCAGAAACAACATGGACATCTGGCGTACTGCCATGGACGCATCTGGATGAACAGCAGACAAGGTTTGCCCTCAACCCCTCCAGTTGAAATGTTGTCAAAAACAACATGATAAACAACTTGTCTTGGCTTGCCTGTTTGCCCACTAGCCGGTTGCTAGCGAGTCTCCTGGAGTGTTTCTTCACTTGTCATTGAGCCAGTTGATGCAGTCTGACCATAGGCAGCAAGTCTGTTTCCAGTAGAATGAGCGCTAGCTATAGCCATGGGAACATGATCAGAAGCGATCAGAAATGCATTTCTGATGGCTTCTGTACATGTTCCGATGGCTACATGTCGCAGGTCAGCAGCTGCTATAGCAAAGCAAATGACAACTATGCTGCATGCCTCATGAAATGGCCTCTAGCTGCAGTTCAGCCCACCCCTACTATGTAATTGTGCATGCTTGCCACCAACAGCTGTTCAACATAATAGCTGGCCAGAACAGAGATTTGACAGTGCAAAGGTCTTACTATTTGCATCAAGGTCTAGCTATAGCTGGTGCTAGCTTCAGAAAACTATCCTGTGTCCAACAAGCTTTGGCTATGTTGAAATAGTTGACAATAGAACACTTTCATGCAGTTTGTGGCTTGATCAGACTTGTGGCAAGCCATCTTCATTTGATTTGGTCTTCAGCATCGAGCAGAAACAGTCAGCTATATTCGTATCCAACTTTTCTGATTGAAGCTGCAGATCTAGGGCTGTTATATCCATTAACAAACCAAATATGCATTTGACTGTACATACGCCATTCTCCAGGATTGACCCCAAAACACAGCAACAAAACAGCGTACTTCAATACAAGTGACAACATGCCCATCTGCAGCTATAGCTGGCATTCAATCACAAGCCATTAGACGAGCACAATAGTGGCTTGAGCAGCAGCTTTGCTTGCCTCCCAAGGTCAGAAGATGGCGAATCGCTCAAGGCTGACTTATGCATGTCACTGTTTATTCTTGGGCTGCATTAGTAACCCAGCCTGAAGTTGAACATGAGATGCCTTCAAGTGTATGATGGGTGGCGCAGCAGCATGCACTGCTTCAAACACAAGACTGTCTTACAAACAGCTCTTTGCGCCAGAATCAGGTTATGTCTCAAGCCGAAAGGTGAGCTTTGCCCCAAACTGCAGATCTAAACCTACCATGGTTTCTTGATGCAAAATGTTGTTTGAGTGACTCATCATGCTCTCAAGTGGCATGACAAGGTCGCATAGGGATTCGGTGATGGCTGCAGCTGGTTGTGTGTGCAGTCCCCAGCTTTGGCAGCTTCACAGTCCACACACTCTCACCACTTGCAAGTTCCATTGAGGGTCACTGTGCAGCAGCGGGTAATGGCAGGCAGCGTCCACACCAGGAGTGTGTTTGGCTCAATGGTGAGCTACGGAATTTTGAGTTGGCCTCCTGTCCAACTTTGGGTTCCAGGGCTCATCATTGAGCCAGAGGGACATGTGCAAGGCACCTTCTGAGATAGCATCCAGTATTTTGACACACTGGTCAGCCTTGCAATTCCTCACATCTTCAAACCTTTTGCAAACGGTTGCAGGCCTGTGTTACGCAGAAAGGGAATGACCAAAGGCATGCAGCTGTAGCTTCACATCAGCCCTAAGGCCTTCAATTAGCGTGCAGTCAGGGCCACACACAGCAAGTGTCTACACTCTCACACCAGCTTACATCAGGCTATTCCAAAGTTGTAGATAGGTTCATCTGCAACTGGACTGCAGAAGGAGATACATGTAATGTTAAAAAGGAACGAGTTCCCTCCTCGAAGAAGCTTTGTGAGTCAGGTATTTCAACATCTTTCCTGGGAAGAAGATCTGCCAGAACTTGCCCTTCAGCCTTCTGCCAAGACTCCTATTGTCCTGTCAGCCTTCCTTGTGGCCTTGTTGAAGCCTCTGCAAGTCCTCATCTCCAGATCTCAGGACTCTGGATGAGGAGACTGCAGGTGATGAGGGGGATCACGCACCCATCCTGGTAGGAGACTCCCCCCCCTGACTGTGTGCATGCTCATTGCTAGCCAAGGGTGATGAGCCATGTGCTTGTTGCGACGCAGCTGCGTTGCAACAAGCACATGGCTCACCAACAGCATCAACCCAGCACATTCCAGGCTAACCGTCCTGCTAGGAGTACTGTGACATCCCCCTCCTCCTCATCCCCCTCATCAGCTGCAGTCAGCCCTTGCGCTAGCCCCCTGCACCGCTGGGCCTTGCGCCAGCCCCCTGAACCCCTAGCAAGATCTGGCCCTTGCGCCAGCCCCCTGCACCCCTAGGAAGTTCTCAAGCTTGTCTTCTGTCTCTGTTGCAAGCAGATTTGGTCAGATTTAGTCCCCCTGCTGTGACTGGTGTACCCCCATTCGCTGGTCAGGCCATGCCTGGGGTTGATGTTTCTTTGTACATGTCAGCTGCCGCATGAAGTTACATGTACATAGCGCGCATCCAGCCCAGCACAGCATCAGAATGCAGCACACCAGGCAGATGAGCATGTCAGCAACAGCAGCAAGACTTGTTGCTTACCCTGCTGCTCAGGAGAAGCAACAAGTTTTACTGCTGTTGCTGACATGCTCAGCTGCCTGTTGCGCTGTGTCCTGATGCTGTGCTCCCTTCACATACCTTCATATCACTTGATGTATACACACCCCAGCAAAGCCTAAACCCCCAGCAGCTGCTTCCACCCCCAGCAGGCATCCCTGTGGTGCTGAATGTTGCCAAGGAGCACAGCAGGGTGAGCTTTAAAGCTTTCAAATGAATTTCTCTTCAGAGAAAGTCAAGCTTGAGCCGTATCCCTGTCATACACTGCTGCATCACCTGTTACATCAGCAACATCCACAGCACGTTTTGCTGCTCCATCATCAACACCAAAGCGCGCTGCAATCAGAACCTGGCACTCAATGCAGAGAAGACTTTCTATGAGAAATTGAATGCTGTTTAGCAGTTACTGACCAATGAGATACAATGTTACTCCCTCAACCACAGCATTCTGGTTGGCACCTGAGAAGTCATAGCTGCATGAAGAGCAAGCTGTGAATGCAATCTCTGGGCTGCCAAAACTTTGTTGCATTGCAACACTCTGCCTTGCTGGTAAAGATGAAGATGAAGCCAAGAGGCAGGTGGCTGATCAAGTGTATGATGTACAGTACTGAAATCAGTCCAGCAGTACATATGTGTTCCTAACCCTATACTGTAATTGCAGGCATGACTTATGCAAGCCCATGTGCTGTTTCTGGCAGCGCTGATTCGTGCCATAGCTATGGCTGTGCGTTGGTGTCCGACCCAAAGCTGCTGGTCTGCCGACCAGAGTCCAGTTGAGAACAGCTGAAGACGCTTCACCAGGTGCTTAGTCTTGCTGTGCACCTTGACTGTCAGTAGCATCTTGCCGACCTGGCACTCAAGGTTGAACACAACTTGTGCACTTGCATAAAGCACAGATAGCGCTACACCTTTGTGCTCACATGCATGCTCGCCTGCAACCTCTCTCGTTTATTCCAGACAGCAGCAAGATACTTGGCCAATTAACAAGGTTGTTAGCAAGCTGGTCCACTGCAAGCACAGTTGGGCGGAATGCAGTTGCTGCCCATGAAGCTGTTTCTTGTATGCGAAAGACAGCAAAGCATTAGAATGTTGAGCTAGCGAACAGTCAAGATGTTGAACACAAACAGCAAAATTTCCTGTCCTGCACTAGTGCCATGTGTATTTGGTGATCAGAACCATCAAAATATCGAAAAATCAGAAGCAGCTTGGGTAGCATACAATACAAAATGCATCATCAGCAATAAAGCATGCTGCAATCAAACCTGCCAATCAGTGCAGTGAAGCACTGTTTAAGACCTTCCATTTTGCCAACAAGTTGTTGAGCAACAAAAGGACCAAAACGCTGCACACCTCTATCTTGAACGCGCTGTAGGCTGCCACCTCAGGAGGCGCCTGTGATGACTGCTGCAAAGCATAGACTTGTTTCTTGTTTCCTCTTAAAGATTGATAGTTCAAGTGCCGTTTGAACAGTAACAGCTGCACTGATAGGCAACCTGAGAATGGCATCACTGGGCTGAGTATTCATCATTTCATTGCATGAGACCTTCTGGAGCTTCGTGCTGCAAAGCAGCTGCCTCATCCTCAAACTCATTTTCATGGTCCAGATGCTGCAGAAGATGAAGAGGAGCAGGTAGCTGCTTTGCAAGCAAGACATCTGTCAACGCTTGGCAATACTCAGCCGCTGACCTGTACATGCAATCTTCTGTTCAACGGCAAACTTGCATCTTGGCTCGCTTGAAGGACCTACAAGCAACACAAATGAGCACACTGACTGAACTGATACGTGAAGTTGGCACATAGAGTATACAAGGTTCTCATGCATGCAGGGTGACAAAGGTCCAGAGAGGTGTGCCTCCCCCCCGCCGTGCCAAACACCCCCATCCCAACCCTCTACCATTGTACCTGCTAGCTGCTGTAGACTGCCCTGCCAGTCTTAGACTGCCCTGCTAGTCTACTGCAGCCAGTTGGCAAGCAGTTGGTGCCAGCTTCCTTTCACCCGCCAAGGATGAGCCAAGGAAGTCAGCTATCTGGCGCAAATTGGTCGGCATCAGCAATTGCAAAGAATTCGAAGGTGCTGACACCTGCAGAAAGGTATCATGTCAGTTACATCACAACGTTGTTGTCTGAAGTCATCATGCACAGAAAAGCAGAAATCTTATATATGCGGCTGTTTCTGTCTGTCTGTCTGTCTGTCTGTCTGTCTGTCTGTCTGTCAGTGCATGCGCGGGGGCACATAAAAGCACTTCTGCATGATGCAGTTTAGCATGATGCACCTCAGCATGACTCCTTCCGCAAGATTTACTTCAGCATGAAGCAGCAGAAGTGTACCACAATGACTGCAACTGTGTGTGTGTGAGCAGTCCTCAGCTTTTGGGAGCTTCACAGTCCTCACTCTCATTTGTATGCAGGTGCCTTCCAAAGTCACTGTACAGCGGCAGGTGTTGGCAGGCAACATCAGCTTCCACACCTGATGCGTTTGACTCAACAGAATTATATGCGTCTTGTGAAGCTTTGCCAGCTTGTTTGACTGACCCACCAGGGACCTGGATCTAATCCCTTATTTATAAAGGTTGGAAAATGGAGGCATTATAAAGGCTGGTTTGGCATGCAGGGTGAGAAAGGTTCAGAGAGGTGTGCCTCCCGCCGCCATGCCACCCCACCCCCATCCCAACCCCCTGCTACTCAGGCTACTGGCTGTAGTAGACGGCGCTTTCTTTCTTATGCCCAGCCCCCCCACAAACCCCCGTCATCAGGACACACATCAAGGGGCTGAAATCTACAGAAAGGTAATGGTGTCATGTGTACGCGGCGCAGAGTGTCATTGTCCTGCAAGTCATCATGCACTCTTGCACACAAAGGCCAAAATGCACAGCTATCTGTGCAGCTGCGCAAAAGAAAGTCTATAGCTGCGGCTGTTTGTGATTATGGCTGGCCAAGCTTTGGGGATCCTACCTCATATGAACAAGAGCTTCAACACACTGCAAATCACCATGATGCACTTCAGCATACTTCACATCAGCATGATTGGCTTCAGGACGATCACAACAGCAGAAGTACGCAATGGCGGCTGCAGCTGTTTGACTGTGCGGTCTCCAGCTTTGGCAGCTTCACAGTCCACACTTGCAAGTTCCATTGAGGGTCACTGTCAATAAGCGTTAGAAGTAGCAGCAGCAGCAGCAGCAGCAGTGTTGTTATTGTTATTGTTATTGTTATTGTTATTGTTATTGTTATTGTTATTGTTATTGTTACTACTAGTATTATTATTATTGAGGGTCAATGTGCAGGCTGCATATCAGAAATTCCCAAGGAGGGCCAGCTGGAAGTGCCAGCATCATCATCATCATCATCATCATTATTATTATTATTATTATAATTATAGTTATTACTATTATTGTTACTAGTATCATCATCATCATCATCATCATCATTATTATTTTTTATTATCATTAGCATTATCATTATCATCATCATTATCATTATGATTATCATTATTGTTATTGTTTATTATTATTGAGGGTCACTATGCAGGCTGCACACCAGAAATTTCTCCAAGCCCAATGGGCCAGCTGGAAGTACCAGCAGCCCATGGGGAGGGGGAGGAGAAGGGAAGTGCGCCCCCCCCGCGCCCCCCCAGGGGGAAGTTCAGGGACGAGCCCCTCTCATATCCCCATTCCAGAATGGCGATTATGGAGCAGGACTGCGCCTGAGCTTTGAGGCATAGCAGGGGTGACTGCCACAGAAGGTCCAGAGGAGGGGGGTGGGGGCTCCACAGCATGGGGCTGAGCTTTGAAGAAGGGTGGCCCTTCTGCAAGCTCAAGGTGAGCTATCTCTAAAAAGCTAGAGGTTCTCACAGCAACAAAGCCCCTAGGTAGACACAATTTCCCTTCTCACATGAGATGCGCCTACCCAGACGCGTCTTAGGGTTCACACAGCATATGAAGGGCTCACACAGCGTTGTAAAGTGCATGCAGTGTCTTGTGTAATTATGTTATCCTTATAAGGATCCTACTTTATGGGGATCTCCTGGATGATTGCATTTTCTGGATGCTTGCTGAGTCTGCTGCCCAAGTTTGTCTGCTCTGATTCTGCTGTGGCACACTGTGTCTTGAAACAGCTGCAGCAAATGCATGAAGTTGACAAGCTTGTGGTCCACAAAGTGTTGCTGAAGCTACTTATGCGTCATGTTGAGCTGATGGTTGTTTGCAGGCGGCCCCTCCCATCTCACTCACAGCCCTTGGCGAGCTCAGCAAACCTCCTCAGAGTCAAATCTACTGCACATCTTCTGGCCTTTGCCCTTCTGGCCTTTGCCCCACCCCCCCTCAGCCCATCTGGTGCAGTTGAGACAGTCCCAGGACACCATGCTCACCTTGCCACTCATCCACCAAAGGTACCAGTCACGCTGCATGTGCTGCCTGAATACTGCTTTGGCAACCAATAACACTGCCTCATGCAACTGTAAATTTCATGCAAGTCACGTCTGCCAGCTGTGTGGCCGCAGTGCATTGGCCGACTCCACTTCATGACTGTGTCGGCAGTGTTTCCAGCGACAATGTTTGCTGTGATGAAATGTTTGCTATGCTGATGCATGTTTACAATGTCATAGTGCTGTATGTACAATACATACACTGCAGTCCAGATTGCGTGGCCATTCTGGGTCTACATCATGTGCCACAGTATGTGCTACGACCTCATTTACCGACTTTTCAGCGCAACGGTATTGCTTGACGTGCGAGTCGTGCTTGATGCTCCTCATGTGTCATCATGTGCCATGCAGGACAGCTAAGATCAACGTAGACGGTCCAAGATCTGTCAGCCGGGGAGGAGGGGGGGGTTTGAGGGGCGGAGGGGGACAAAGTTGCCCTGCAGCTGCATATGATCAGCCAGAGCCATTTAGACCATTCACTAGCAGGCATTGCCATCGTTTGATCCCATTCATTGCTTATGCCACTGATGCTTTGGAGCTTGGTAAGTCTTTCTCGTTGCTGTCTCCTCATTTGCTTTCATGGTTGAATGGCTTTGCAGGCCTAGTCACGCTCACGCAGCAAACTGGCTGCATGACTGCTTTAAAAATTAACGCAAGAATTGCATGCACAGCAGTCTGGCCATCATGGTAATGCATCCTGTTGCCAGCATTGCTTTGGACATTCAAGAACGGCTCATCTCATATAACTGACACAGCAATTACAAGAGCCCAGCCGGCATGCCCTCTGGCACTGCAGTCAGCCGGCATGCCCTCTGGCACTGCACAGCTGGAGGCTACCTGTCGTGCCTTGCAAAGCATCGTGCCAACATACATGTACCATATAATCCTTCAGCAGGTCTCTGTAGCATCATCTGGGTGCAGGCACACCCAGCTGCTGGCACCACGCCCATTGGTCAGCCACTGACCGAAGAGGCAGCTGCAAAGGCTCATTTGCAGCGCTCACAGAACCTGCTCACAGATAGCTGTCTGCAGGCAGCAGCACAGCCACAAGCACCTCATACTGTCTGTTGTGGCCCACTGACTCAGGTATGACTGTGCAGAGTCAGCAAGTGTTTGATATATTACTCAAGTATGCACTTGCATAAAAGCGCGCTGCTTCTGATGCATTGCTCAGCAGGTTTGGCTGTGCAGCATGCACACATGCAATCAGTATGTGCATACTGCCGCACAAACACAGCAGCTGCGCAGTCTTTGATATGTACTTCTTTGATACAAAAAATTAACAACCATCTGTCTTTGTACTGGTGCACTATGGCCGACCCAACAGTTCTGCCATCCCAGCAAGTCTTGAAGTATACAGTGCTGGTTGTCAAAACCTTTACATTGGCTTACATCAGGTAACATGGGCTTACATCACGTAACACGTCAGGTAACATGGGCTTACATTAGGTAACATGGGCAGGCCAAGGCTTGCTGAAATGATCTCACCTGGCAGCCCCAGTTGATGACTTACAACCAGATGATGTTTGTTTCAATCTGCAGGCATGACCTGTTGCTGGAGTGTCCAACATGCTGCCCATCTTGCTTACACTCATCTTAGCTTATGGTTCAGATGCTGTATGGCCAGCAGAAGCAAGCACTTTTCAGGTGGTGCCATGCACAATGCATCAGTCAGCGCTGTTTTCCAGACCTGGAAAACTGCATAGGCTGATGCTTTGTGCACGCCACCACCTATCAATTCTTGCTTCTGCTAGCAGTGCGCTCTGATGTCATATCAAATGTACGTGGTAACAGTGACACTTGCAGGCTGCTAGAGCACAGCTTCATTGGTAACTGACTTTTTCATTTGCGACCACTGCATGCGTTGTTGTGTCACAGATGAAACGTTTGTGGTGTTGCTGAAGCCGTCTTTGCATCATGTTGAGCTGATTGTTGTTTGCAGGCGGCCCCTCTCATCTCACTCACGCCCCTTTGTGAGCTCTGCAAATCTCCTCAGAGTCATTCTAATGCGCATCTTCTCGCCTTTGGGCCCCCTCGCCCAGTTTGCTGCAGTTGAAACAGTCCCAGGACACCATGCTCACCTTGCCACTTTTCCACCAAAGGTACCAGTCACGCTGCATGTGCTGCCACACTGCTTTAGAAACCAATAACACTGCCTCTGCAACTGTAAATTTCATGCAAATTTCATGCAAGTCACCTCAGCCAGCTGTGTGGCTGCAGTGCAGTGGCCAACTCCACTTCATGACTAACTCAGCCCTGGTCGTGTCGGCAATGTTTGGGTACCAGCCACGCTGCATGTACTGTCTTATCACTGCGTTAGCAATCAATAGCACTGCCTTGTGCAGCTGCAAGTTTCATGCAAGTCACCTCAGTCAGATGTGTGGCTCCAGTGCAGTGACCAACTGCTTGAGCCCTGCTCATGGCGGCAATGTTTGCTGTGATGATGCATGTTTATACCGTCATATTGCTGTAAAAGGCATGCACTGCTGTCCAGGTTGTGTTGCTTTTCTGGGTCTGCGTCATTTGCCACAAGGTATGCGCTCACCCCAACTTTAGAGTTGACAGCGCAACAGCATTGCTTGATGTGCTGAAGCAGTGTATGATTGTCTTCATGTGATATGGCCATGCAGGGCAGCTAAGGACAGTGTAGACAGTCAAAGATGTGTCAGCCGGGGGTGAGAGGGGGGTTAAGGGGGTTGGGGGTAAAGTTGCCCTGCAGATGCACATGATCAGCTAGAGCCTTTCAGACCATTCAGCAGCAGGCGTCACCATCGTTTGATCCCATTCATTGCTTACGCTACTGATGCTTTGGCACATGGTAAGTCTTTCTCATTGCTGAGCCATTCTAATTGGATTTCATAGTTGAATGGATTTCCTGGATGAAGTCAAATGAAGTCCATGATGTGCATGCACAGCAGTCCAGCAATCATTTTACATTTGCAGAGCATTGTGTTGGCAGCAATGCTTTGACCATCAAGGACTAGCTCAGCCAATGTAAGTGACACAGGCATTGCAAGAGCCCAAGCAGCATGCGCCCTAGGGGACCATGCTGAGCATACATTCCAGCTGCAGTGCCGGGCCTGGCCCTTGAGGACCAAGGCTTGTCACTGCCACCGGAATGTGTGCTCAGCTGGTGGCTGCCTGTCGGGCACTTGCAAGCCAGCCGGCTACCATGCATGTACCATGATGTTGTACAGTCATGTCTCTTTAGCATGGTCTGCTGCAGGCACACCCAGCTGCTGGCAGCGTGTCTGTTAGTCAGCCACTGACTGAACGGGCAGCTGCAAAGGCTCATTGACAGCGCTCATAAAACCTGCTCACAGACAGCTGTCTGCCGGCAGCAGCAGAGCCAGAAGCACCTTCTACTGTCTTGCCGTTGTTTCCCACTGACCCAGGTATGACTGTGCAGAGTCAGCAAGTGTTTGATACATTTAATATTTATTTCTCAAGTATACTTGTATACAAGCATGATGCTTCTGATGCATTGCTCTGCAGTTTTGGCTGTGTAGCATGTACATATGCAATCAGCATGCGCATGCTGCCGCGCAAACACAACAGCTGCGCAGTCTTTGATGATTACTTCTTTGATCACGGAAGTAATGACCATCTGTTTTTGCCCTGTTGCAGTATGGCCAATCCAACAGTTCTGCCATCCTATCAAGTCTTACTTCGCCACACATGCAGTTTTCACTGCAAGCTCAAGCACCTTGTGTATGTGTAGGTTGTTCATACGAGACCCTGTGATTGTTGTGGATGAAGATAGTTTCAAAAGGCATGCAGTGGATGCATGTCTTGATGCATGACTGATCAGTAGGCACCCACCCACAGCTCAAGCGCCTCATACTACGCGGCATAGTGTGATTAAAACGTCAGCCCTCAGCATGCAGCAACCTTTTTTTCACGACAAGCAAGCAGCATTGCTGTACACTCAACAGCTTCCTGTCAGTGCTTGTGAGCAAAAGCAAATCGCTGGGTGTATGTTGCATGCGCTGTCCAATGTGCTCTGAGGTGTCCGGGAGTGTATGGTGCATGGTCTTGCTGAGCTAAAAGAGCTTTGTCTGCTTTTTGTAAGAAGTGGTGCTACTTTTGCTTTATTATCTGAATGTGCCTAACAACATTTTGCTAGGAGGCTGTGTTGTCGATATTAGTTACGGGGATTTGCAATATCAATCGTATGCGTATGAGTAGCGTAAAGTGTTCAATAACGAGCTATCTAAGTGGGGCAGCTTTTTCACACTTTTCGCTATATTTGCTGTAATCCCCCTGCTGGACTGCTGTTTCAAGCTTGCAGCGGCAGCTCATTTGCAACTCTCACACTGATTTAGTATGGATCAGCAACACAATACATTGACAGGGCGTTACAGTGTCTTAAAATCACGATGTATACGGGTTCAACCGAGGAGCTGTCAGCAACTTTGCAAGGTCAGCACTGTATCACACTGGATTTATTGCAATCTGTACATGTAAAGCATAAAGTCGACCTGGGTTGGTAGGTGTTGACATAACACCGTTTGAAAGTAGCCAACTAATGTGAAAAGTGGTAAACCAACCCCTATTGCACAGAGAAGTGGTAAACCAACCACTATTGCACAAAAAAGTGGTAAGTCAACCAATATTGCATAGAAAAGTGGTAAACCAACCACTGTTGCACAGAAGTGGTGAGCCAACCACTGAAACAATACACCAAACTAACAAGTCTTACCTTGCTGACCTCTTGGCCACTCTGTGACTACCTCCAGAAGCCTTGACAAAAGCTTCTACAGACTTTCACAGAATGTTACCAGGACACAGGACGAGGACCTGGGTTAGCAGCGTGTCCCACAGTGGTAGGCATTGGTGTGGGCAAACACAATTTGGGACACAAGAGTGGTGAATCAACCACTATCCAAAGAAAAAGGGGCAAAACAAAAACAAGTTGAAAAGTGTGGTGACCCAACCACATTTGGACAAAGAAAAGGTGAACAAACACAAGTGAACTGAACAGTGGTGAACTAACCACTGTCACAGCATGCTATTCTTACCTTCAGCTGACCTCTTAGCCACTCTGTGACAATCTCAGCAAGCCTTAACAAAGGCTTCTAGAGACTATCACACAATGTTACCAGGACACAGGACGAGGACCTGGGTCAGCAGCGTGTCCCATGGTGGTAGGCTTTGTCTGTGGGCAAGCGTTGGGCTGAGAGCGAGAACAATCGCTGTGAGCGAACACAACCGCTGTGAGCGAGAACAATCGCTGGCTGCGAGCACACTCGCAGAGGCACCTGTGTGCCAGACATGCACAACATGCAGGCAGCAACAAGCAAGCAGGTACAGGATAGCTTCTAAGCAGGCAAGACAGGAAGAAGAAAGATCAACCTGTTGATACCCTACCAGTGCAGGGTGCCTCAGCAAACTCACGACTGGCGAGCAAGCTATAGCAGTCTTAGCATTTCACCGCGGAATTGGTGCGGGTTGGAAGTGTGCAAGTGTCAGAGCAGAGACAAATTTGCAGGCTTTGTACTGCTGGCGCCAAAAGCCATGAGCAGGGCCTTCTCAACCCAACTTGACCGATCAGCCCTCGTAAGACAGAGGCGACTTGATCGTACATCAAGGATTCAAATTGTCTTACGAGGGCTGATCGGTAAGGTTGGGAAGTTGAGAATGCCCTGCTCATTGCTTTTGGCGCCAACAGTACAAAGCCTGCAAATTTGCCTCTGTTTTGATACTTGCAGACTTCCAACTCGCACCAATTCCGCGGTGAAATGCTAAGACTGCTATAGCTTGCTCGCCAGTCGTGAGTTTGCCGGAGCACCCTGCGCTGGTAAGGTATCGACAGGTTGATCTTCCTTCTTCCTGTCTGGCCTCCTTAGAAGCTGTCCTGTACCTGCTTGCTTGTTGCTGCCTGCATGTTGTGCACGTCTGGCACACAGGTGCCTCTGCGACTGTGGTTGCAGCCAGCGACTGTTGTTGCTCACAGCGATTGTTGTCGCTCACAGCCCAACGCTTGCCCACACCGATGCCTACCACTGTGGGACACGCTGCTGACCCAGGTCCTCGTCCTGTGTCCTGGTAACATTCTGTGAAAGTCTCTAGAAGCCTTTGTCAAGGCTTGTTGAGATTGTCACAGAGTGGCCAAGAGGTCAGCAAGGTAAGACTGCTTAGTTTGGTATGTTGTGTCAGTGGTTGGCTCACCACTTTTTTGTTCAGTTGTGTTTGTTTCACCATTTTTTTGGTCCATCTGTGGTTGGCTCACCACACTTTTCAACTTGTATTTGTTTCACCCCTGTGCTGTCCAATAGTGGTTGGTTCACCAATCTTTTGTCCCAAAGTGTGTTTGCCCACCTAAATAGCCTACCATTATGGGACACGCTGCTGACCCAGGTCCTCGTCCTGTGTCCTGGTAACACTCTGTAGAAGTCTCCACAAGCTTTTCTCAAAGCTTGTTGAGATTGTCACAGAGTGGCCAAGAGGTCAGCAAGGTAAGTTTGGTATGTTGGTTCAGTGGTTGGCTCACCACTCTTGTGCAACAGTAGCTGATTCACCACTTGTCTGTCCAGCAGTGGTTGGTTCACCATTTTTCTGTGCAATAGTGGTTGATGCACCTTTCTTCTGTCCAATAGTGGTTGGTTTACCACTTTTCTGTGCAAGAGTGGCTTTGTTACCATATAAGCTCTTTATAGTTGGCTGCTGTCAAACGGTGTTATGTCAACACCCACCAAAGCAGGTCGACTTTATGCTTTACATATAAACATTGCTTTGTATCCAGATTGATATGGTGCCAGTCTGTACTTTGATGCTCAATGTAATCACACCGGAGGTACCTCACATAATGTTGCACTACATGAACAAGTCACAAAAGCTTTTGCTCAGCGTATGGCACAAGATCATGATCATCTCAAGATACACTGCACCAACGCTTTAATCTGGTATTGTAATGCCAGGACTGGGACAACAACAGCAGCATATTTTTACATGGCGTTTGCCTAGCTCACATGCACCTGTGACTCATCCTCCTGCAGGTTTGCGACTCGTATATTTGCAGGCAGAGCTATCAGCTGCATTCCTCCCGATGGCTGCGAGCATAGCTTCCTGTACACCAAATGCAGCATTGTCGAGCTGCAGCAAGCTTCTCATGAAATTAGGCAGCATTCTGGCAGTGGCTTGTGCCGTTCAGCGATCCCTGTCTATCTTGCTCCAGAATGGTTCATGTGTATCGTTGCATTGCAGTGACATATTGTGATCTTGGCTTGCTTTGTACAGTGTTTTGAGTGGCAGTCCGTCGAAATTTGCTTTGTCAGTACCGGCAGGCAGGATTCCGTAGGTCTCGCCGATCCGACCAGAAGCCACCACTGGTTGATATTGCAACTCAGGTGCGTGATATGGTTGCTGATTCGACACCAGATGTTTGTCGCCGTTGGTCTGGCAGCATCGTCAGGCTCTCGATAAAGCTTGTTGATTTGCAGATGCAACTGCCAAAAGCAGGACGCGGCAGTGTCAAACAATCGCAATTGGTACAGTCTCAAGCGACTTTGATGCTTCATGTGCAGAGCAATTTTCAGCGACACAGATTGGTGAGCCCTTCGCAGTATTCGCCTCGCGAGTTGCAACAAACGCAGCTTGTGCTGCTTGACCAGACTGGTGTTTACTGACGCCGCTACTCTGTTCATGCTTCTTGGCTCACATGTCTAGGGCTGGAAGTGGAGATGTAACTGACAGTTTTGCTGACAAGCAGCATGTAAGCTTGTGAGCCTGTGCCCTCCACATCCTACATGTTGACTGCAGGCAAAATGGTGTGACATCATTACCGCCGCACTGGATAACAGCCCAGTGGGTCAGGGTCGAATACACATGTGCCATGTCTTCGTACTCAAGCTCTGTTCCAGGTGAGCAAGTGATGGGGCACAGAAACTACAAAGCCACGTATGGTGCAACAGGCTTAGCAAGTTTGCATGCGTGCAACCCAAAAGCCAGCTTTTCAGCCCACCTACTTATGCACCCAGTGGATTTGTAACAACTGACATACTTGTGACACTATGCCCTGCTCTGTTGCCTATGTATGTGGTCAGGATTTCCATGCTTGTTGGTTTCCCTACTTCAGGTTGTTGCTCCGGACCAGCGCAAAGCCCTTTGTAATGCCAGTCAACATGCGTCTGCAAGCTTGCTGCAGGATGCACCTTGCCTGTTGCTTTCTCTGCAGTCAAAGCTCTGCCTTCAGCTGCAGATGAACCAAAAATGTTTTAGGTTCACAAATGAGCTGCTCACAGATGAGCTGCTCGCCAACAATCAGTAACCTCCCTTCAGGTGCTCTTGCCCATAACACTGCTGCATGTCACAGGAAGAATTGCCAGAGCACCTCAAGGCAAAAAACGCTGCGGCAAACTATGTTGGCAGTGGGCTGAACATGTGTGTTGGCTGCGTCAATACGCTTCACATTGTCCACACATGTAACCTCAGTCCAGGTACTGCCTCCCAGCCTTCTCTTGCAGCTCTTCTTGCAGGTTGCAGTCAGGTGTGTATTGCATTCATGCCCAAGACTGCATAGCAGCAGCAGCCAGGATGCCTCAACCCAACTGCAAAATCAAGGCCTTTGGCATCTCACCAGCTGTCTTTTCTGGATCTGCGTCTTGCATGTTACAACAAATGGAATCCTGCAGCATAGTGATGACATTACTGTGTTTAACTGATGACTCGCTTTGCATTGCTGGAGCTGACGTACTGGCTTGTTACAATCATTGCTAATCAGCTTGTTTTTGAGCTTGTATTTCCAAAGCCTACCAGTAGTCACCAAACAGTTGTCTTTTTTGCTGCAGGTCAATACAATCGACAAGCTCAAACTCAACCAGAAGCAGTATCAGCTGGCATCAAGTCATGAAAATCAGCCATGTAAGCACCATCAGCGTTGCAATTGATGTCATGTGAGGCTGCAAGTTTCACACAATTGATGCTCATTTGATCATGTGCATGCTGTTTACACTATGATGGGCTGCAAAAAAGTATATGTTGTCTGCGAGGCTTCTCTATCTGTTCAACCTGCTCCAGGTCATCCGCAAAACATGTCTACATATACAAAATACCATTTTGATGTGCAGGCCTCATATTTGCCTGACTAAGGCAGCTGTGTCATACACCATTGCCTTGTCAGATTGTATTGCCATCAGGCACAGCGGCTCAGCAGCCTGTAGAGCGCCTAGAAGAGCTTGCCACACTGATCATCAGCAGCTTGCCTGGCATTGCATATGCTTTGATCTTGGAGCTGATCTAGGCGTACTGGAGCTCAAAAAGTATCGCTGCTGGTACTACACTGCTGCAAGCAATTATCAATATTGAGCTCAATTGCATGTTATCCATAGGTCCTATGTCTGCGACAGGGCGTACTACTTCGAAAAACTGCATGCCTGCGTCCTGCCAGTTGTCTTTTCTACATACCTCAGAATGTGGTTGCTGTTTCCTTTTGCAGACACATGTTTGTTTGTTTGTTTTGCTGGTCTACTGCTGCCTGCTGCTTGTCACAGTACTCTCGACGGCTCTTCACATGAGTGCCATAGCAGACACCACAGGCTAAGCTCACTCTCTGTTTTCTTAGTCTACGCACTGTGCTGCCTTGAGAAAGCGCTCATTGCAAATCTGCATGATGTGCACGCTTAGGCACATCAAGTGATAGCGCCGATTTAGTTCTGCAGTCGGCCCAGCTGCGAGGAATCTGGAGTTGTATGAAGGGATGTGATACAATAAGACCGTGCAGCTCAATGGTTGTAGTGAAGAAGATGGTGGGAGAGTTTACCAGCAGACTGCTGCTTCAGATGCTTACCTTCTGATGATGTAGTTGTGCTCAGTCGATGAGCGGTCAACTTGTGGCTTGATGACTAATACTCACCTTCAAAAATAAAGGTAATGTGCAATGTGGCTTTCATCTTGAGCACACTGCTGTGTCAAAAAAAGCTGTAGTTGCGGGCTCTGAAAAGTATCTTACACATACAATTTCTGTGCAATTCACCATTTGCGCATTTGAAAGTACACCTGTCAGATGTGCATTCACGCATGCAATCATGTCTAGCTCCTTTGCTTCAGAGTGATAGCTTCCATAAAGCTTCATCCGTTGTTTTTTGTGACATGGTTTGAACAGTTTGATTTTACTATACAACGATGTCTTGCATCTAAGTCAACTAGCCTGAACTGGCCCCTACAATCTGGTCTCAGCAACAGTGTTAGCACCCTGACTGTCAGACCTGTGTCAAGTAAGCTGTCACTGCACTGATATGTGTGGATGCCTAATGCAGACAGTGACCTGAATATGCAGGCAATGGGCACCGCCAAAGGGCACAGCAACACTGCCTAGTCTGAGGCAACTTGATGGGCACTCCTGATAGGCAGTGTCAGTGAACAAGTGGCAGACAGCCTGAGATATATGGCAGCTGACAAAAGGTTGCCAATGCTTGTTGTATGAAATTGACGCAAAGGCAGTTGTGATGCTGAGTGCACCTTTGTGCTGTCATATCAGGCAAATTTGAGCTGTCATGAGTGACATTCCTATGCAAGACTATGCTACAGCTTAGCTAAGACTTTGTGGACCACTGTCAGTTGCATTAAACAGGAACTTGTCAACGCAACAGGCGTGTTGCTTGCCACTTGACACATATTCTGAGTTTTTTCAAAACTGCTTTGGCATCTGCAGTTGTGGCTGTCAGTGACTGAGCAGTCAGTCAGTCAGTCAGTCAGTCAGTGGCTCAGCACATGAGCGCATAGCTAAAATATACTTCATTTGATGAACAAAAGCATGCAGCGGTACAGAGAAGACGGTGCATGGCCTCTTTGGCTAGCCAGTGCTGGATTCTTTACAAGCTTGCAATCATGCGCAAAAACGTCACAGACATTATGCTATGCATACAAATGCAATGAACACGATTTTAAAGTCTGCTTTGCTCATCAAGCTGACTAAAGGACCGGAAAGTATACAAAATGTGGAGCAGTAATGCAAGCAATGTCAAACTATATGAGCCTGCATTTTGGCAAAATTCAAGTACTGCAGGCAGCCCCAAATATCTTGTACAAGAAAATGCAGTACCCCAAAAACATGCTAGCTAACTACAGCTGATCTACAAGCACATGCTATCTACAGCAACTATTTGCTGCACTGTATATCAACTGTATTCTGTACACAAGCTGCTTGTATCAGCATCACATCACAGGGGTCACAAGAAGAAAGAGGGCTTGAACCTAAGCAGATACACATCTAATTTGAAATGCAGCAAGAGAAAGAGTCATCAGCACCATAGCAAAATCCAGAAGTTATTGCAGCTTGGTACACAGTCTAACAATGACAAGCAGAAGCAGCCAAGCTGCTTGGCAACACTATGGACTGCTTGCACTCGCCCAGACATTGTTGCTGTCCAGTCCACCATGTTGACTCTGCAGCTCCCTTAGTACCTTGGCCCGCAGCTGTCACTGACAGAGGGACCTATTTTGGCACGGGGGTTAGTGCGCTGCTCAGGTGGATAGTAACCATTTTTGGCGTTGCGTGCAACGCACCACAGCTTTGCCCAGGGGCGAAGAGCTGCCTTGTAATGACTTGGTAAGTCATGCTTCCGCTTGCATTCACCTGCTTTTTTGCGGCGGCAGTTGTTGTGGGCAAGCTCATGCTCGCATGGCTCATTCTCCACCACATGACTGAACGGGCAGTTCAGTCCCTGCAAGAACAGCACTATCAACGACCAGACCTGCTGTCACAGGTAAAATATATCAAGTCTAGCCGCACATACCGCCTTGATAGAGTTGACTCACTTATGCACAGACAGACTGGCAAGGGGCGGACAGACTTGACATACGGCAGCTTGAGGCTTACTAAAACCCATTGTTATGCTGCTGTTAGCAGCTAGCTGTCAACACATGGTCTGCCGTCACAGTGTGACAGCAATGCAGAGAAGTGACTGCATCAAGGAGCACGGCCAAATGGAAAGCTGGACATGAGACATGCCATGTTTGCTTTGTTGCACAAAGTCCATACCTGGCAGTTTACGCGTGTGCAGCGAATGTATTCCATGGCAGCGTCTCTTTCAGTTTCAGACGCTGGCCTCCATCTGTGGGCAGCCAAGACATACGGCCGCGCCCTTGGGCGCAGCATGGAAACGTCTATGTCCTCCTCCACCTCCTCTTCGGCAGCCATCTCTTCCTCTGTTATGCTTGGCATGGGGGTGGCACTGTCCGCATCATCCTCCTCCTCCATCCTGCAAAATTCAAGCACAATGATCAAATCAGGCATGCCAGTAACAATAACAAAAGAAACAAGAACAACGTTGAAACCAATGCTTGTTAGCTGCAGCATAATGCATATTTATAGTGATACATGATGGTGGTAATAACAACGTACAATAATATAATAGTCAGTCAAAATGGGCGCATACTTGCCGAGGCATGCTGGACAACTAATGCAGTTGCATGTGAACCATGTCAGAAGCACCATGTGAGCTGAGGGATGCAGGCCACAGTGTTTTCTGCATGGTCTAGGTTGTAGATGCAGAAGAGGTATCTACCTCTGCATATTGGGAGAGAAGTATCTGCCATTTTTGCCAAACTCTGGTGGACCGCCAGCAACCATGGGAAACGACATGCAGGAATCTTGAGGCAGAGACATGAAATTGTCCCCTGACTTGCCGCTGCGGGCTGAATCTGCTGCTTCTGAATGCGTGCCATGACCACTGTTGTAGTTGTATGACGCAGAAGTGTTGGGGTTCTTCTGCTCTTTTGGCACTGTGGACTGAGCAGACACCGCCACAGAACCATGGCTGGGCCTGTGGTGGGAGTGTGCTGGATGGAAGGGTGCGGAGGTGGACCCAGAGCGGGTAGACAGAACCTGTGAACAGGCCTAGCTTCATTGGCATACACAGGTTGAGAATAACACCCAATGCAGACTCAGTTGCACATCATTGCAATAGTCTTTGCTTTGTGACTCTGACACATGCTTTCCAGTTTGTGTGATGGTTGGTGGTTGGTCTAGCACAGGCATGTGTACCAAGTCAAACTGCCAAAATAAGCTCACCCTAGATGGTGTGGGACGCTCTTCCTCGTCCCCTTCACTCATCACGCAGTCAGCATCTGCAGGTGGTGCAGGGCTGAGATGCATTCCACCTGTCCGCCCAGCTTGGTTCCCATAGCCAGGTGTTGCCAATGGCGGCTGTACTTCAGAGCAGTGATATTGAGGCAACGCCATTCGAGGATACACCTCAGCCTGATGAGACTGGTGCATCCCAAACTGCGGATGCACTTCGTATTGTACTCCATGGTAGTGCTGAGGTCTAAACTCGCTCTGTTGCTGTTGCCAGTGGATCGTCTGAGGAAGCTGTTGAACTGGAGCCCCATATGGAACCTGAGCTGCATACATGGGAGGTGCATACATGGGGGGAGACGTAAGCTGTGCAGGGCCTGTGACCAGTACTGATTGTGAAGGCGCCACAAAGACCTGTGGTACACAGTGGTAGGCTGCCCGTGGAGCAAAGTCAAGGTGAGTGCCCTGCAGGCTCTGCTGAAGTGCCAATACACTCAGCTGAGGGCCAAGCATTTGTTGTGCTTGGAAGTGAGCAGCCCCTCCCTGCAAAGTTCAGAGCTAGATGTAAGCGAGAGTCAGCTATCGCAATACATGATTTCGCACTTCACAATTTGTGTACAGCGCAGCGGACCTAGCTGCAGCACAGTGACGTCTGCAAGCAACATGCTGTGACGCAAGCCCGTAATTCGTGATCTGAAAGCGGTGAAGGTACCTGATAGGCAAACGGAACGACGTTGCCATATCCCGGCGGAGGAAGTCCGCTCGAGGGATCGGTCGGATTGATGCGTTGATCAGTATACATCTCGTGGCTTTCTGGGAGGCCGAAGTGTGTATCACCTGTGCTGTCGAAGCGAATTGTAAGCGGCGCAGTAGGAGCAGGCGTGCCTAAGGAACTTTTCAGAAAAAGCAAAACACAACAGCATCAGCTTGGAATGCTATCAGAGGCCGTGACTTCTCACAGATAGTACTGGAAAAGCAAAGCCAGACGATGATGACAAGTTCACAACGCCTAAGCCAGGTGAAAATCTCATCAGAGACCAAAACTATGTACCTTGTTTATACTGTAATACTCAGAAGTAGTTGCTCCTGTCTGCCCTGCATCAGGCAAAACTGAGTTGTTGCCTACGGCAGCAATTTGTGTAACAAGCTACCTTGTCTAAGTGGATGCTTGACATTCACCTGCTATTGGCTCAGCTTATCACACAGAGCTTGCCACATCCCCTGAGCATCTTTCGTGCCTGCGTAGTACCCGCAACATGAGTCAAAATTGTCTCCGAGCTAAATGCGTAGGTGCCGTGCCTGTGACCGGTGCTTTGACTTACAGGAGAATCACTCCCGACGTCGGCTCAGCGCGCTGTCACGATGCAAGCTGTAGTATCGCGTGTATGAGTGTGTGCAGGACAGAGTGTGTGCCTTATAACAGGGTGACTCAATGAGCTCGTTAGTTTGGGGATCATGCTCAGTTGAGTCGGGGATTGACCGTTGAGTTGGGGCCGTTGCGATGCAGTGCATTTATCTCAGCAACATATTCCCAAGGGTACACTGATTTGCGGAGCTTGGTAAACTGCCTGGATCATAGCGATGCTGCATGAGGGTACACAGTACAGTAGGGCCCTTAACACACTGCGTGATACAGTTTCTACTACCCTCATACAGGTTCTACGACACCTTACAGGGTGGCACTCTAATTCAGACACTGCACAGAGGACTTGATGAGCACACTGCTGCCTAGCTAGATTGACTGCAGGCATGTGCATTTTCCGATGAAAGTGTTGTAGTACTCAATGACTGCTGACTGCAAAACAATTATCAATGAAAGACCAGGTACACATGACATGCTGCGTGCAACTTTATGTGTCAGAAGTCATCCCACAAAATCAGATGAGCTTGGTCAAGGCCGACTTGTGTCCACTGCTGTCCTTCTTCTTTTTGCCAGATGGAGGCATGCCTTTAGCCCATGTGCCATGTCTCACAGCATCAGCTGAGCCTATAAACTGCCCTGTCTGTCCTTCAGTATGAAGACGGCTGCTGCCCAACGATCTTGCTGCTAGGCCTAGATGGACGCCAACGTTGGCAGCAGAATCTGAATGATCTGATGAGGCATTGCTGACAGAGCTGAAGCTCCTCTGCATGCAAGATATGTCAAATTTGGAGTGAAAAACTGCACTGTACCAACTGTGGATTATGAATGCAACAGCAGCTCGAGTACAAGTGACGCATTCTTCAGGAAGCCAAAAGCAGGCAAGACTTGACAGAAGTGACAAACAAAGTCGCAACTACTACAGCAGTACACACATCATGGCAACACCACCAAGTAGCTGGTCAGCAGAGTACTATCACAGCACATCATTGCTGCACAGCTGCACAGCACAAAGATGAAAAGCATGAAGGGTGGGTTGAATGCACAAGACAGGTTGCATATTACGTGAGTACTGGCTTACCAGGATGGCATCAGGTGCATGTTCTGACAAAGGTGCATCAGTACTGCCGCTGCCATGCCTAGACATATCACCACTGCTTTTCTTCTTTGGCAGGGCACCTGAGTACAACCCCTCTGTAACCCCAGCAGCATCCCAGGGATTTCTGTGAGACTGTTGTTGAGGTTGCACCTGGGACTGAGGCTGGCCCCAAAACTGAAGAGAGTTCTGAGATGGCGGCTTCATATCCAACTGTGACTGTGGGTGTAGCTGTATGAAGCGAGGGGAGAAATCTAGCTGTGTCTGACCTGTGCTGTGCTGTTGTAAATGCCTGACAGCCTCATTTGCAGCTGGTTGTTGCATGCTAGCACTCTGAAGACGCTGATGCACGCCATGCTGCTGATGCTGGTGGTGCTCTGGCATTGACCCGCTCATGGCATGCCTTTGCAGTGCTGACTGTTGCATTGGCTGAGTCAGAGACTGACTCCTGGACAGGAGCTGCTGCTGCAGCTGCTCGTTCTGCTGATATTGTGTCCCATCATAGCTGTGTCGCTGTGGAAGAGCATATGCAGTCGGGTTGTTACTGCTCGCTTGCAGTGGACCTTGCTGACCTTGGCTGCGTGCTTGCAGAAGTGCACGATTTTGAGTGATGTACTGTGACTCAGCAGCATCCAGACTGTGCTGTTTGGGCATGAAAGGTGGATGATCCTGCACATCCTGCTGTAGACCCAGGCTGCAATCATGCTGAGATGATGAGTAAGGGGGGCTAGCCTGCTGATACCCATGTGAAAAGATCAGCTGTGGCGAGCTGCGCTCATCTACACTTTCCTGACTGCCCTGTCTCACATGATGTGATGAGTGTGGCTGTGACTGATGAAAACCAGATTGAGTCTGACTCATCTGCTGTTGACCCGCCTGAGCATGTTCAGCTTTGTGGGCTCCTTGCAACTGATCGAGCTCTGCTGACATGTCATACCCACGCTGTTGTTGCTGACGAGACCTGTCATGAACCCTAGGCTGCTGCTGCTGCTGCTGCTGCTGCTGCTGATGGCTCTGCTGCTGCTGCTGCTGCTGCTGCTGCTGCTGCTGCTGCTGCTGCTGCTGCTGCTGCTGCTGCTGCTGCTGCTGCTGCTGTCTCTGCTGCTGCCTCTGCCAAGCTTGTTGCTCATCATAGGAGTACCGCTCCATGAGGCGATCAACAATGTCTTGCTCAGCAGCTGGAGGGGAGCCAGGCATCTGGTGGGGGCGCCTTGACTGCTGGGCTTGTCCAGGTGAAGAAGACTTGGGCTGGAGGTAGGATTGAGCCTGGCACTGAGGGTTTGAGGCAAAGGGCGGCTGATAGCTTGCGTGGTGGGTGTATGTGGGAGAGCCAAAGGCGTCCAAGTCCTGGGTCCTTGGCGACTGTTGATAATGCATCTGGGCAGATGTGGATGGAGCATACGGTGGATGCTGCTGCTGTAGCTGCTGCAGCTGCTGCTGTTGTTGTCGCTGATGGTGTTGATCTGCAGTGCAGCAATCGCTATTGTCAGCAAGGTAACACATGCCAACAAGGTACAAATGTGCACTGATGCTTGACCATGCTGTCTCATCCTCATACGCAAGTAAGGACGAACCAAAGGGATGCAGGCACGACAGAAGAAGACAGGCGGCATTTGAGCCAAGTCAATTTACATCTCGTATCTTTAGGACTCATCAGAGAAGTCAACAGACAATGCCTATGGAAATTCCCGAGAATGCTGAGTTTGAATGAAACAAGTCATTCAGTGCTGTTCTGGGACACACAAAAGTTCAGGTTTTGTAGGCAAAGTACTATATCTACATGCATTTAATAGCAGAAAAAGTCCTAGCACAGTATACTTAACAAGTTGCAAGAGTTTGTGTTTGTCTCAACATGCTGTATGTGCTTTGACTTGACGAGGCTTGTTACAGTTGAACAGAATAGACAAGAATATGACCTTGGTGGGGAAGAGTCGCATAGTAGTTGAAGGCAGATGCTTGTTGCTTGCAGAAAACACTGTTCAAGGAATCAAAGACCAGAGAGGTTGTGAATGAGTGCATCAGTGAGTTCAGATAGGTCCATGTGGGCATGCAAGTTTGTGCGTATGACATAATCAAGATAGTGCAATGTCTGTTGTCAAGGCCACAGGGGATTGCAAATACAAGGTGTGGGGTACCCACCAGATTGAGCCCTCTCCTGCTTGAGCCCCAGCTCAGACACCCCAGTGATGAGGGCTTGGTTGACAGACTCCTTGTGCCGACTCTCTTGCAACAGAGAGGACAGCTTCTGCCGCAACTCCTGATTCTCATCATCCAAATCTGCAGCACACAAAGCACAGGGAATATGGCAGTTGACACCACAACCGTGTTGCTGCAGACAAGCTGATTAGGACATGAAGCAGTATTATTAGCAAGGTTGAGAAATTGCCGTCCTGAAGCATAGCCCCTTGTATTCAACAGCCCCTTGTATTCCAAAGGCACTCAAGAAAGCTTCGGGTAACAATCAAGGGTGAAAGGCTTGACAACTGCAACTTACTGCTGGCTGAAGGTTGTTGTGGTCAGCATCTACAGCATTGACAGGCCAGATATTGCCCCATCATACATAGCAGTGGATGCGTTCAGAATGTGAGGCATGCCAAGAAAGTCAGCAAGCTTGCAGTTGTCTTGTACCTGCTTGCTTGGCCTGCATCTTGGACAGCTGAGGGCTCAACTTGTGCACATCATCTTGCAAGCCCTGCAGAGTTTCCTCCAGCTCGCTAATGTGCTGCAGCTTGCGTATGCGTGAGCGCTGAGCGGACTGCCGGTTGGCTAGAACCCTCTTCACCTTCCCACCCTTGCCAACCATGTGCCCATAGCCTGCATTGCCCACAGCTCATCACTGCTGGGAAGTGGTGTGTACTCTGTTGTCAAGCGCATTTCAACAACTAGGACTAAGTGTACATTGACTTCCCCATCATTGTCTGTTGACTGCCCTTGCCATTCATGTGCACACAGCTGAGCTTTGGGACCTGAAACATGAGTACAGTGCTGATCTGTACCCTGAAACGCCTGGCACGCTTTGCAGCGTCAAGATGACTGACCCACTTAATTGTCGTATAACACAATTGGTGATGCATGGTCAGTGCTACGTGTATCCTATGATCTGTGCAGAACTACGTCCAATGGAAGCAAGTGACCCGTGCAAAAAGGGTATGAGCAGTGATGTCAGCATACCATCTTCTCCAGAGTCACCACCTTCCTCCTCACTGCTCTCAAAGGCCTGCAGCATTATATTATGCCATCAATACATGAACTGCATTCACACTGTGCCAGCCGAAAGCGTTGTGTGCATGCCAACTTTTTCAGCAAGAACTGCTTGACTACAAAGAAATGAGTTGCAAGGATTGCATAAGTTCAGTGCTGTGAGGAAAGACTGAGGGTCATAGCAGGTCAGGGGCAGACCTACAAGCCAGGTACTCATGCCAACACACAGCAACATGGTTGAGAGCAAACAAGTCTGCAAGCTTCAGCTTGCTGTGACTGAAGCATCAAGCTTGCTGAACTTGCAGCATGCAAGCGTCATGACTCATTAACACAGGCCATGCTCAGGTTCTGTACCAGCCTGGAAGCATGCCAATGCAGCAGCAGAGAGCAATACCTCGTGCAAGACAGCAAGTTTGCCCTTGCCCTTTGTCATGCGCCCAGACACACGCTGACCACCAGCTCCAGCCTGTCTGTGACTCAGTGATGCATGCACAGGCCCTCGGCGAGCGAACCTGGGCTCACCTCTGCTCCTCAACCTATCTGCAGGTGTTAAAATTGGACATTGGAAGAAACACCAGAGGTATGCAAGCTGAGTATGATGCAAGGTGAAGATTTCATGTTCCTGTGATGAAGTAAGCTACTGTTCTTGCATAACATTAGCACTTTATACACACACATGAGTGATGGGCCAGCATGTGACATGCATGCAGCTCATGAATGTAGACAAAGTGTTTTGCTGCTGGCTTGCGGGGCTTGTCAGCAAAAGCTGTGAGCAAAACTACTGGACAAAGGAGCACACATTGAGCACTCTGCAAGCTTGCATTCCAGACCTGATCTTGCTTTTGTCAATACAGGACCATGCAAAACATCTGCCAAAATGCCTGCCTTGTCCTCTCCCAAAGCTGCATAGCCTGACTCTTCAGGTCTGCAAGCACAGTTCAAACTGTCACTCTGCATTGACAAAGACTGGCAGACAGCGGCAGCGAAACACCTGTACCAAGCCGTTCTGTTGAGGTTATCTGACTCGGTGGACAAGTCATGATAAGCGTTTAAGCTCGCACGTAGCGAGAGGAGGATGCATGGTGTGTTAGGTTTACCTGGCCTAAGTTCGGCTTCGGCATTCCAGTTGGATTGCCAGTCCCCGGACATGGATTACACCTTTTGGTTACTGTCCAATGGTCCAAGTACAGCGGCAGGCCGGCTTCCGAGGAACTCTTCAAAACAGCATGCAGACCGTCGACCACGTAACAACCTTAAACGCACCAAGAGACGACAAGGCTGTGTCACTTGCCGGCAGTAACAGGGTTGGTCAGCGGGTGTCGATCATTCACGAAGACGACGGAGGTCAAACCAAATTGTCCAGGTGTGTTGCGAGCATAAAATATTCACATGCTTCATGTGCGTGTCGCCTGTCTGACATGCGTTTGTACAAAGCATGCATCAAAGCAGGATTGCTCTCGCAATGCACACACCGCATCGACCAGCGCTGTAAGGCTTTGGGCACTAGCGCAGCGAATCTGGAAACCGGCTTGCCAGTCAGCTGCGGGCAGTTGGCTCTTGCGCTTGACCTGACTAGATCCTCAGCTTCAGGCAGCACTGACTTGTATCACAGCGCTTTTGGCACCTACGTAGTCCTTTGAGATGACAATATGGCCAGCTCTCGCCAGGTCAAACGAGGCAAAACTCAAGGTATACTAGCAAACAGTGTCTCTGCAACTGATCAGCTGCCGTGTATCAAAAGTGTATCCCACTGGAGTGATGCTGCTGCAGATCAAGGAATCCAAAGTGCTATGCGTGGGAGCAGGAGGAATTGGCTGTGAACTTTTGAAGACCTTGGTGCTGACTGGTTTTGTTAACATTCATGTGGTATGCTTGACCTAATGTGCGCCACTTATGCCCAGTGCATGTGCTGCGCACCACAATCAGATGTTGTGCAGATTGACATGGACACAATAGAGACCAGCAATCTGAACAGGCAGTTTCTGTTCCGCAAGCACCATGTTGGTGAAAGTAAGGCAAAGGTTGCTGCTGAAGCTGTCAAGCGCTTCAGACCAGAAGCAAAGATTCAGGCAGACCAGGTTTGTTCTCCCGTTTTTTACAGCAGCTTGCAAGCATTTTGAGCCAGTTGTGAATGCTGGCAGCATGCGCCAGAGAACACACTGTGATCTGCACCATCAGGGTTGTCTTTACGTCAATCAGTCCACATGTTACTTCCTGGTCAATCAATATCTGCAGTACTGTGTCTATGATGCCTGTGGCATTGCCCCTGCTTGCTGTTGATTTGCATCTGCAGTCTCTCCAGCATCATCACTCGCCCTTGAACTGGTTCTGGTAATCTGGGCAAATGGCATGCAGCCAGCAAGGCACCTGAACAGCCCAACAACCGTCCATTGCATCATGACATAGGCATGTCAATATGCATGCAGACTCAAGTCCCACATCGTAGCCACAGCTACCAGTGACAAACTGCCCTGCTGTCATGTAGGGCAATGTTAAGGAGCCCCAGTATGATGTGGATTTCTTCAAATCCTTTGACCTGGTCATGAATGGTTTGGACAACTTGGAAGCTCGCCGCCATGTCAACAGGCTATGCTTGGCTGCTGAGACACCTTTGATTGAATCTGGCACAGCAGGATACCTTGGACAGGTGATGTCCACAATGTATTGCCATCTTTGTTGGCTGCGTCAGAAGCAAGTGCAGGGCAAGCAGATAGCATGCAGCAAATCAACCCATGCCTACTGCCCACAAGGCACAGTCAGCATGTTCTGCAAAGCTGCTGACAGCATGTACATCCTGCACTTGGATCTCTTTTTGCACATCCAAGCTAAATAAGCAAGCCCCAATCTGCAACAGATCATTTCACAATCTGGCCTACTAATGACTGTGCATGATGCAGGCAACTGTGCACTTGAGAGGCAAGACTGAATGTTTTGAGTGCCAGCCCAAGCAAACACCCAAGACATACCCTGTATGCACCATCCGCAACACGCCTGACAAGCCCATTCATTGCATTGTGTGGGCCAAGGACCTTCTGTTTCAGCGACTGTTTGGAAGGTATGTGCTGCAGACCATGGCAGTTACATTGCATGCATTTGACCATATTCCTGCAAGTAACTGGTTGGGCAGCTTCAGACATAGCACGTGTGTCATCTGCCCTGTCACTGCCATCTGAAGTCTGGTTGAAACTGCCGCCATATTGAAACAATGCTCTAACTGATCTAGATCAGGAGTCCCCCTCAACCCATCCTTTGCCCCGCCATTTTGCAGAGGCGCTTCAGGCATGTTGGCAAATTTGGTTAGACATCCTGATTTGCTTGATAGCACACATTCAGCGCATCACTCAGGGCATCTTGGCATACAGGGCAGATGCCGTGACAGACCTGGATGAAGGGGCTGCATCTGCAAACGCTGTAAAGCACTCTGGAAACAATGACTGCATGCTGCAGGACTTGTGGACCACCCGGAAACCCCCCACAGCACTGCATCTGACAGACTTGCAACTTCCAAAAGCCAGCAGCCACCAGAACGGCGTCAGCCATCAAAATGCTGGCCCAGTCAGTGCATGCAAGTCTCTTGGATACACTGACCAGCATAAAGACTGGACCCTGTTGGAGAACACACAGGTGCAGTGAGGTCTCTATGCATTCTGAATTTGAGCAGATGGGCGTCCTATTGGTCTCAGTGCTGACTACATCTTGAGGCAACCCTGCTCAGACAGACGACAGGTTGTCTGGTCAGTCACGCAGACATGCACATGGGATAGCATGGTGTATGTACATACTCACCTGTGCTTGCAGCGCCATGCTGTCCGTTCTGTATGGCCAAAGTTACATCATCCATGCAGCCGTCTGGCATGAGTGCATTCTCCGGCAGTTAATATTGTTGCTGCAGCTTGCACCTTCCGCAGAATGGCAGTCAAGGGACTATATGATATCCAGTCAGTGGGATGATTTATCTCCACTTGAATATGTCCACTCTTTGTGAACTTCCTTCTGCACATGCCCCGCAGAAGATTGTGAACCTACTCTCAACAAAGACAGCTGGGCAGTTGTTTTACTGTCAGAAACCTGAAAAGGCATTGCTTCAGCATACATGGTACCATACATGAGCCCAATCCTATTCACCTTTTATCATCTTTACCCCTGAGTTCTGACACCTGGGCAGCGCAGGATAGTACTTGGCTTCTCATTGAATTGACACCGAAAGGCATAGTCTTCTCATTTCTTTTCTTTTGAGTCTGACAGCCTTGCAGGTCTTCCTGAAGGCCATCCAGCTGTTCCTGGAACAGAGGAGTCATGATGTTGGGGCTGCAGTCTTTGACAAGGATGACGACCTTGCAGTGGAGTTTGTGACAGCGGCTGCCAACTTACGCAGCATTGCTTATGGCATTCCCACACAGAGCTTGTTTGCTGCCAAGGTACCCTCCGTGACACTTCATGTAAACAAGGAAGCAGTAGTGCAGCGTCCGTTGCTCATGCACATTGTGCTTGTTTGCATGCCAGATATTACTTGTGATAGTTGTGCAAATTGTTCCTTTTGCGCCGACGCTTGGTATCACTGCTTCGTCCCGCAAACAAAGTAGTCTTTATTTGGTCCAGGTGATGCTCTCATACGTTTAATCCTAGCAAGTGGCAGCCACACACAGCTGACTTGAACCCTGTGCCACTTGCAATCACCCATCGTGTCTAGCTCAATCTTGGCTTTGTGCCAACACGAGTTCATTCATGGCTTCTGACACACACGTGCTTGTTCCTCCACACCTTATTTCATTCATGCACCAGTTCACCTGCCTTGCACACAGACCATGCACCAACCAGTTTGCGCATGATCTGTTGGCAATCTACAGCAGACAAGAATCACCCAATCACTCTAGTTGAGCCAAGGATGTACTGGCAGCGCTGTGCAGCTTGCCTTGTGTGGCATGTCACATAGCAGCTGCACTGCATGGCATGGCGGGAAACATCATTTATGACGCATCTGTGACGCGGATCATGTACTGCAGGGCATGGCGGGAAACATCATACATGCCATTGCCACAACCAATGCCATCATTGCGGGCTTTGTAGTCATTGAAGCCATGAAAGTCCTAGCAGGAGCTCAGGATCAGTGCAAGGTGAGGGTCAGATTGACATGTGCTCCCTCTATTGCTGCTGTTTCTGCAATTGTTTTCATCATCATATGGAACATCATGGTGCTGCATGCTTGAATGGTCCGCATAGTTGGACTTGACCCATGCACGTGTGGAGAAGCACACCACAATATGCCTGCAATTAATCACAACAGGGTGAAATCTGCTGAGCACCCAGCCCAGGGTACAAGATCCCAAGCACACAGGCTGTACTGCCTGAAGCCTGCAAGCGCTTTCTGTTGCCAATTGGCAATTGCCATATGCATTGCGAGCAGGCTGTTGGATGCAGGGCGTAAATGCACAGATGCCTTGACAGTATTTGCAAACATGCTGTGACATTTCGGCCTTCATTGCATCCCTGTCTCCCCTTATTGCTGCAAAGCAAAGGTGAAAGCTTCCTGGTAGAGTCACACATATACCCCCTCAAGAAAACACATGTTGGGTGACTGCAGTCCTCTGTAAAATGACTCACTCATGGCCATTGTGCCTGCTGGCAACCTGCCTGATGCAACCACCAAAGGGGCGCACCTTTCTGGTCCAATCCTTTTCCATCTGGCAAGCCAAGCGAAATTTGTGCAATCACTACTACCCATTGGTCGCATTACTTCACATATGACCATTGCACATGCAGGCAAGCTTCCTGATGCAACGGCCAGTTGGGGGCCGGTTCCTGGTGCAGCCCCTGCCCCCCAGTGAGCCCAACAAGGAGTGCATGGTGTGTGGTACAGCCCAGCTGCAGCTTGCCCTGGACACCACCTCCATGACCTTGGCTCATTTTGTCAACAAGGTGCGCACTGAGACTATGCCTGAGTGACTTGCTGGCAGGCTCTTGCTTCAGATTGAATGCCTGCCTCAAAGTGCCTGCCATGCGTCACTCTCATGGTTGCATGGCAGCTTATGCCCAGCACTCAAGTTTGAGAAGTGTGGTGTGTATAACATCATTTTGTGATGAAGGCTCTCATGTGTGATTGCATGAGCATCAGCATGCATGTAGCTGTGACTGTACTTTTGCACCTACGGGGCACAGAGTCAAAGCTGCAAGACCCCCGCCCCCCCGGTCCCTGCCTGTCCCTTAAGGGTAATCCATCGAGGGTGTGATAGGCTGCCTGGTAGGGGCTTTCTTTTGCTCCTGTTGACCTGAGGCCGCCAGTTGTATGATGTGTGATTGCCGCACATACTACTGACATGTTGTTGAGATGAGTGATCTGTAGCGTGCCGTTTACACTAGGCCAATCACAAGTAAACAAAATGGGACGTCACATTATGCTTTGTCTGTCAGACTTAACATGGTGTGTGCGTCAGTACCTGGCATGTACTACATGTATTGATGACCAGAGTCTCAGTCTGAGATCACATGCGCATTGATGCAACATGATGTGCCAGCTAATGAACCCCCTAACAAGCCTACATTCTACTGCAGGTCAGCCTGTCCATGAGCTGCATTTCCACAAAAGCTGTTTGGGCTATTCAGCTGGGTCTCACATGACTGTTCCACAGCTTCACACAGACGCTGAACCATCAAGGGCAGCGCCAGCTGCATCTGCTTGCAGTCTGCATTAATTTCTTTCAATTGATTTGATTTGATCTCTTTGTATTGAATAGATTTCTTTTGAATGAATTGTTATCCAGGTGTTTCACAGAGGGGGATGAGCATTGGTGCTCCTGACTCAAGACAGCAGCAGGGCCTTTGCCAGTCAAGCCCATGTTGCTGCAGTCGGTCCCAGGTTGTCAATCAAGCTCCATTGTGGATGATGGCCTCAGTCAAAGTTCTGGTAAGAATGATGCTTATGGCATGAGTGATCAAGAAAGCACCTGCTAAGCTGAAAGTCAGTAAAGACTTTGTGGCAAAACACTGCAAAGTGTGCAAGTCATGTTGATGCTGCCCAATGCTGCTTACTGTTACATACACACTCAATGACATCAAGATGCATGCAGCGCTTTTGATGGTTTAGGCAAGCAGGCTGGTGCAACAAAGCCCAGTGCAGCACTTTATTAATACACATAAGATGCAGATCACATGCAATCTTGTAGCATCAACCTCAAGCACTTGGCGTCACACGGTACAGGTGATTTGTCAAGCTTAAATATTAGATTTTCAAGTGTTGGTGCCGTGTATCTTGAGATGATCACATGAACTCTAGATCTTGTGCCATACGTTGACCCGAAGCTTTTGTAACTTCAGTACCATTACTGAAGTGAACTCAACCACCGCTGAACAAGCTTGTTCACGTTGCACAACATTGTTATGTGAGGTGTGGTTACACTGAGCAGCAAAATACAGAGTGGCACTGCATCATGCCGAATTTATCGCAATCTGTACATGTAAAGCATAGAGTGGCCCAGGGTTGGTAGGTGTCGACATAACACCGTTCAACTGTAAAGAGCTTGTAGAATACATGTGGAGCTCCTTGTTGTATAGAAGTGTGGTGAAACAACCACTTTGGGACAGAAAAGTGGTAAACCAACCACACAAGAGTGGTGAGCCAACCACTGAACCAGCATACCAAACTAACTAGACTTACCTTGCTGACCTCTTGGCCACGCTGTGACAATCTCCAGAAGCCTTGACAAAAGCATCTAGAGACTTTCACAGAATGTTACCAGGACACAGGACGAGGACCTGGGTCAGCAGCGTGTCCCACAGTGGTAGGCATCGGTGTGGGCAAGCCTTGGGCTGTGAGCGACCACAATCGCTGTGAGCAACAACAGTCGCTGGCTGCAACCACAGTCGCAGAGGCAC
>JAABUP010001479.1_pt1 | contig 49389 bp, 44 predicted proteins | sample 5559201 | NCBI WGS metagenome assembly JAABUP01 (sample SAMN10711887, study PRJNA513373) | rock metagenome | isolation source: Antarctica rocks | place: Antarctica | reverse complement strand
GCGCGCCGGGGCGGGCGGTTCATCCCCACGCCCGTGGGGAACACTCGGGTTTCTTGCCGGTCGTCTTGTAGGTGATCGGTTCATCCCCACGCCCGTGGGGAACACCATATCGGCCAGGTTGAAACAGCCGCCGTCGTCGGTTCATCCCCACGCCCGTGGGGAACACTATACCGGGTCGACCGTGGCGGAGTTGGACGCCGGTTCATCCCCACGCCCGTGGGGAACACCACCCCCTCCGGGCTGGCCGAGCGCCAGGGGCCGGTTCATCCCCACGCCCGTGGGGAACACACGACGGCGGAATTGCGCGAACTCGCCGACTTCGGTTCATCCCCACGCCCGTGGGGAACACTCGCTGTGCTCCTGCGCGGCGGTCGCGTGCTGCGGTTCATCCCCACGCCCGTGGGGAACACTGACCCTAGTGATAGGAGCCGTGGGGATGCTACGGTTCATCCCCACGCCCGTGGGGAACACGCCTTCCGGCTCCCTTGTGGCCTCACCGTTTGCGGTTCATCCCCACGCCCGTGGGGAACACAACTGCTACGACGCGGGCGATCCCGCGCTCCCCGGTTCATCCCCACGCCCGTGGGGAACACGCCGAGCGCCTCACCCGCCAGTTGCTCGCCATCGGTTCATCCCCACGCCCGTGGGGAACACGGGTTATAGACCTCGTGCGGCTCGCTGAGGGACGGTTCATCCCCACGCCCGTGGGGAACACACTAGAAGAATTGGCGCTATCACTCGAATGTGCTGAGCGTTAGCGGAGCGAAGTCTACCACGGCGCTATTGACAATAACAAGCGTGCGGCCTGTCGCCGACGATGGTGGGCGAGCGAGGCGCGTCCAAAGACTGTAAACCCGGCGTGAGAGCGCCGGGTTTACAGTCTTTGGCCTCTGGCCCCCTCGATCTTCCTTGGCCTCCCCTCGATGTCGGAGCAGATTGGCTGGCCGCTAGGCGTCCGCGCGACTCAGCTGCCATGAACGCTGTCCGAGGTAGGTGGCGATCCAGAACAGCGCGAGTGCGCTGACCGGGTGGAATGCGGCCGGGACACCGCCGATATGTGCGGTGGCGTATTGTGCCACGATCAGGACGATGAGCGACCCGGTGAGCCAGCGCAATGCGACCGGGAAGCGCGCCGCGAAAACGAGCGCCAGTAGCAGCAGCGGCAGATATTCGAAGACATGCACGAATGCGGTATGCCGACCCCAATTCATCGCATCGACAAATGTCGCCATACCCGCGAGGAAGATTTGCACGACGAGGCACGCGACGAAGAGCCAGGCAAGTACCCCATAACCACGCCGCGCCCAGCGCACCCAACCCGGTTGCCCGCTACCAGGGTCTCGTAAAGGCCGACCCAGCGCAGCGCTGGAGCTAGGCACCGCCTTGAACACCTTGCGCCATCTTCCGCACCCCTTCCAGCTCGACTACGGTACCGCGCGCTACGGTCATCTACCGAGCGTAGCGCGCCGATATCGCGGCGCTATGGCGAAGGTGTGACGAAACGATGCGGGGTCAGGGCGCGCGGCACGCCGATCGATGCCCTTCCTACTTCTTCGACCGCGCCACACATCATCCGCTCAGGCAAAGACCGCCAGAAACCGCACACCGCTCGCGTCAGTCTCGCCCCATCGGGTGCGCCCGATCCCTCGGGGCCGGAGAGGGATCGGGCCAGAGTCCGTCAATTCCCAGAGCCGCCCGGCGCGCACCGTGAAGAACGAGAGCGCCCCGACGCTGACCAGCCCGCAGGTCACGATCACTGCGGAGACGCCGCCGTCCCCATCGGCGACGAGGTGCCGCGCGACGAAAGATCGGCGGCCGGTGGCCGGGTACGCGGCGTTGAGGGCGCTGGAGTTGCCCTGCCCGCGCGGCCGCTCCCCAAACCGGGGGAGCGTGCGGCGCAAAATCGTCGTGCAGCAACGGCTCCACATCGTCCCACCAGCGCATCGCCATCGGTGCCCGGAACCGCGCGATCGGTGCCCGATTCGCCGCGCTCACACTACCCCCGACCATGCACTTCGTACTTCGTCATTCGTACTTCGTACTTCCTCCCTCTCGTTCTTCACCGCTCGCCTACTACGCCCACTCGCCCGCTACGCCCCACTCGTCAGCCGATACTTCTCCTCGCCATCCTCCTCGTAGCGCTCCACCCGCCCCTCGCGGATCAGCTTGCGGAGGTGCGCTTCCACCGACTGCGCCGCGAGCGGGTGGAGGCGCGAATCGACATCGGCGTAGAGCTCCTCCACCAACTCGTCGCGCGTGGCGATCTCGGCGGCGAGCGCGGCCAAAATCTCCCGCTCCCGCTCGTGGCGGTGGGCGATGTACCCGGTGATCCGCTCGCGCGGGTCGGTGATCGCCGGACCATGACCGGGGAGGATCAGGCCGAGCTCGAACGCCAGGAGGCTTTCGAGCGAGCGCAGATAGTCGTTCAAGTCGCCATCGCGCCCGATCACGATCGTCCCCGACCCCGCGATCAGGTCGCCGGAAAAAAGGGTGCCATCCCCTTCGAGGAGGAAGCAGAGGTGGTCCGGGGCGTGGCCGGGGGTGTGCAGCGCGCGTAGCGGGTGGCCGTTGATCGTGAGGCGCTGATTGTGGCGCAGGGCGATGTCCACCCCCAAGATCGGCGCGTAGGCGGCGATCGGCACGCCGATCCGCCGCTGGAGCGAGAACGCGCCCGGCAGATGATCGAGGTGCGAATGGGTCACCAGGATCACGGCGGGGGTGCCGCCCAACTCCGCGATCCCCGCCACGATCGCCGCGACGTGCGCGTCGTCGTCCGGGCCGGGATCGATGATCGCCAGGTCATCCCCGCCGAAGAGATAGGTATTCGTCCCCTTGCCGGTCATCAGCGAGGGGTTCGGCGCGGTCAGGCGACCGATGTAGGGGCGCTCCATCACCAGCATGCGGCGACCTCCTCCGGTTCCGTTACCACCGTTCGACGACCTCCGCCGATCCTGTTACCACCGTTCGGCGACCTCCGCCGCGAGCGACATGGTGCCGTCCGCGCCGCGCACCGGCAGGACCGGCGGCACCCCTTTCTCGCGCGCGTGTTCCAGCAACGCCGCCAGCGACGCGAACCGGGCGAAACGCTCCAGGTGGCGCGTCTGCACCGGCAGCATCGGCAGCCCTCCCGCCGCGTGCCGCGCCAGCGCGGTGCGCGGCCCCAACCACACCTCCCCGGCCATCTCGCCAGACCAGAAGCTCGCCCGCTGCCCCGCCGGCAGGACCGCCAGGAAGAAGTGCGTATCGAAGCGCAGCGTCGGCCCCTCCGGCGTGATCCAGTGCGAGAAGTACGGGAGATCGTCCGGGGCGATCGTCAACCCGTCCTCGTAGAGGGTCGCGCCGAAGCCGACCCGCCCGGCCAGCAAATCCTCGCGCACCGCCCCCCAACGCGCCTCATTATCGAGCGGCAGGAGCCCGCCCGTCTCCTCGCGCGCCACCAGCACGCCCGCCTCCTCGAAGAGTTCGCGCGCGGCGCAGACCAGCAAGGCCGCGCTCAGCGCGGCGTCCGGCACGGCGAAGTCCGGGCCAGCGCCCATCCGCCGCTGCAACGCCTCCGTATCGAGCCCGCCCGGTAGCGCCGCGACCGCCGTCCGCGCCGCCGCGAGGTCCACCGGGTCGAGGACGCCGCCGGGGAAGCTATAGGCTCCCGGTGCGAAGCGCGCGGCTTCCGGTCGGCGCAATAGATAGACCTCGAACGGCTCATCGCCGACGGCCTCGCGCAACAGGATCGTCGACGCCGCGCGTGGCAATACCCCTGGCGCACCGCTCATCACACCCCTCCCCACTGCCATACGAACCCGCACTCGCCGAACGACTATACCATCCGCGTGTCCCCGACATCGCTTTTGCGTTTACCGGCACCCGAAGCCTGAGATCGGAACGCGGTTACCCGTGGGGATGCCGAATATCCCACGTAGCGGACGAAGGAGGTGCGGGAGCGGCCCGCAAGGCCGTGCGGACCACGGCAGCCCTTGTGCCCCTGTGTGTCCGTTCCCCGTCGACCCGCCCTACACGCCGCCTCCTGATCGATCGGCCAGCCGATACGCTGTCCCGCCCGCCGGTGTCCGCACCCCAGCGCCACGCCCATAATTAAGCGTGGGAGTGCGGCACGCCGACGGGTGACGCGCGGCGCGGCCAGCACGACCACAGCGCCAGGCAAGGTACGCTATGGTCACACAAACGCGGATCGCGCTTCGTTCGGGGGTTATCCGGCCTCTGTGAGCATCGAAGCGGGCTGAGCCCTCGCCGGAGGAGAACGTCTCATGCCCACAAGAATTCGACCCGTCGCGCATACCGATGGTGAAGCCGTGGTCCGCCTGTCGTTGTTGGCATGGGCACCGGTCTTCGCGTCGTTCCGGCAGGTGCTCGGCCCCAACATTTACGCGCGCCTCTATCCCGACTGGCAGACGCAGCAACGCGAAGTGGTCGAGCAGGCACTTGCGGATGGTGCGAACAAGACCGTCTGGGTGGCGGAGGTGGACGGGATCGTCGCCGGATTCGTCGCCTACGTCCTGAACAGCGCGGACAAGACCGGGGAGGTCTGGTTGCTCGCGGTGCATCCCGACCATCAGCATCGTGGCATCGGCACCGCATTGAACGATCTCGCGCTCGCGAAGATGCGGCAAGGCGGCATGACACTGGCCGTCGTGGGCACCGGCGGCGACCGGGGCCACGCACCGGCCAGGCGGTCGTATGAGAAGGCCGGGTATACCGCGTTCCCCCAGGTTCGGTATTTCAAGGAGCTCTAAACCGCAGCACCGATGGGAACCACAGACCGCTCACCGCAGCCGCCCAGTCCCCGGAGGGAGATATTATGCCCTTCATGGGTACCGCGTGGCCGTAGGCCATGCAGCCGGGGCAGTGTGCCTTCAGGGGTAGCGGCTGCCCGCCGGGGTACAAGTGCCTTTCAGGGGTGGTGGCTGCCCGACGGGGTATGTGGCTGCCCTCCGGCAGCCCACGCCCGCCGTGTCCCGCCCACACGCGCGTTGCTCTAATCGGGCGATAGCGCCTCCTCGCCGCCCCGCCACCACGCCGCGAAACATTCACCGATCCTTCATCACATCACGCGCTCGCGGCGCTATACTCGCTACAGTAAACGATGACAGACGACGCGGAAGGTGGGCGCGGTGGCGAGCGGGACGGCGCAGGTGCCCGGGCAAGGGACCGGTGGGGGGGAGCGCTGGCGGCGTGCCCTGCCCCTGGCGTTGCTGCTGCTGCTGACGCTGATCGTCCTCGGCGTCATCGGCGGGCGCACCGCGCGCGCGATCGCCGACGCCCACCGCCGCGATCAGTTGCGGCCCGGCGCGGCCACCAGCGTGCGCCCCTGGATGTCGCTCGAATTCATCTCCGCCAATTACGGCGTCACGCGGGCCGATCTCCTCGCCGCCCTGCACCTCACCGACACGACGCCCCATCGTCGCGCCCCGCTCGAAGCGATCGCGATGCGCGAGGGGCGCGATCTCAACGCCGACATCACCGCCGTCAACGCCCTGATCGCCGAACGCGGGGTGCCGCACACGGCCCCGGAGCGCCCGGCGCTGCCCTTCATGCCAGGGAGCCCGCGCGGCACGCCCGGCACGCCCGGCACGCCCGGTGCGCCGGTGACGCCACGGGCGGCACCATGAACGCCCAACTCCTCGACCTCCTCCTGACCTATGGCGTCGTCGCCCTCGCCCCGATCCTCGCGGCCTCGGCGCTCGGCCTGCCCATCCCCGCCTCGCTCCTCCTGCTGGCGGGCGGCGCGTTCGCCGGGAGCGGACAACTCGCCCTCCTCCCCCTCGTGATCGTCGGGATCCTCGCCACCAGTGCGGGCGATAGTCTCGGCTACTGGTTGGGGCGGCGCGGCGGCGCGGCGGCGCTCGCCCGCTTCGGGCCGCGCTTCGGCATCAAGCCGACGGCGCTCGTCCAGGCGGACGCCTTTTTGGGGCGTTGGGGGGGCGTGGCGATCCTCCTCACTCGCTTCCTGCTCACCCCGCTCGGCCCGGTGATCAACATCGTCGCCGGGACCGGGCGCTACCCCTACCGCCGCTTCATCGCCTACGATGTCCTCGGCGAGGCGATCTGGGTGCTCCTCTACCTCGCGCTCGGCTACCTCTTCAGCGCCAGTTGGGACGTGCTCGCCGATATCCTCGGCCAGGCGTCGCAAATCCTGGCGGTCGCGGCGGTCGCCCTCGTGCTCCTCGTGCTGCTCGTCCGCACCCTCTGGCAGCGCCAAACGCGCGCCCAGCCGCGCGCCGAAGTGCTCCCACTGACGATCAAGGAACCGGAAGGGACCGACTGAGCGCCACGGGCATGGCCGCGCCCGCGCAGCATCCGCGTACCGGCCTGAACACGACACCGCCATGAGGAACAGTGGACGCACGCTATGACGCGATCGTGGTCGGCGCGGGACCGGGTGGTGCCGCGACCGCGCTGACGCTGGCGCGCGCCGGGGCGCGCGTGGCCCTGCTGGACCGCGCCACCTTCCCGCGCGACAAGACCTGCGGCGATCTCCTCGGCACCTGGGCGATCGGCCTCCTCCGGCGCTTGCGGATCGACCCGGCGCGCTTCGCCCCCTGGCCCCCGCTCCACGGCGCGACCCTCCACACGCCGAACGGGCGGACGGTGGGGGCGGATGTGGCGCGCGGGCGCGGCGACGCGACCCGCTTCGGGCGGCTCGATGCGCGCGTGGTCCCGCGCCACGCCTTCGACGCCATCCTGGTGGACGAGGCCCGGCAGGCGGGCGCGACCTTGCTCCATATGGGTGCCACCGCCCTCCTGTGCGACGGGCAGGGCGCGGTCTGCGGGGTGCGCGTCGCGGGGCCGGATGGTGACGGCGAGTTGCGCGCCCCGCTGACGATCGGCGCGGATGGCTGGACCTCGGTCGTGGCGCGCGGCCTGGGACTCGCGCACGGGACGCGACGAGAACGCGGGCTGGCGGCGCGCATCTACGTGCGCGGCGCGCGCGGGCTGGCGAACCGGATGCACTTCTTCGTCATGGGGCCGGGGCAGGGGTATGGTTGGGTCTTCCCGCTGCCGGATGGCGGCGCGAATGTCGGCCTCGGCCTCGTCGCCGACGAGCCGGGGGCGGACCGCCTCGGCGCGCTCCTCGACCGCTTCCTGCGCGATCCAGACTCCCCGGCCTCTCCCCTGCTCGCGGAGGCGACGCCGCTCGGCGCGGCCCGGAGCTGGCCCCTCGCCTTCGGCTGGCGCGGCACCCCGCTCAGCGCGGCGGGCGTCCTGCTCGTCGGTGACGCCGGGTCGCTCGTCAGCCCGCTCAGCGGCTCCGGCATCCACAGCGCCCTCGCCAGCGGCATCAGCGCCGGGCGCGTCGCCGCGCACGCCCTGCGGAGCGGCGACACGAGCGCCCGCGCCCTCCGCGCGCACGATCGACATTGCCACCGCCTCCTCGGGCATCGCCTCCAACTCGAAGGCTGGGCGCAGGGCCGCCTCCGCGATCCCGCCGCCTTCGACCGCTTCGGCCTACTGATCGCCCGTATCCCCGGCGGTCAACGCGCCCTGGCCCCGCTGCTGCTCAACCTGGGATGAAGTACGAAGTACGAACGACGAAGTACGAACAGTACGATAGGGCACGAGCATAGAGAAGAAGCCGGAGGCATCGATAACGCCTCCGGCTTCTCAGTCCATACTTCGTACTTTGTCGTTCGTACTTTATCTCATTGGTAGATAATAACCAGCGGCGACGGATCGAGCTGGATCACCTCGGCGGGGGTCAGCAGCGGATCGTCCTGTTTGTAGAAGAGCTTGATCCCGCCGTACTGGATCGGCTCGTCGCGGATGAAGGCGCCGTAGTTGGCGATCTTCGCCTGCGGGAGACCCCAACCGTCCATCATCACCACCAGATCGACGTTCGCCATCGGCTTGATGTTGGCCTTGTCGGGGAGCATGTCATCGCGGAACTGGTGCAGCACCAGGATCTTGTCCGGGAGGTTGTATTGCTGGACGAGCCCCTGGAGGGTCTTCATCGCCCCGGCGACTTCCGTCGAACTGACGCTGCCGAAGCTCTCGCCGGGGATCTTCCCCCGCGCGACGTGGAACTCCGGGTCGATCGCCAGATGGACGTGCGGGCGCTGCAAGAAGGGCAGGATCGCCTTGATGTCGTTGTCCACGCTGTCGTAGCCCATCTGGATGTCGAGCAGCAGCAAGCAGCCCTGCTGCTGCGTCAGCTGCGCCCACTTCTCGATCTCGGCGGTCGGGGTGCGCGCGAGGTACAGGCCATCCTTGCCGGGCGAACCCTGTGCCACCGAGGCGATCAATTCGACCGTGCAGAGGCCGGGGCGCGAAGGGTCGGCGGCGGTGTAGGCCGCAGTCTGCTCCTTCAGCTTCTGGATCACCACCGCCGGATCGTACTCCCCGAGGACGCCCATCCGATTGTCGTAGGGATGCCCGTAAAAGGTGACGAGGCGCCGGGTCGCCAGCGCGCTCGTCGTCACCGGGCGGGCGGGCGGCGCGGCTGTCGGTGGCCGCGGGGCGACCGTCGGCGGGGCGGTGGGTGGCACGACTGCGGTGGGGCTCACGACCGTCACCGGTACAGTCGGCGCGGTCGTCGGTGCCGCCGTGGGATCCTGCGCGGGTGGCACCTCGGTCGGCACCTCGACTGGTGCCGCCGACGCCTCGGGGTTGTCCGCCACCGTCACCTCGGTCGGCTGCTCCGCGACCGGCGTCGGTGTCACGGGCGTGCCGCACGCGACGAGCAGGCCGACCAGGAACACCAAGAGGAGCGCGTGCAAGCGCCCCGTGCGTATCGATCGTGTCACTCATTCCTCCCCATATAGCCCGAACCGTCGCGGCGCGCTCAGGGCGCGACCGCGAAATAGGCATCGATCGCGCGCACATAGCCCTGGGCCAATCGCGCGATCGTCGTCTCATCGACGATCAACGCCCGCTCGGTCGGGTTCGTCTCAAAAAGCGCCTCGGTCAGGACGATCGGCACCCCCGCCAGCCGATTGCCGAGCGCCCGCCCCGTCGGGTCGTTCACATTCCCGAGGGTCGCGAGATGCCCATAGGTCTTGCCGATCCCGCCATCTTCGCTGACCCGACTATACGGCGGGGTATAGCCTCGCTCGGCCAGCGCCGCCCCGATCTCGGACTGCACCAGCGTCGCCAGGCGCTGATTCTGCGGCCCGCCGAAGTCGCAGTAGAACGTTTCCGAACCCCCACCCGGACCGCTGGCGGCGGCGTTGTAGTGGAGCGAGATCGCGAGATCGGGCTGCAATGCCAGAATCCGCGAGGCGTGCGCGTAGCCTTCCAGATACCCCGCGTCGTACCAGGCGGGAGCGGCGGGCAACAACGCCGGATCGCGCACGAGGCTCGTGTCGGCGTCGGGGCGGGTCAGGCGGACGGTGTAGCCGTGCGCCTCCAGCAGGGGCGCGATCGCGATCGCCAGCGCCAGCGTGTCGCGATACTCGACGCCCAATGCGCCACCGGTCGCGCGTTCGTGTCCCGGATCGAGGACGATCGTCCGCCCCTGGCCCGGTGTGGCGGCGGGTCCGGCGGGGGTCGCGACAGGCGAAAGCGTCGCGACATCGAGGCGCGCGGCCAGGGCTTCGCGCCCCAATTGCCCCAGTAGCACCACATAGGCGGTGCCAGCGTATTCGGGATGGTACTCGAAACGGGCGCGCTCGAACCACTGCACGGTGTACTCGCGCCCATCGCTCGCGCTCACCTTGCGGACCTCCTCGGTGAGCGGATAGCCGAAGAGCGGCAGGCCACCATTGGCGAGCCAATAGCCCCGGAAGGTGCCGCGCAGCGTGTGATTCGTCTCCGCGAAGGGCGTACAGTCCGCGTCGCACGACACGGGCGGGGCCGCGCGCTCCGGGCGCGACCCGAGCGCCGCGCTGCCGAAGAGCGTCAACTGCACGAAATCGCGCGCGGGAGCCTCGGGGTGCGCCTCGAAGCGCGCGCGCTCGAAATACTGCACGACCAGATCGCCGCTGCGCGGATCGCGGATCGCCGGACTGAGCGGGAGGCCGAAGCGCGTCAGCCCTCCATTCGCCGCCCAGTAGCGCGCGAAGGCGCCCTCCAATGGCGGCGTCTCGGCGGCCCGAGTCGCCCGCACGTCCCCGCCAGCACCGCCAAGCAGCACCACGAGACAGAGCAGGACGAGGCAGGGGAAACGCCGGGACAAGGCTCGCTCCTCAAAATATCGCGCCCGTACAACGATGACGATAGGGGGTATGGTAGCGAATCACCGACCGGGGTGCCACCGTAGCACGGCCAGAAAGACGCCGCGCCGCCCATCAGCGATGGGCGGCGGCGCAAAGGAGTGCGTGAGAACAGCCGTTAGGATGGCGGGGTGGCCGGGGCCGTCCCCACGCGTACCCCGACAAGCGCTTGCGAAACAGACCACGTAGAGATCGGTCAGCCCCACCAGGATCCGCGCGATGCGCTTCGCGCCGCACAGGAATTCCTCGGCATAGACGTGCTCGTTCGGCGCGTGGGCGTTGCTCTCCGGGCGACCGATCCCCGCGTTGGCGATCGGCACGCCGAGATACTGCACGAAGGGATACATCGGGCCGAAACCGCCCGACATCGGCGCGACGACTGCGGATTTCTCGTAGCGGCTCGCGGCGGTCGCGGTGACCAGATCGACGAAGGGGCTATCGGAGGTGGTCCGCGCCGGGTGCTCGCCGCCGAGCTGCGTGATCTGCACAGCGTTGAAGCCGTGCGCGTCGAGGTGACGGCGCAGCTTTGGCAGCAGGTCGGCGGAGTCTTGCTCCGGCACGAGCCGGAAGTCGACCTTCGCGCGCCTCGGCGGGCAACACCGTCTTGGAGCCCGGCCCCTGATAGCCGCTCGTCAGGCCGGAGATCGTGCAGGTCGGCACGAATACTTCCTGCTGGCGCAGGGCCACGCCGGTCGCCCCGCCGAGGAAGCCGGTGAGGCCGTAGCCGACCTTCAGCTGCTCCTCCTCGTTCGGCAACGCCGCCAGGAGTTCGCGGTCGTGGTCGGACGGCTCCAGCACATCGTCGTACCACCCGGCGCTCTGGATCCGCTCGTCCCGTGCCTTCAGCGTGGCGAGTGCCCAGGTCAGCCGCCAGGCGGCGTTCGGGAAGATCGAGCCGCCGAGCCCGGAGTGGGCATCGGTCGTCAGCGTCTTGACCGAGAGTTCGACGGAGAAGTCGCCACGCATCCCGAGATAGGTGAAGGGGCGACCGTCGTAGTTGACCCGCCGAACTTCCAGATGCGGCCATCGGCGCGCAGCCGCTCGCGATGCTGCCGCACGAAGGCGGTGAGCTTGTTCGAGCCGATCTCCTCCTCGCCCTCGATAATGAACTTCACGCAGCAGGGCAGGGTGTCATACATCGCCAGGATTGCACGGATCGCCGCCAGCCGCGAGACGATGTGGCCCTTGTCGTCGCCCACCCCGCGCGTAGATCTTGCCGTCGCGCCGGGTCGGCGCGAACGGGGGCTGTCCCACAATTCCAGCGGCTCGGCGGGCTGCACGTCGTAATGATTGGAGAAGAGGAGGGTTTTTTCGCTCGCGCCGGCCAGTTCACCGAGGACGACCGGGAGGCCATCGCTCGGCAAGGGCACGGCTTCGAGGCCGTGCTCGCGCAGCATCGTCGCGGACAGCGCGGCACATTCGGCCATGCCCAGCCCCTGTGCGGCCGCGTTCGGCCGGGCGCAGAGGCGTCCCAATTCCGCCAGGGTTTCATCCAGGTGCGCCTCCAGATAGGCGTCTGCCCGCGCCAGCTCGATCGCCATCGCCACACTCCGTTTCGCTTCGGGGCTCGTCTTCGCTTCAGGGTTCGTCACCGAAGCGCCGAACCGCGCCCGGCATCGCCCGGAGTCTGGCACGAGTCCCGCGCGCTGGCGGAGCCTGCTATGATTAGCGGAAGCACACGGCTCAGAGGGAGAAAGAATCACCGATGCGCCAGCGCTCATCCCTGCTCGTCACCTGCCTCATCGTCCTCCTCGGCAGCGTCGCCTGCTGGGGGGGGCCTCCCGCACCGCCCCTCGCGGCGACGGCGATCCCGCCGCGCACCGTCACGCCGAGCGGTAGCCCCGCGACGCCAAGCACCGCCACGATCGCCCGGACCGCCGCCGCGACGGCGACCGCGCCCCCCAGGCCGACGGACACGACCCCGGCCACGCCGATCGCCCCCACACCCGCACCCACCGAGCCGCGACTCGACCTGAACCCGCCCGGCACATCGGCCCGCCCCCGGATCACCCCCACCGCCATCCCCACGCCTTCGCTCAGCGGGCGCGAGGCGACGATCGGTCAGGTGCAAGGGACGGAGCAAAACTCGCCGCTGTTGGGCGAGGTGGTGCGCGTCAAGGGGATCGTCACCGCGAACTTCCAGGAGACACCGACGCGCGGCTTCTATATGCAAGAAGGGGAGTTGCCGCGCACCACCGCCTCCACCGGCATCCAGGTAGCACAAGGGGAGCACCCCACGCCCGAGGTCAAGGTCGGCGACGAGGTCACGGTGGTGGGGATCGTGATCGAGCGCAATAGCGGCACGATCCTCGACATCAGCCGCGTCGGCAGCGGCCTGATCGTCACCTCGTCCGGCAACCCCCTGCCACCACCGATCGAGCTGCGCCCCCCCGTGAACGAGTCCGACGCGCGGCGCTATCTGACCCAATACGAGGGGATGTTGGTGAGCGTGCCGCGCGCGGTCGTCAGCACGGCGACCGACGAGAGCGGCAGCTTCGTCGTCGTGCGGGCGGACGGTGTCGGGCCACGCACGACCGGCGCGCTGACGATCGGCGCGGCGGGTGGCACGCGCTACAACGTCGCCATCGGGGAGGTGCTCGATGGCATCATCGGCCCGCTCGATCGGCAAGGAGATCGCTTCATCATCCAGCAACTCCCCGAGCAGCGGCTGGTCATCGGCCCCATCCCGCCCGCCACCCCGAGCCGCACTCCGGCGGGGGGCTGAGCGGGAAACCGGCTGGCGAACGGCGCATCGTAACACACACGAAGCGGGTGACGGCCAACGTTGGTTGTCCCCCCTCTATCGGTATCGCCATGTGCGTCATCGCGCCGCGCTAGCCCATCGTTGGTGCGCTATAGCGCTGTGTCGTATCGCCCGTCCCATCCAGCGGGCGCGTATCGGTGTCGACCGCGCGGGAACGGCGACGGAAGATGCGCCTGTCGAGCCCCCAGGTCATCCCGGCGGCCCCGATCGCCAGGCCGAGGAAGCCGAGAGCCAGTAACCAATCGGTCCCTTGCGGCACTGCGGCGAAGCCCTTCATCAGGATGAAGTTCCCCATCAAGAAGAAGCCGCCGACCGCACCAAGCGGCGCGAGCAACCCCAGGATCAGCGAGATGCCGACCGCGAGTTCGCCGAGCGCCACCATTCGCGCGAAGAGTCCGGCGTGCGCCAGCACCATTCCTTCGAGGAAGGGGCGGTAGAACCCTGCCGACTGCCCGATCTGCTTGCTGACCGCTGCCGTGAGTGCGTCACCGGAGCCGAGCCAGCCCGCCCCGATCTTCTCGATCGCCGACTGGAGAAAGTAGAGCCCGAAGCCGATCCGTATCACCGCGAGCCCGCGCCCGCCACTCCCTGTCGCCATGCGTATCTCCCATGCCCCTATCCCGCGATCGACAGCATTGTGATCGATTTCAGCGCGGGCCGCGCGCCGTTACGCTGGCCCCGCCACAAGTACCAGTACGCATCGATCGTGCCAGACAATGCCTTCGCAGATGCTGTGCGCCGGCGAAAGCGGCCGGGGAGCGGGCAAGACGCGGTGGCGGATCAGTGCTCGGCGTGCAACTCGAAGTCCTGCCAGAGACGCTCGGCGGTTTGGAGGTGCGGCTGCGCCACGACATGGGTGCGGAGCGAGACGGCGGTCAGCAAGGCGTTCGCCAAACTCGCGCCGGGCGCATACGGCGGCTGGAGGCGTAGCGGCCCGACGCGCGCCACCAGGACGATCTGCGCGAGGCGCGCGATCGGGTTCGAGAGGCCATCGGTCAGGGCGATCCGCCCCGCCCGGACGCGCGCGGCGTGCCGCAGGACCGCCAGCGTGACCCGATCGACGCGGCGAAAGCTGACCACCACCACCGCGTCCTCCGCCGTGAGGGGGACCAGCTGATCGGCGAGGTCGCCGACCGTCTGCTGGAGGAGCCGGATATCGGGCAGGATCAGCCGGAAGCCGAGCGAGAGGATCGTGGCGAGGCCGTAAGAGCCGCGCGAGCCGAAGACGTAGACCCGCCGCGCCCCGATCAGGCAATCGACGGCGGCGCGCAACGTCTCCGGTTGCAGGTCGGCGGCGGTGGCGCGAATATTCTCGGCGTCTTCGAGCATCACCCGCAGGGCGACCGCCTCCGGCGTGTCGCCCAGATCGGCCAACCCCTGTTCCACCCGTTCCGGCACCCCCGACGATTCGAGGAACGGTCCGCGCAGGCGCGCTTGAAGATCGGGATATCCCGCGAAGCCGAGCGCCTGGGCGGCGCGCGTCACGGTCGATTCGCTGACCCCCGCCTCGCGGGCCAACTCCGCCGCCGAGATCACCGCGCCCAGGCGCGGATCATCGAGCAGGCGGTCGATCACGCGGCGCTGCCCCGCGCTCAGGTGATCGTAGCTCTCGGCGACCGCCGCCGTGACCTCGCGCAGGCCCCCACCGGATGAGCCGTTCAGGATCCCCATAGCCCCCTCGGGGTAGCGGGCGAGTGGGCGGAGTGGGCCAGTGGGCCAGTAACGAGGACGCGATTCACCGATACGGTCGGTTGACCCCGTTTCTCACTACTGGCCCACTGGCCCACTCCGCACCACTCCGCCCACTCGTTCACCACTTCGGCATCAGCGGCAGCCAATCCGGGTTGCGCTCGCGCATCGCGGCGACATCGTCGCGCGCGCGGCTGCCGCGCTGGTTGTAGGCTTCGGCGGCGGCGGCGAGCTTGTCCTCGTCGATGCTAACCCCGAGGCCCGGCGCATCCCAGAGGTCGATCATCCCGTCGCGGAAGCGGAAGCGCTCGGTCTCGTTGATGATGTCGGCGGGATTCCAGGGATAGTGGGTGTCGCTGGCGTAGGTCAGGTTCGGGATCGCCGCGCCCGCGTGGATCATCGCGGCGAAGCTGATCCCCAGGTGGCTATTCGAGTGCTGCGACAGCCCCCAGCCGAGGGTGCGGCAGACCGCGCCCAGCTCGCGGAAGGCGGTCAGCCCACCCCAGGCGTGGTGGTCGCCGAGGACGACCTGCACGGCGCGCTGCCGGAACGCGACCGGGATGTGCGGGAAGGCGGTGACGCACATATTGGTGCTGAGCGGGATCGGCGTGTGTAAGGCGACCTGGGCCATCCCCTCGATCCCGGCGGTCGGGTCTTCCAGGTATTCGATGTGGGTGTCGCGCAGCAACTCCGCGACCCGGATCGAGGTCTCCACCGACCAGGCGGCGTTCGGGTCGATCCGCAGCCCCGCCTTCGGGCCGAAACGCTCGCGCATCAGCTTGATCGCGCGGACCTCCTCCCACGGATCGAGCACCCCGGCCTTCAGCTTGAAGACGGTCATCCCGAAGCGCTCGTGAAAGCGTTCCGCCTGCCGCACCATCGCCTCAGGGGTCAGCGCCGCCCCCCACTCGTCGTCCCCCTCCTCCTTGAAGAAGAGGTAGGCCGCGAATGGCACCCGTCGCCGCACCGCGCCGCCGAGGAGATCGGCGACCGAGCGACCCGTCGCCTTGCCGATCAGGTCCAGGCAGGCGACCTCGATCGCGGCCAGCGCGCGCGGGTTGCGCGTCAGCAGCACGCGCAACCGCTCGATCTGATAGGCGTCCGTGCCGACGATGTGCTTGGCGGCGGCGCGCAACTCCTGTACGAAGAGGCCGCCGCCCGGCCCCTCGCCGAGCCCTTCAAGGCCAGCGGCGGTCCGCAGGCGAACGACCGCGCGCAGGAATTGCGGCTCGTGGATACCATGATGGTTCAGCAGCGGCGGATCCGGGCACGCCACCGGGGTGACGATCATCTCGGCGATCGTCAGCTCGCGCTTCGTCGCCATCGCTTGCACCCTCGCCTCCTTCTCACGCCCCCGCAGCGGCACCGGTGCGGGGATGCTATTCTCGCAAACTGCGTCGTCGCGGTCGCCCGCGCCGCGACACACCGCTATCGTGGGCGCGACAGGGACAAGCGACGCACCAGCCCGACAGGATATCCGACCTTTTGTCCAACGATGGTACTCATTTTACGGCCTTCGGTGCGATAGTGCAAGCACTATTGCAGGCTCTTGCCCTGGTTGCAAGTGCAGTGTATCCTAGCCAGCAGGATGTCAAGAAACGGGGGGGCGCAAGGGCGACAGCGAGAGGAGCATACGACATGGTGGTCGAGGCGAAGCGGGCGCTGATGAGCCCGGAGGAATTGAAGGGGCACATGCGGGGGGCGCTCGCCTTCCCGATCACCCCCTACGCGGCGGATGGTTCGGTCGATCTGGTGGGGGTGCGCGCCAATGCGCGCTGGCTCCCGGGAGCGGGGATCTGCGCGATCGTTGCCCCCAGCGGCACCGGCGAACTCTTCGCCCTGACGCCCGACGAGTGCGCCGACGTCACCCGCGCCACCGTCGAGGCGGTCGGCGGGCGCGCGCCGGTGATCGCGGCGGTCGGACATGGCGTCGCCATCGCCAGCGACCTCGCGCGGCGGGCCGAGGCGGCGGGGGCGGACGGGATCCTGATCCTCCCGCCCTACTACGCCAACCCCGACCCGAAGGGGTTGGTCGAGTATTACGCGACGATCGCGGCGGCGACCTCGCTCGGCGTGATGCCCTACGCGCGCGATTCGGCGTACTTCACCCCGACGATCACCGAGAACCTGATCCGCACCGTGCCGAACCTCGTCGCCTTCAAGGACGGGCGCGGCGATGTGCGCCTCTTCCGCTCGATCCGCGAGCACTGCATCGCCATCTTCGGCGAGGAGCGGATCGCTTGGTTGGCGGGGGTCGGCGACGACCTGATCGCCCCCTACTTCGCATCCGGCGCGGTCGGCTTCACCTCGTCGCTCGCCTGTTTCTGGCCCGAGGCGTCGGTGGAGCTGTACAAAGTCGCGGCGGCGGGGGATATGCAGGCGCTGGCCGAACTGCACACGCGCGTCGTGCGCCCCTTCTATGCCATGCGCGAGCGCGGCAAGGGCTTCGAGGTCACGGTGATGAAAGAAACGATGGCGATCCTGGGGCACCCGGCGGGACCGGTGCGCCCGCCGCTCGGCCACCTCACCGACCAGGATCGCGCCGATCTCCGGGCGATCATCGCTAGCCTGGACATCCCCACGGCGGCGGATCGCGCCAGCTAGAGGGCGGCACCACACAGCATAGGACACGGCGCGGGGCGGCGATTGCCACCCCGCGCCGCGCGTTCGCCCACATCGCATGACAACCGCACGCCGATCCGGTACAGTCAAACGGTAGCGGGTCGCTGACCGAACAGAAGGAGAGCGTGCATGGCCGCGCCAGGATCGCCCCCCACCCCGGAGATCCGCCTCGCCCAGCCGGGGGATGCGGCGTTCATCGTCAGCCTCACCGCGCGCTTCGCGGGCGCGGGTGCGCCCGCCTGGCACGACCCCGCACGCCTGGCGATCTTCTTCGAGCGCGGGATCGGCGAGATCGCCGAGGCGGTCGCCGAGGACCGGCTCCCCCCCGCCGAGACGATCCTGATCGCTAGCGTGGCGGGGCGGCCGGTCGGTTTCATCCATCTCCGTCCCGAGACGAGCGGCCTGACCCTCGAACCGCAGGGCTACATCAACGCCCTGGCGACGACCGCCGAGGCCGAGGGGCAGGGGATCGGACGGGCCTTGCTGGCGGCGGGCGAGGGTTGGGCGCGGCGACGCGGTTTTCGGATGCTGGCGCTCGAAACGTTCGGCGGCAACCGCCACGCGCGCGACTTCTACGCGCGCGGCGGCTACGAGGAAGAAACGCTGAAATTGACCAGGCGGCTCTGATACGGAACCGTGCCGATCGCGCCCGCGCAGGCGTTGCGCCACGCGAGCACAGGAGCCATTGCGTGGCGCAGCGATCGAGCCGGATACGGTAGGAGCGCCGAGGGAGCGAGACTGATGACCGGGCAGCGCACAACCGAGGCGATCGTGGTGGGGGTGCTGACGCGGCGCGGCCTGCGCGGTGTCCTCCTCCTCGACAAGGGAACCGCAGGGGGCGCGGCGTCCGGGCGCTCCGGGGCGCTGGTGCGCGCACTACAGCAACGCCCCGGAGGCGGCCCTCGCGCTCGCCGCGCAGCGCTGGTTCCACAACCGGAAAGACCTGATCGGCGGTCACAGTCCCTTCACCAGGACCAGCTTCTTCCAGTTCGTCGGCCCGCACGACACCGGCAAGCCGCGCGAGAACGTGACGATGTTGGCGGGGCTGGGGGTGAACACGCGCCTCGTCGGGGCGGACGAGATCAAGTCGCTCGCGCCGCAGCTCTGGGTCGGCGCGGCGGAGTTCGCCGCCTACGAGCCCGACAGCGGCTACACCGACCCGGCGGCGACGGTCGCGGGGCTGGTCGCGGCGGCGCGGCGCGGCGGCGCGACCCTCCGCGAGAGAGCGACCGTGACCGCCCTCCGCGTCCTGGGGGGCGCGTGATCGGCGTGGCGACCGACATCGGGCCGCTCGACGCGCCGATCGTCGTCCTGGCGAATGGCGGCTGGTCGATCGGCCTCGCGCGCCCGCTCGGCATCGACCTGCCGATCCACCCGGTGCGCGTGCGGATCGCCTTTTTGGAGCACGCCGGGAACTTCCCACGCGGTCGCGCCGGTGGCCCCCACGATCATCAACCGCGCCAACGGCTTCACGCCCGCCCGCAGGGGGAAGGCGAGACGCTGATCGGCCTCAGCGGCTCCCACGGCGCCCTCGCGGCACCGGGCGAGGATCCCGCCGCCATGCTCGACGGCTACGACCGCACGCTCGATCCCGCCTTCCCGGCGCTGGCCGCGCGGCAGATCGGGCACCGCATCCCCGCGCTGACCGGCGTGCGGACGGTGCGGGGCCACGCCGGGCCGCTCGATGTCACCGCCGATGGCAAGGCGATCATCGACCGCGCCCCCGGCAGCGGCGGCCTCTATCTGGCGGTGGGGATGAGCGGCAGCGGCTTCAAGAAGGCACCGGCGATCGGGAGCCTGCGTGGCCGAACTGATCACCGTGGGCGCGGCCACCACCGCCCCGCTCGCGCCCTGCCGCCTCGCGCGCTTCGCGGAGCACGACCCGATCCTCGGCAACGATTATGCCCTCCCCGGCGATCTCGCGGCGCAACTCAAGCGCGATGCGCTGATCCACTGACGCCCACGCGCGGCGACGCGGGGAAGGCTCCGCGCCGCCCCTCGCGTTGTCCGGGGATCGCACCGCAGGGCCACATGGCGCGATCTACGGTACGGTGCCTGTGAGGATTTTACCCCCGCCTAACCGCTCTTTAACGTCGCGTTAATCCGCCACCGTTACAGTACTCGCGACGCACAACCCGCCGGTCGGCGCGGGCGAAACCCAGCGGGTTCCGCCCAGGTACGATGCCCCCGGACGGTTGCCCCGACGCATTTCCGTATCACTGGGCGTCGGGGCTATCCCGGCACCTAGCGTCGATCGTGCCACGGCGTTGTGCGGGATCGCCAAGAATCCGCCTCGCGTTTGTCGGATATGCAGGGCTATGCCATACTGTCCAACATTGTCAAAAGGCGTGGCACCTTTGCCGCGAAACGAGGGATCGAACGATGCGACTGGCCGACAGTGGGCAACTGACGGGTGAGAGTGGCGCGACCGAGACGCTGCGTCAGCGCGCGCGCGCCTCGCGGATCCGCGCGACGCAGGCGACGCTGATCTCGCTCCTCTACCTGATCCCTTCGCTGATCGTCTTCGGGGCGTTCATCTTCTATCCGCTCTTCAAGTCGATCTATCTCAGCCTGTTCGCCAGCGACCCGTTCGGGCGCGGCAACGGCATCTACGTCGGCTTGAAGCAGTACGGGATCGCGCTGCACTCGCCGACCTACCGCGAGGGCTTGAAGGTCACCGTCCTCTACACGCTCTACACGGTGCCGCTCGGCATCCTCGTGGCGCTCGGGCTGGCGGTGCTGGCGAACGCGCGCGTGCGAGGCATCGCGTTCTTCCGCACCGCCTTCGCCGTCCCGATCGGCGTCTCGGTGGCGGCCTCGGCGCTCACCTTCGCCCTCTTCTTCAACCCGAGTTCCGGCGTGTTGAACTACCTCCTCCGCTCGGTGGGGTTACCGCCGGTTTCCTGGCTGACACAGCCGAGTTCGGCGCTCTGGGCGATCGCGATCCTCTCGATCTGGGTCGGACTCGGCTTCAACTTCATCGTCATCCTCAGCGGCCTCCAGAGCATCCCCGAGGACCTCTACGAGAGCGCGAAGATCGACGGCGCGAGCAGCTTCCGTATCTTCTCTGCCATCACCCTCCCGCTCCTGTCGCCCACCCTCTTCTTCGTGCTGGTCGTCTCGATCATCGGGGCGTTCCAGTCGTTCACCCAGATCGACCTGCTCACGAAAGGCGGCCCGGCGAACTCGACGAACGTGGTGGTCTACTCCATCTACCGCGATGCGTTCGTGAACTTCAACAGCGGCTACGCCTCGGTGCAGGCGGTGATCCTCTTCGTCATCATCCTCGTCCTGACGTTGATCCAATTTCTCTTCATCGAGCGTAGGGTGTATTACTCATGACAGCGATACCAGCGACCACCGCCGTGACCCGGCAACGCCGCGAGCGACGGCGCGTGCAACCCGGCACGATCGCCGTCTACGTGCTGCTGATCGTGGCGGCGGCGATCATCCTCTTCCCGCTCTTCTACGCTTTCGTCGTCAGCTTCATGACGGCGGACGAAGCCTCGGCCTACCCGCCGCACTTCTGGCCCACCACCTTCAACTTCACGAACTACGACACGGTGTTGCGGCGACTGCCGATCCCGCGCTTCCTGCTCAACAGCCTGATCGTCGCGGTGATCGTCGTGGTCGGGCAGCTCGTCACCGCCAGCCTCGCCGCCTATGCGTTCGCCCTGCGCGAGTTCCGGGGGCGTAACGCCCTCTTCCTCCTCTTCCTGGCGACGCTGATGATCCCGTTCGAGGTGACGATCATCCCGAACTTCCAGACGGTGCAGGCGTGGGGCTGGACCGACACGTTCATGGGCCTCGCCGCCCCCTACATCGCCAGCGCGTTCGGCACCTTCCTGCTGCGCCAATTCTTCCTGACCATCCCCAAGGAGTTGCACGACGCGGCGGTCGTGGACGGGTGCAGCAGCTTCCGCTTCCTCTGGCAGATCGTCATCCCCCTGTCGCGCCCGGCGCTCGGCACGGTGGCGGTGTACGGGTTCCTGCAAACGTGGAACCAATACCTATGGCCGTTACTCGTCACCAACCAGCAGCAGATGCGGACGATCCAGATCGGCCTGCGTTTCCTCTCCAACGAGGAGGCCCAGGCACCGACGCTGATCATGGCGGGGGTGATCCTGGCGGTCATCCCGACGGTCGTGATGCTCGTACTCGGGCAGCGTCAACTCGTGCGCGGCCTGACTGCCGGGGCGGTCAAGGGCTAAGGGTTCCTCGCGGCGGGGGTGTTCCGGGCGTGTGGGAGCCCGGCCACGTCGCGTTCGATAGATTGAGCGAGCCATCAGGGAACAAGGAGAGACTGCCATGACCGATCTGACCAGTAAACACCTCTCGCGCCGTACGATCCTGCGCGCCGGATTGGGCGCGCTCGGTGTAGGTGCCGTCGCCTTCCTCAGCGCCTGCGGCGGCACCAGCACCGCGACGACCGCCAGCGGCGGCACCGGCGGCGGCGCGGCCTCCACCAGTCCGGCACCTTCCGCGAGCGGCGGTACTGGCGGTGCGGCCTCCACCAGCCCGGCCCCCTCGGCGAGCGGCGCGGCGGCGGGCGGCACCGTGGCGGCCCAGGGGACGCCGGTCGGCGTCACCTCCAGCAAGGGGCCGAAGAACCCGAACGCCACGAAGCTGCAATAGTGGCACGCGATGGGCGGCACGAACGGCACGGCGGTCGCCACGCTGACCGATCAGTTCAACGACAGCCAGGGCGACATCTACGTCGATGCCATCTACCAGGGCAGCTACGACGATACGCTCAACAAGTTCAAGGCCGGGCTGCCCGCCAAGCAGGTGCCGCACGTCATGCAGGTGTACGACATCGGCCAGCGCTTCATGATCGATTCCCAGGCGATCGAGCCGATCCAGACCTTCATCGACGCCGACAAGTTCGACACCACGCAGTTCGAGGCGGCGATCCTCAACTACTACACCAACGACAAGAAGCTCTCCGCGATGCCGTTCAACACCTCCAACCCGATCCTCTACTACAACAAGAAAGCCTTCTCCGACGCCGGGCTCGACCCGAACGCGCCGCCGAAGACCTGGGAAGAGGTGCTGACGACCGGCGCGAAGCTGGTCAAGAAGGACGGCTCCGGCAAGGTGACCCAGTGGGGCATCTCGTTCGCGATCTACGGCTGGTTCTTCGAGCAGATGCTGGCCGCGCAGAACGTTACCTACGCCGACAACGACAACGGGCGCGGCGCGACCCGTTCCAGCAAGGTGGTCTACAACAGCGACGCGGGCGTGAAGTTCCTCGATTGGTGGAAGAGCCTGATCGATCAGGGCATCGCGACGAACCTCGGGCGCAATACCAGCGACGCGCAGAAGGCGTTCAATGCCGGGCAGCTGGCGATGACCTTCGAGTCGACCGCCGTTCTTCGCAGCTTCGTGGCGAGCGCGGGCGACAAGTTCGAGGTCGGCACCGGCTACCTGCCCCGCCCCGCCGCCACCATCGACCAGGGTGGCATCATCATGGGCGGCGGCTCGAACTACATCCTCAAGGACAAGTCGGACAAGGAGAAGCAGGCATCCTGGAAATTCGTGCAGTGGCTCGCCCTGCCGGAGCAGCAGGCGTTCTGGCACATCAACACCGGCTACTTCCCGATGCGGAAGGATGCCTACAGTCTCCAAAGCGAGATCGACAACGCGAAGAAGTATCCGCAGTTCGCCACCGCCATCAACCAGCTCCACGACACCAAACTGACCCCGGCCACCAGCGGCGCGGTCCTCGGCGTCTTCCCGCAGGCGCGCGCCTCGACCGAGACGGCGATCGAGGAGACGATCCTCGGCAAGTCGTCCAGCAAGGCCGCGCTCGACAAGAGCACCGGCGAGATCAATCAGGCGCTCGACCTCTACAACGCCTCGGTCTCCCGATAGCCACTGTCACATCACAACGCAACGGCGCGGGGCGTCCCACACGAGGGACGCCCCGCGCCACTCATCCGTAACCGCCACCCGAGACGGCGAAAAGAAGGACCGGGAGGTGGGCGATAGATGCGCGGCGCTCTCGGCAGCCGGTCGATGACATCGCGACGGAGCCAGCGCTCCAGATCGCCAGGCAACTACTCGTTGGCGCTCGCCGCGCGCGCTTCAGGTTCACCCTCAGCCCCTTACTCCTGCTCTGCCTCCTCCTCGGCTCGTGCGTGCTGCTCGGCATCGCGCTGATACTCCTCAGCCCCGGCCCGACGCTGATCGGCGGTGGACACTGACACGCCACACCGCCAGCACTCCTCGGCGCAAAAAGAAGAACACCCCCGGCATCGATGCCGGGGGTGCCGTATTGGGAGGGAGGCAGGGTGGGGCGGGAAGAGGAGGAATAGGGACTCCGTATGGGGGTACGGAGGCTGATTGTTCGATCCGACGACGCCGACCCGCGAACCCTGCCGTGTTCGCCGCCGCCGTCGCTGCTGTTTTCAACTATAATGGGGAAGTGTGAACAAGCAGTCACAAATTCATGAGGAAATGGTGAGGAATATTTCGACGTGAGGCACCGCCTCGCCACATCGATGAGGCGGTGTCCCATCTCCGCGCCATACTTATCGCAGTCCTCATCCTCGAGACAGGAGCAACGCCCGATGGCAAGCACACGTCGCTTCACCAACGCCGATCTCGAGTCCTTCCCCGATGCACTCGATGACACGCGCTATGAAGTGATCGCAGGCGAGTTACAGGTGGCGCATCAGCCGCGCTGGGAGCATCAGTTCGTCAACCTCACCCTCGGGGCGGCATTACACGGGTGGAGCCGACGAACACGCCTTGGCGTGGCGAATCTCGCGCCCGGTGTGATCTTTTCGCCGGAAGATGGCGTTGCACCGGATCTCATCTGGATCAGCCGCGAGCGACGAGCGCAGGGGGTACATCCCGACGGGAAGCTCTACCTCGCCCCGGAGATCGCTGTCGAAATCCTCTCCCCCGGCAGCGTCAACGAGCGCCGGGATCGCGACCTCAAGCGCAAGCTCTACGCACGCGAAGGGGTCGAGGAGTACCGGATTGTCGACTGGCGCACGAAGCAGATCGCGATCTACCGCCGCGATGGCGGCACCCTCGAACCGGCGCTGATCCTCAACGACGCCGATCTGCTCACCTCGCCGCTGCTTCCCGGTTTCAGCTTCCCGGTCCATGACCTCTGGGAGCCCCCTTTGGCCTGATGATCGCCACCGGGCTCACAGGCCAAAGGGGGCGGTAGCATACGACAAGATCAGGATGGCAAGACGGCGCAGGAGCGACAAGCCGCCCTCCAGCGCCGAGCATGCTCCATGCCGCTATGACCGATCCTCGCTCACTCGGACTCGTGCATCACAAGCTACTCAGACTTGTCGGGGCGGGCAGGGGATCGTTCGGATCGGGCGAGCGGCGTCTACCCGACGTGCAGGCCGCGTGCGCCGTAGTTGCGCTGATACCACTCCTGGAAGTCGCCGGACTTGATCGCCCGCCACCATCCCTCGTTGGCGGCGTACCAGTCGATCGTCTCCGCGAGCATGATGCTGAAGTCGTGGCGCGGCTCCCAGCCGAGCGCCTCCGCCTTGCTCGTATCGAGCGCGTAGCGGCGGTCGTGGCCGGGGCGATCCCCGACGTGCTGCATGAGATCGTGCGACTTGCCGAGGCGGTCGAGGATGAGTGTCGCCACATCGAGGTTGACCTGCTCGTTGCCGCCGCCGATATTGTACGCCTCGCCGGTGCGCCCCTTGTGCAGCACGAGATCGACGCCGGTGCAGTGGTCGCGGACGTAGAGCCAGTCGCGGCGCTGCTGACCGTCGCCGTAGATCGGCAACGGCTGCCCCTCGATCGCATTGGTGATCATCAGCGGGATGAACTTCTCCGGGTACTGGAACTGGCCGAAGGTGTTGGAACCGCGCGTGATCACGCAGTCGAGGCCGTAGGTCTCGACGTAGGCGTTGACCATCATCTCGCCGCCCGCCTTCGCCGCCGAGTACGGGTTGCGCGGGCGGAGGCGATCCCCTTCGCGCGACTCGCCCCCCTCCGGGAAGTGGCCATAGACCTCATCGGTGCTGATCTGGAGGAAGCGCTTGACGCCGTGCTTACGCGCCGCTTCCAGCAGCACGAAGACGCCGTGGACATCGGTGCGGATGAAGCCCGCCGGGTCGTGCAACGAGCGGTCCACATGGCTATCGGCGGCGAAGTTGACGACCGCGTCGCAGCCCCCCATCGCCCGCTCCATCGCGTCCGGGTCGGCGATGTCCGCCTCCACGAACGAGTGGCGCGGATCGTCCGCGAGATCGGCGAGATTGGCGAGGTTCCCCGCATAAGTCAGCTTATCGACGACGACGACTTCGTAGCTCGGGTGCCGCTCCAGCAGGAGATGCACGTAATTGGAACCGATGAAGCCCGCGCCCCCGGTCACCATCACGCGCGAAAAGGTCAACTCGCCAGCCACACGCCTATCCTTCCTTACAACCATTCGCCCCGCCCGGTCGGCACCGCGTCCGCAGCGTTCCGGCGACCGCCCGTGCCTTCGGCTTTTCTGACGCGGACGATGATACCACCCCGCGCGCGGAATCCCCACAGCGTAGCCCCGCTACGGAACGTGCGCGACAACGCATGGTCGCGCGAGGGGCAGCGCCTGCCGGTCTGCTACCATACCCCCGGCGGGCGCGCGACTGCCACGCGAGACGACACGGCGGGAGCGACGAACACGGTGAGCGGCGGCGCGATGCGGGGCGGAATCGGCGTGCTGCTGCTGGCGCTCCTGGCCCTCAGCGCCTGCGTCGGCGCGTCCCCGACGGCGCTCGCCCCACGGCCCACACCGCCGCGACCGAGTGCGCCCGCCGCGACGCCCACCGTCACCCCGCGATACGGGGGCCGGGCGACGATCGGGGTCGTCGGCGACCTCCGCGCGATCGATCCGGCCTTCGCCACGACCGGCCTCGCCGCGACCCTCCTCCGCCCGGTCGTCGAAGGGTTATTCGACTTCGACGCGGCCGGGCAGCCACGCCCCTGGCTGGCCGAGGCGATACCCACGCGCGGCCAGGGCACGTCGAACGACGGCACGGTCGTGATCGTCCGCCTGCGCCAGGGGATCGCCTGGGAGGATGGGCACGCCTTCACCGCCGCCGATGTGCTCTTCACGCTGGCGGCGGCGCGCGACCCCGCCAACGCCTTCGCGCCGGAGATCGCCGCCGCCTACGCGACGATCCGCTCCGCCGACGCGCTCGACCCCTACACCGTGCGCCTCGGCCTCGCCGGCGCGAGCGACGACTACCTCCGCGCCTTCTCGCCAGTCTTCCCAGCGCACCTCTTCAACGGGCGCACCGATCTCGCGAGCAGCCCTTACGCGCGCGCGCCGTTCGGCACCGGCCCCTTCCGCCTGGCAGAATGGACGCCGGGCGAGTCACTATTGCTGAAGCGCAGCGCCAGCCATCGCCGCACCGATCGCCCCTATCTCGATGCGCTCCTCTTCCTGGCCTTCCCCGATCAGGCCACGGCGGAAACCGCGCTCCGCGAGGGCCGGATCGACCTCCTCCTCACCCCCGACACGCAGACGTTCTTCGCCCCACCGGACCGTCCCACGGCGATCCGAGGACTCAGTCCCACGCACGGCATCCCGCCGACCTGGAACGCCGCCGATTGGTGGCGACAAGATGCGCGCTGACAAGGCGAACTCGGTCAACTCAACAATTAAGGGGCGAGGGCGAGGTTCCCTCGCCCCTTGCCGACGCTCCTCTACCCCGCCGCCCGCGCGGTGGCAACGATCTGCTCCATCAGTTGAGGCGGCACCTTCTGGTAGTGATCGAAGGCCATCTCGAACGTCCCCTGCCCCTGCGTCAGCTGGCGCAGATCGGTGGCGTAGCGCTGGATCTCCGCCAGCGGGACGCAGGCTTCGATCGTCGTGTCGCCACCCTCGCCGGGATTCGCGGCGGTGACGTGGGCGCGCTTGGCGTTCAGGTCGCCGATGATGTCGCCGGTATACGCGGTCGGCACGGTGATCCGCAACGCCATCAGCGGCTCCAGCAGGGTCGGGTGCGCCCGCTGCATCGCCTCCTTGAACGCCTGCGACGACGCGATCTTGAAGGCCATCTCGTTCGAGTCCACCGTGTGATACGACCCGTCGATCAGCGTCACCTTGACGTTGACGACCGGGAAGCCGGCCACCGGCCCGTGATCGAGCGCTTCGCGTACCCCCTTCTCCACACCGGGGATGTACTGGCGCGGCACCGTGCCGCCGACGATCGCCTCGGCGAAGAGGAAGTCCTGCTCCGGCAGCGGGTCCATGTCGATCACCACCTCGCCGAACTGCCCGGAACCGCCGGTCTGCTTCTTGTGGCGATACTTCACGCCGTGCGCCGCCGTCGCGATCGTCTCCCGATAGGGGATACGCGGCAGACGCACATCGACATGGACCCCCGACTTGCGCGCCAGCCGCTCGGTCGCGACCTGGATGTGCGACTCCCCGAGGCCGGAGAGGAGGAGTTCGCCGCTGGCCGGATCGCGGCTGATCAGCAGCGTCGGGTCTTCCTGCGCCAGTTGCGTCAGCCCGACACCCAGCTTATCCACGTCCCCCTTCGCGTGCGGCACCAGCGCCGCCGCGAAGAGCGGGCGCGGGAAGTCGATGCCGGGCAGGACGACCGGACGCGCCGCGTCGCAGAGGGTGTCGCCGGTCCGCGTGGCGGTCAGCTTCACCACCGCGCCGATGTCCCCGACGATGACGGCGGCGGTCGGCGACTGCTCCTTGCCGCGCAGCTGCTGGAGCTGGCCGAGGCGCTCGTCCTGCCCACGATTGGCGTTCAGTAAGTGCGAGTCGGCGTGGACGGTGCCGGAGTAGACGCGGAAGATACTGAGGGTGCCGAAGCGATCGGCGACCGTCTTGAAGACGAGCGCGGCGGTCGGCCCGTCCGGGTCGCAGGGGAGCGTCAGCGCGCCCCCGCCCCCCGGAGCGTTGCCGCGCGCGGCGTCCTTCTCGGTCGGCGCGGGAAGATAGTCCACGATCGCGTCGAGGACCACCTGGATGCCGGTGTTGCCGGTCGCCGCGCCGCAGAGGGCCGGGACGAGGGTGCCGCAGCAGACCGCCGCTTTCAACGCGCGCGCCAGCTCGTCCTCCTCGATCGGCTCGTCGCTCAGGAACTTCTCGATCAGCGCGTCGTCGCACTCGGCGATCCGCTCGATCAGCTGCGCGCGGTACGCCTCCACCTCGTCCACCAGCTCGGCGGGGATCGGCACCTCGCTCGCCTGACCGTCGCGCCCGGCGTAGAGATAGGCGCGGCGGTGCAGGATCTCCACGATCCCTCGGAACGAGCCCGCCGCCCCGATCGGCATCTCCAGCGGGACGACACTGGCCCCGAGCCGCGCCTGGGCGCTGGCGATGGCGGCGGCGAAGTCGGCGTTCTCGCGGTCCATCTTGTTGATGTAGAGGAGGCGCGACACCCCATGCTCCTCGGCGAGTCGCCACGCCTGCTCCGTCCCGACCTCCACGCCCGCCGCCGCGTCGATCAGGATGATGGCGGCATCGACCACGCGCAGGGCGGCGCGCATGTCGCCCGCGAAGTCGGCCACGCCGGGGGCATCGATCAGGTTGATCTTGTGGTCGCGCCAGGCGAGCGGCAGGACGGCGGCGCTGATGGATGTGTGCCGCCGGATCTCGTCGGGGTCGTGATCAGAGGCGGTGGTGCCCTCTTCCACGCGCCCCAGGCGATCGAGCGCGCCGCTATCGAAGAGCAGCGCCTCGGCCAGGGAGGTCTTGCCCGCGCCACCGTGCGCGAAGAGGCCGACATTGCGAATCCGTTCGGGGGCGTACTGCCGCAGCTGCATCACGATCCTCCACACTCCAGCTCGTGTGCGATCGCGCTCGACAGGCTTAGGCGTCCGCCGGGCACGTCGCACCTCGCAACGGATCGGCCCTGGCGCAGTGGGGAGATGCCGCCGACAACCGCCCCACAGAGTCGCTGTCGGACCAGCACACTTACACCAGTGTCGTCTTATTGTCAGACTAGCACGAGGCGCGGCGGCGCGCAATGGTGGCGCGGCACATTACAGGGTCTATTCAAGATCGGGTAGGGCACCGAGGGCGCGGAAGGCGACAAGCGGCCGGGCCATGAACTGGCGACAAGTGGCGGTGTTCTTGGTCGTACCGAGGCGGTGGATCAGCCCGATGGCGGCATTGCGGAAGGCGGCTAGCACCTGCGGGGCGGCTCGCACGGTGGCGGCATGCCTCGCCGTCGTGGACGCCGCCCGAACAGGCCAGTTGATGCGACCAGCGAGCTTCTGATGCGCCATTCCTCAAAAGTGCGCTAGTATTACAATAGCAGTTGCATGTCGAGTGGTACTGCGGTGAGGAGCATGGCGTAGATACGGTCCCAGGTGCCGTCGTGGTGCCAGCGGCGCTGGCGGTCGTGGTAGGTCCGCCAGGTGCGGGTCGAAGCGTTGCTGCTTCGTACCGAGCGCCCAGACTTGGTGCAAGGGCTTGCGCGCAACGGCGCAGCGGGCGGCTTTATACGGTTTGCCGGCGGTATGCAAGCGTTCGTAGAACACCGCGATGGCGGGATTTATGGCAGGCAGCGCTGAGGGTGGCCATGTACAGCGTGGTACGGAGCCGACCGTTGCCATCATGACCGATCCGTTGGTCGGCCCCGTACGCTACGCCCCGACTCGCGTGGCACTGGCACCAATCCGGCATACGCGGCGAGGGACGCCGGGCCGCTGCAGAGCGCGAAATTGAGCGCGCCAACCAAGAGCCCGGCAGCCGTGACGAGCCCGCTGCCGGGCGCGCTGGTCAGGCACGCCAGCGACTCCGCCCACTCGCTGGTGCTGAGCAAGGCCGCGAGCTCGGCCTCCAGGCTGGCGACGCGCCGGTGCGAGATCGGCGATGAGCTCGTCGAGGTTGCTGCCCACGCCTGCCACCACCACCGGCCATTGGAGGAGCGCGTGGCGCTGATTGCAGGCCTGCTGTCCGCATCGCCAGCAGCCCGTCACGCGCCATTGGTCGCTGGCGGGCCTCGCGGCACACCGCCGGTGGTGGCGTCCACGGGGTGGGGTGGAGCTCCGCTGCCAGGCGGGCGAGGTCCGGCGCGTCCGGCGCGGCGGTCTTGGCCCGGCGCAACTGCGCCTTGGCGAAATGGTGCGCCTGCTGCGGGTTGACCACCGCGACCCGGTAGCCCGCCTCGTGCGGCGTGACGGCGAGGGCGACCCAATAATTGCCGGTCGCCTCCAGGACGGCGAGCGTTGCTCCAGGTGGCACGCCCGTGGCCTGGAGGTGCCGCTGGAGCGTCGCAAAGCCCGTCGGGGTCTACGGTCGCCCGTGAACGGCACCGGGGGCACGCCGCCCGCTGGCAGCCCTGCCACAGCAAGGGTGTCGGCGGCGATATCGACACCGACGTACAGGTGATGCGACATGCTTGGGTCGACCATCCCCCCTGCTTCATCGTCCCACGCATCGTCCCACGGCGGCGGGTTCCTTGGAACGGCAGTGGTCTCCGCTCGGGCTGCGTGGTCGCGGCCACTCGGTACGGTCCAGACTCCTGCTGTCCCGCAGTGGCGGGGACAATCTCGTTGACGCGGTCGGTGCCGCAGCAATCACCGCGTCCTCACCACCACCCCGGAACTACTGCTACTATACGAGCACCCACGGTAATCATCTTCCCGGTTTGACCAGCGTGCAGTATACATTCCGTTTGACACCCTCGCACAACCCCCCCTATAGTGCCCTCCGTTGTGGGAGGGACAATGTAAAGAAGAAGGAGTGCCGCCGATGAGCACCAGCGTTGAGCGAGGCTCTGCGATCAGGGCCATATCGCGCCGTCATTTCCTGACCGGGGGACTCGGTGTCACGGTCGCTTTCGTCCTCACCGCCTGCGGCGGGCCCGCTGCTCCCGCTGCGACCGCAGTGAGCACCGCAAGCGCCGGTAGCGCGGCGGCGACCGCCGCGCCGACTGCCGTTGCGGGCGGGGCCGTAAGCGGCGCGACGCGCACGGCGGCAACAGGCGGGACCGCGCCCGCAGTCGCCAGTCCCGCGACGGGGGGTGCCGCCGCAGGTGGGTCGGCGTCGTCCTTCATCGCGCTCCCGCCGCCGGTGGCCGAACTGCCGACGGGGCCGACCACGCTGCGCTGGCTGGGGACCGCGGGGGAACGGAAGTTGTTCGTCGATGCCCTCGTCCCGGCGTATCACCGGTCCCGGCAGAATATTACGATCGAGTATACCGGCCTCCCCTACACCGAGATCGCGAAGATCCTCCCCGCCGGGATCCAGAACGGGGACGCGCCGGATCTCTTCGAGTTGCCGAGCGGGGTGACGGGCGCGCAGGCCGTGAAGCAGGGCTGGGTGGGGCCGCTCGACGACCTGATCCCGGACTTCGCCAAGTGGAAGGCGGCCTTCCCGGCCGGCTCGTTTGTGGAGGGAAGTAACGTCTTCAGCGGGAAGACCTACTCCTTCCCGTTCGAGTCGACGCAGAAGAATAACGCGCTTCTCCTCTACAACGTGGATTATCTCAAGCAGGCCGGTGCCGACCCGCAGGCGAAGCCGCTCACCCGGGACGAGTACCGCGCCGCCGCCAAGAAAGTAACGCAGCAGGGGGCGGGTAAGTATTACGGCTGCATCATCGCGGGGGCGCAGGCGAGTCGCCTCGGGGACCAGGTGCGCTTCTTCGGGCAGATGGCGGGGGCGTCGGGCGGCGGCGGCGGCCTGGTGGCCGACCTGGACTTCCGGACGGGGCAGTACGACTACACGACGGATCAGTACCTCGCGGCGATCGATCTGCTGCTCGGCCTCAAGGCCGACGGCAGTTTCTTCCCGGGCACCGTCTCGCTCAACGTCCAGCAGGCCGACAGCCAGTTCGCGCAGGGCGTGGCGGGGATGATGATCAATGGGTCATACACCTTCCCGCAGTGGGCGATCGACGCCCCGAACTTCAACTATGGCGTCGCCAGCCAGCCGGTCCCGAATTCCGGCAAGCCAGCGCCGTTCAACGCCACCGCAGGGGGGAGCAACTACTGGGCCTACGCGAAGGCGAAGCAGCCTGCCGTCGTCGGCGACATCTTGTCCTACGCCGGGAGCCTGCCGGGGCAGATCGCCCTGATTAACATCATCGGCGGGAGCCAACCATCCGTCTTCCCCGAGGCCAACGCCATCTCGACGCTCTCGCCGCAGGCGAAGCAAGCGCTGGCCCTCTTCGCCGAGCAGATCGTCCTCGCACCGTCGCCCGCGATCCGCAACCCGGACGTGGCGCTGGTGGATCTCGAGTACCGCGCCCTCTCGCCGGATTTCGGCACGACCGTCCAGGGAATCTTCACCGGCCAACTCGCGGACCCGAAGAAGGCGATGCAAGACCTCCAGGATCGCGCCGACAAGGAACTGGACCGGGCGATCAAGGCGGCCCAGGCCAAGGGTGCGAAGGTATCGCGCGACGATTACAAATTCCCGAAGTGGGATCCGAGCCGCAACTGGACGGACGCCGACTACGCAGCGTCGAAGTAGGAGCAATGATGGGGCGGCCCCGGTGCCGGGTGGTGCCGGACCGTTGCCCGGGAGGAACGGGACATGATCGGCGTATCGGCCCTCGGCCACGTGGCCCTGCGCGCGCAAAACTTCGACCTGCTGTACGACTTCTACGTCAACACGCTCGGCTTCCCCGAATTCCTGCGTTTCAGCACGCCGGAGGGGAAACTTCGCCTCGTCTACCTGTACCTCACGGACACGCAGTGCCTCGAACTCTTCCCCGATGCGGTCGGCGAGGCCCCGCCGAAGAATCACCCGGGCGTCTTCCACATCGCGCTCACGGTCGACGATCTCGACGCCACGCTGGCGGACCTGGCGTCGCGCGGCGTGCCCTACAACGATCCGGCCAAGAGTACCCGCTCGGACGGCAACAAGGCGTCCGGTGTGACCGATCCGGAGGGGAATTACATCGAGATCATCCAGCTGCTGCCGACGGGGGCGCAGCCCCGGGCGATCGCCCGGTTCCACGCGCGCGTTTAGGATCCTGGGGGGCACGACGACGCGCGACCGACGACGGTTAAGCGACGAGAAGGAGACAGGGATATGAGGACGGTGACAGGGATCGGCCACGTCGCGATGAACGTGGGGGACGTCGACACCATGCTGGCATTCTACCGCGACACGCTCGGCTTCCCCGAAATGTTCCGGATGCATCAGGACGGCCGCCTCTGGATCGTCTACCTGCGGATGACCGACACGCAGTTCATCGAGATGTTCCCGGGCGGGACCGGGGAAGTGCCCGATCGCAAGCATCTCGGGCTCGTCCACGTCTCCTGGGACGTGGACGACATCGAGGCCGCGATCGCCGAGCTCGCGGAGCGGGGTGTACCGCTGACGACCCCGCTCAAGAGGGGCCGGTCGGGCAATCTGCAAGCCTGGATCACCGACCCGGAGGGGAACCGCGTGGAACTGATGCAGACGATGCCCGACAGTTATCAGGCCCTGGCTATCGCCCACCTGCACAGCGGCGACGGCTCGCCGCTGCGGGTGCAGGGCTGATCCCGTCGGGGGCGGGGACCGCAGCCCCCGCCCCGCAACTGGAAGGAGATCGCCGTGTCCTCATCCACGGCCTCGGCGCTCGCCCGGCCCGGCCCGGTGCGCGCGCGCGGGTCGCTTTGGCGGCGGATCGTGGCCGCGCGCTGGTGCTACCTGTTCATCCTCCCCTCGCTGATCCTCGCGGCCATGTTCACGTTCTGGCCGATCGTCGCCTCGTGGTATTTCTCGCTGCTCGACTTCTCGGGCTTCACGACGGAACGCCCGTTCGTCGGCCTCGACAACTACCGCGAGCTGATCCAGGACCGCTATTTCTGGGGCGCGTTCGCGCATTCCTTCCTCTTCGCCGCCGTGACGGTGCCGATCCGGCTCGTGCTCGCCCTGATCGTCGCGATGGTGCTCAACGACCGGGCGTTCCGGGCGGCGCCGCTCTTCCGCACGGTCTTCTTCCTGCCGGTGGTCTCCACCACGGCGATCGTCGGCATCCTGATGACCTTCCTCTTCAGCCCGTTCAATGGCCCGGTCAACAAGGTGTTGCTCGCGCTCCACCTCGTCGCCCAGCCGATCGACTTCCTCGGCAACCCGCAGTCCGCGCTGTGGACCGTGATGGCCGTGCAGATCTGGAAGAACTTCGGGTTCTCGATGATCTACTGGCTGGCCGCGTTGCAGTCGATCCCCCCCGAGCTCTACGAGGCGGCGAAGGTGGACGGCGCGACCGGCGCGCAGCAATTCCGGGCGATCACCGCGCCGCTCCTGCGCCCCTTCGCCGTGGTCATCCTCCTCGTCACGGTCGTGAGCACGCTGCGCGTCTTCGACCTGGTCCAGACGATGACGGGCGGTGGCCCGTTCTTCGCGAGCGAGGTGGTCGAGACCTACATCTACCGCAACGCCTTCTCGTCGCAGGGCGGCATCCCCCGCGAGGGTTACGCCTCGGCGGTCGGCGTCTTTTTCGGCCTGGCTGTGATGCTGATCGCCCTCCTCCAGGGCTGGGCGGTGCGCCGCGCGAATAGCGTTCGGCAGAGCCTGGAGTCGAGGGGGACAGCATGACGGCACACCCCACACCCGTGGCCGGACGCTCGCTCGCGCGCGGCGTGCGCGCGCGACGGGGGCCGCGACCGCGCCTCATCGTCACAACCGGCATCCTGCTGCCGATCTGCTTCCTCTGGATCTACCCGTTCCTCTGGGTCGCCTCCGCCGCGGTGAAGACGAACGCCCAGATCTTCCAGGGGCCGGGCCTGATCCCGCCGGAGTTGCACCTGGAGAACTTCGTCCGCGCCTGGACCCAGGCGCACATCGGCCTGTATTTCCTCAACACCGTCATCGTCGCCGTGAGCGCGACCACGATCGTCGTCGTGACCACGGGCATGATGGGCTACGCGCTGGGGCGCTACAACTTCCCGGGGAAGAAGGGCATCGTCGCGCTCTTCGTCGCCACCGTCTTCCTACCCGAGGGGTACACGATCATCCCGATCTTCGACCTGATCACGCGGCTCCACCTCAACAACCACCGGCTCGGCCTGATCCTGACCGAGAGCGGCGGGGCGCACGTGATCTACATCCTGCTCTTCGCGGGCTTCTTCGCCCAGTTGCCGCGCGAGCTGGAGGAGGCGGCGATCATGGATGGGGCGGGGTTCGTGCGCATCTTCTGGCAAGTCATGTTACCGCTCGCCAAGCCCGTCATGGCGACCACGATCATCCTGCAGTTCGAGCGGAGCTGGAATAGTTTCTTCCTGCCGCTGGTGCTCACCCTCTCCACCCCGAACCTGCGCACGCTCGGGGTCGGGATGTATTCCTTCCAAGGGGAATATTTTAACGACATCGCCGGGATGGCGGCGGCGGCGACGATCGCCCTCGTCCCGATCATCGTTGTGTTCCTCCTGTTGCAGCGCCACTTCGTGGAGGGGATCGCGGGCGCGGTGAAGCAGTAGACGCGTCCTACGGGCGTGAGGAGCCTACGCTCGACTTTGGCCGTTCGTGATGGCTCACGCCGCATAGCAGAGCGCGTCGGTCAAGCGGTCCAGGAGGGCACGCGGGATTTGCACCATGTCGGGATCGCGGGCCGACATGCAAAAAGCCGCCCGCGCCCATGACCCCCGCCGCACCAGCGCTAGCGTGTCGCTGAAGGTCGGGAGGGGCTTGCGGCCTGCCCGCATTGTGCCACGACCGCGACCGCCGAGCAGCCCCGGCGCACCGCGCTGGGCTACCGCACATTCCGCTGCCACGGATGCCGCCGGATCGTCAACGAGCGGACCGGCACGCCGTTCAATCAGGTGCGGGCGCCGCCGGATATCGTGCTGCTCGTGGTGCCGTGGCGGCTGCGCCACACGCTGCGCCTCCGCGGCTTGGCCGGAGCTGTGCCTGGCGCGCGGCTTCGTCTTCACCCACGAGGCGGTGCGCGCGTGGGAGGCGCGCTTCGCCCCGCTGCTCGCCGCCCGGCTGCGCGCCAAACGGCGCGGTGCAGCAAGCGGCAAGTGGCAGGTGGACGAGACCTCCGTCACGGTCAATGGTCGGTGGTGCTCCCTGTACCGGGCGATCGCCCGGGAGGAGAATCTCGTCGACGCCCGGCGCAGCGAGAAGCGCTCAATCCTCCCATTCCAGCATGTTGACCTCGACCGGCGGTTGTGTCGTGTCGTATGGCACGCGGAAGGTCTTGATCTCCGCCGGGCCGAACGCGGCCTCGATCATCCGCCCCCAGCCCGGCAGGTCGATCGTCGCGCGGGTCGCGGTGCGGGCGCTCTCATAGGCGCGGACGATCAGCGCGTCGCCATCCTCCGCTTCTTTGAGCGCGGTGATCACGATTGTGTCAGGGGTAGTCGTGGCGAAGCCAGCGCGCAAGGGGAGCAGCCCGTGCGGGTGCCCGGTCGCCACCATCGCGATCGGCGGCGCATTCAGCTCCGCCGCGCGGCGCACGGTCCCTGCCGCCTCCCACCCGTCCGCGTGGGGATAGAGCGCGTAGCGGAAGCGCTGAACCCCCTGATCGATGAAGCGGTATTCGGTGTCGGGCTGCGGCACGGCGGGGTTGTGGTGGGCGTAGATCGGGCTCCGCAGGATCATCAAGCCCATGTCGCGCACATCGACATCGTAGCTGTACTTGCCGTCGTTCAATAGGCTGACCCCATAGCGGGTGTTCGTCTGGCGCCCGGAGCCGGAAATGTCGAGCCAACTCCCGCCCGGCTCCTCCGTGCCGTCCGCGGCGCGCTCGATGCTGCCGTAGGGGATCTCGCTGGTGACACGGTGGAAGTGGACGTTGATCGGGAAGCGCAGTTTCAGCGCGCGGAAGTGCTCATGCCAATCGACGGTGGCCGACACCTCGATCAGGTCCGAGCCGGGCCGTAGCGCGAAATCTTGCACGAGGCGCGAGCGCCCGTACTCGCTGATCACCCGGATGGTCGACTCCACCGGGCCGTGCGCGATCAGGCGCACGCTCGTCGCCCGGAAACGCCCGATCTCGTCGCGGAAGCTGAAGACGTTGTGGCTCCAGGTGTCGCTCTCGTCGCGGAGCACGCTCGGCACCGCCCCCGGTGCGATCAGCGCCTCGGTCGCGTGGCGCTTGTCATAGAGGCTGAGGAGGTAGCCGGTCGCGGGATCGATGGTCAGGCGCAGGCATTCGTTTTCCAGCGTCGTGTCGGTCGCGATCACCGGCGACTCCGGTTGCGGCGCGGCCCCCCTGACGACCCGGTAGACGCGGTAGCCGAGCGGCGGCAAGTCCGCGACGAAGGCGAGGCGACTGCGCCCATTGGTGACCGACTCCGACTGGACAAGCTGCCAGGGGATCGCCCGACCGGCGTCGTCGAGGAGGCCGTGCTCGTCGGTGAGCCGCGCGAACTCGGCCTCGACCTTCATGGTGGCGGGCCAGGCGTGCGGATTGAAGACGACGAGCGGCGTCGCCCCCTCCTCTTGCGGGATCGCCATCCGCCAGCAGAGGGCGAGGGTCGCCGCGTTGAGGGCGCGGTCGGCGATCGTCAGCGCCTCGCCGTGCAGATTGCGCGCGTCCACATAGGCCGACTCGATGCTCGTCCCGGCGAGGATATCGTGGAATTGGTTGAAGAGGACCCCCCGCCAGGCACGAGCGAATTCCGCCGTCGGGTACGGCAGCCCGACCACCCGTGCCGCGACCGCCGCCCACTTCTCCGCCGTCAATACGGCCCACTCGGCCCGCCGGTTCCAGTATTTGATCCCCGAGTGCGCGGCGTAGCCGCCGCTGGCGTGGTGCTGCAACTCGTCATGCACGGTCGGCAGGGGCAGATCGCGCGCGCGGATCGCCTCGAAGTAGCGGTCGGGGGTGCTGAAGATGAGGGTCGGCAGGGCCGGGTCAGCGGCGAGGCGCCGGATGCTCCGCAGGTTCTCGATCGTCGGCCCGCCGCCGTGATTGCCGACCCCGTAGAAGCACATCAGTTCGTCGAGCGGCTCGCGCAACTCGGCGGCGCAACGGCCTATGTGGCGGTCGAGCTCCCGCCCCCCGGTGCCATACTCGAACGGGAGGCGGTAGGCCAGCACGCGCGAGCCATCGTCGGCCTCCCACCAGAAGAGGCGCGCGGGTAGCCCCTTTTCCTGGGGGCCGGGGCGCATGAAGACATACGAATCGAGGCCGCTCCGCTTGAGGATCTGCGGCAGCGCGCCGTTATGCCCGAAGCTATCGACGTTGTAGCCGACCCGCGCGGTCACGCCGAACTTCTCCTTGAAGTAGCGCTGCCCGTACAGCCCCTGCCGCACGAACGATTCGCCGCTGGGGATATTGCAGTCGGGCTGAATCCACCAGCCGCCGACGATCGCCCAGCGCCCTTCGCGCACCCGCGCACGGATCTCCTCGAACATCGCCGGTTCGAGTTGCTCCACCCAGGCGTAGAAGGCCGCCGAACTGGAGATGAAGAGGAAATCGGGCTCCTCGTTCAGCCGATCGAGCGCCGAGCGGAACGAGGCCAGCACCTCATGGCACCCCTCCTGCCAGCGCCAGAGCCACACCGGATCGATGTGGGCATTGCCGATCATGTAGAGTGTCCCCGCCCCCCGCCCGGCGACGGGCTGCTCACCCTGCGGCATCATCGTCTCGGTCATCGCTCCCTCCGTAGCCGTCGGTCGAATCGGTCATCGCTCCCCCCGTAGCCGTCGGTCGTCGGTCGTCGGTGGTGGCGCGGTGCCACTGGCAGGCAATGCCTGTCAACAAGCCCTTTTACGGACCACGGACCGCGGACTACGGGCTCTCTCTGGCGACTGACGACTGATGACTCACCACACTGATCACACACTCCGCCTGCTGGCCGAGGGGCTTCCCATCGAGAGCGATGTCCACCGCCACCGGCGTGCGGCGCATGAGCGGTCCCTGCGGCGTCACCCGGAACGAGCGCGTCACCTCCCCATCGGGTGGCAGCATGACGGCGATCGGCCCTTCCGCCACCACCCAGCCGTCCGGTACGGCCAGGCGCAACTCCGCCCGCACCGCCGCGTGGTGCGGGTTATGCACCGTCACCCGCAACTCGACCGGGACCCCGGCCTGCGCGGCGACCTGATAGGGCCGGATCTGCGCGATCGGCTCCTCGGCATCGGCATCCAACAGCAACTCGCGGTGCAATTGCACCAGATCGTCCCCTTGCTGATCGAGGTGCGCGAAATAGTCGGGCTGCACCTCGAACGGCTTCCAGTGTCCCGTGAGCACGAGTTGCGGATCGAGCCGCCGGAAGAGCGCCGCGCTCTTGCGGTAATCGTCGAGCGCGAAACCGCTGCGATAGACGTAGTTCCAGAGGGCCGGCTCCACCAGCTGCGCGCTCGCCTGATACTGATCGCCGGCCACGATGACGCGCCGCCCATCGACCTCCAGGCTGATCGCCACGGCGTACCTGGTGTGACCCGGCAAGGGATGGAGGGTCAGGGTGTACTCCTCCCAGGCGATCGGCTCCCCGAGCGGCAGGATGCGGTCGGGCGGGATCGGGTCGTACCAGAGGCACGGCAGGTTATATTCGTCGGGGTGGGTCAGCACGTCGGCGAAATTCTCGGCGAGCCAGACCGCTGTCCCCTCGCGCTCGCGCAGCACGTTGATCCCGGCCACATGGTCATCGTGATAATGCGTCGGGATGACGGCGCTGATCTCGCGCACGCCGAACTGCTCCTTCAGCGTCGGGAGGGTGTAGAGCCAGGGGCGCCGTGCCGCGCGATCGGCCCCGGCGGCGAGGCCGATCGAGAAGTCATAGCCGAAGTCGAAGAAGAGCGCCTTGCCGCTGTGCGCGAGGAGGACGTAGTGGTACGCCAGGCTGGTCCGGTTCCAGAGGAGGTGCGGGGAGACCTGGACATAGGGCTGCTCGCGCAAGGAGAAGAGCTGGCGATTCTTCTGCTTCCGTGCCTGGATCAGCGCCCACAACCGCTCGACCGTCCGATCGATCGCGTCGTCCACCGCCGCGATCGGGTCGCCGTGCGAGGGCAGCAACAGCGCCGGGTGGCGTTCCTTCAAGGCCAGGAGCGAGAGGATCGTCGCCGCCAATCCCTCGCCCTCGTTGTAGGTCCATTGGGTCGCCGCGAGCGACCAGATCTTGCCGGGCGCGGCGATCAGATCGCCGGTGAAGGCGACCCGCCGCCCGTCGATCTCCGCCAAGAGACTGAGGGAGCCGACCGTGTGTCCCGGTGTCGGCAGGACCTCGAACCGCACCCCGCCGAAGCAGTAGGTGGCATAGTCGCGCAGCGTCCCCTCGATCGGGATCTGTTCCAGCAGCGAGAAGCGATCCTGGCGCATGTTGTAGTCGTTGAAGAGCGCGCGCGCCTGCCAGTGCTCATCGACCGCGCGGAACATGTCCTGCTCGGTGTGCGGCACCCAGGCGTGCGCGCCCGCCGCGATCGCCCGGGGCAACCCCTGGGCCTGATCGCGGTGATGGTGGGTCAGCAGCACCACGACCGGCCCGCGCGGCGCGCGCACCGCCGGATGATCGAGGGCACGCCCGGTGCCGAAATCGATGCAGACCGTGCCGCGCGCGCCCGCGATCACGTAGACATGACAACTATCCGCGATCCGCCAGAGATGTGCCGAAAGTTCTTGCATCTATTCACCCCTCGCCGCCTCTCGGCGCGAGTGTCTGTGCGGGAGGCGACCCGACTCCCGCCGCTTCATCGCAGGCGCACGCCGCGCCATGAAGGCCGAGCAGGGCGTGCGCGGGCGACCACGAATAGCCCGGCCTGCCCCTGCGGTCGCCCGGCTTGGGCGCGGAGCCGGGCGAGCGAGCGCATATCCGCGCCGCGCCGCGCCCGGTCGCTAGCGCGCGCCTGCGGTCAGCGCCTGCCAGGCCACCGCATCGGGCTGACCGGCACTACCGAGGAAGTGCCGGATCTTGTCGTCCACCACCCTGGCCACGGCCTCGCGCGCGCGCATGATCGCCATCGCCGGGAGGGCGGACATCGCCGCAGCGGTCAGGCGCTCCTCGCGCCCGAGCGCGGCCAGCGCCCCGAGCCCCAGATCGGTGGCGATGTTGACCTTAAGAACCCGCCTCGCCCCGCTCATACGCCGGGGCGACCTCGCGCCAGTGGACGAAATCGGTCGTGATCGCATGCCCCACGCGATCGTCTGCCGCTCCCCGGCCCGCTTCTGCTGGTAGAACAAGTGGTACTCGCCCGCGTGAGGGAAAAGCCAGGCATCCCACAGGGCATGCTCGGCGGGTGGCGGTTGAAAGAGCATCGCGACTCCCGGTCGAGGTTCGTGCGGGGTGCCGTTCCCCGCTCGTGATGTCTTCGCGCCGTCGCGGATCAGCGACCGCCGAGGCCGCTCAGCGACACCCCTTCGATGAAATATTTCTGCCCGAAGAAGAAGACCAGGATGATCGGCACGAGCACCACCAGGCTCGCGGCCATCATCAGGTTCCACTGCGGCACACCGCCACCACCACCCTTGAATGCGGTCAGGCCGAGTTGGAGGGTGTACAGCTTCTCGCTGTGCAGATAGATCAGGGGATTCACGTAATCGTCCCAAGCACCGTTGAACGAGAAGATCGTGATCGCCGCCAGCGCAGGGCGGCAGAGCGGCATGAAAATCTGCCACCAGATCCGCAACTCCCCCGCCCCATCGATCCGCGCCGCCTCCGAGAGTTCCGGCGGGATGCCCCGGAAGAACTGGCGCAGCAGGAAGATATAGAACGCGCCACCGCCGAGCCAGGTAGGCACGATCAACGGGAGAAAAGTATCGACCCAACCGATCTTGGCGAAGAGGATGTACCGCGGGATCAGCGTGACGATGCCGGGCAGGATCATCGTCGCCAGCACGACCGCGAACCAGAAATCGCGCCCCGGCCAGCGCAAGCGCGCGAAGGAGTAGGCCACGAGTGCCGAGGAGAGGACCGAACCGAGTATCGACAGGATGGTGATGATCGCCGTGTTGCGGAAGTACACGTCGAAGGGCAGGGCGGTCAGCGACTCCCGGTAATTCGCCCAGCGGATCGGGCTGGGGATCCAGTTCGGATTGAACACGTCCTGCTGCACCTTCAGGGACGTCACCAGCATCCACAAGAATGGGATCACGAAGAGCGAACCGATCAGGAGCAGCGCGATCACGGCCACGGTGCGTATGATCGGTCCCTGGTGACGCTGGCCCCACTGTCGGGTGGCGGCGGTGGCCCGCCCGCCCAACGCTGCGGTGAGTGTTGACATGCGCCCCTCCTATTCCTCGTAATAGACCCAGCGCCGCGCGAGCCAGAGCTGGAGGACGGTGATCGCCATCACGATCGCGAAGAGGATCCAGGCCATCGCCGAGGCATAACCCATCTGCAACTTGCCGAAGGCGCGGTCGTACAGATAGACCTCGTAGAAGAGGAGCGACTGCACCGGATCGCCGAGCTTGGTCCCGGCGGTGGTGCTGACGACATAGGCCGAGGTGAAAACCTGAAAGGCTCCGATGATATTCGTCACCACGAGATAGAAGATCGTCGGCGAGAGCAGCGGGAGGGTGATACTCCAGAAGCGCCGGAAGCCGCGCGCGCCGTCGATCGCGGCGGCCTCGTAGAGTTGCACCGGGATGCCGTTCAACCCGGCCAGGAAGATCAGCATCGGGCCGCCGAGATACCAGAGGCTCATAACGATCAAGCCCGGCTTCGCCCAGGCCGGATCGTAGAACCAGTTGGGGCGCGGGAGATGGAGCAGGCCGAGCGCGTTGTTGAGCAGGCCGTCCGGATTGAGGATCCAGACCCAGAGGAAGACCGCCGCCACCCCGGTGAGGACCGTGGGCAGGTAGAAAATGGTGCGGAAGAAGCGCTTCCAGGGGAGTTGCTCGATGTTGAGCAACATCGCCAGGCCGAGCGAGATCACGATGACCAGGGGCGTCTTGACCGCCACGTAGAAGAGCGTGTTCCTCAGCGCCGTCCGAAAGTCGTCGTCATAGAGGAAGATCTCACGGAAGTTATCCAGCCCGATCCAGCGCGGCGCGCTGACGATGTTGTACTTGGTGAAGCTGACGTAGAGCGAGAAGAGCATCGGCCCGACCGTCAGTGCCAGGAAGCCGATGATGAAGGGTGCCGCGAAGAGATACCCGTAGCATGCCTCACGCCGTTTCGGCGTGAACCACGGGCGCCGCTCGATCGAACCGCCACGCGCTGTCGCCGCCATGATCGCCCTCCCGGATTACAGGGCCGTGCGGGCGGGGCCGATCGGGATCGGCCCCGCCCGCAGCATTACCGCTTGTTCTTGGCGATCTCCTGCTCGGCCTTCTTCTGGGCATCATCCAGGGCCTGCTGGGGGGATTTATTGTGCCCGTTCATGTCGTCGAACGCGGGGGTGACCACATCGTTCATCATCGTCGGGTAGTTGGGATTGAAGACCCCAGGGCGCCCGTAGTCCATCGCGCTGACGAAGAACTTCCAGTTCGGGTCGGCGTTGAGCGACGGATCGGTCCTGGCGACCTTCTCGACCGTCGGCATCGCGTAGGTGTCGCGCGCCCAGCCCGCCTGCCCGGTGAACGCCAGGTATTTCGCGAACTCCCAGGCCTGCTCGTGGTTCTTCGAGCCGCGCGGGTTGGTGATCGCGAAGCCGCCGGAGAAGGATGCCGGCTTGTGCCCCGGCGCGGGCGGGAGCGCCGCCACCCCGTAGCCGAGATCCTGCTTATCCTTGGTGAGGAACTTGGGGTTGTAGAAGTTGAGTTGGGAGGTGTAGCCCTGAGTATCGACCTTCATCGCCACCTTGCCGGACATGAACTCGTCCTGGTTCCCCTGGCCGAAGCTGCCCTTGAAGGCGTTGAAGTTGCTCACGCCGTAGCGATCGGCCCAGGTCTTCATCCAGGTCAGCGCGGCCACGTTCTCGGCCCGGTTGATCGTCGGGGTGTTGTCGCTCGTCTGCCACTCGCCGCCGTTGCACCAGCCCCAGGTATCGAGGCCGATGTTCCCGACCGTCGGATAGAAAGCGATGCGGACCAGCTTGTCGCCGTCCTTCTGGTCGATCTTGTCGGCGGCGGCGGCGAGTTCGTCCCAGTTGGTCGGCGGCTTCGTGGGGTCCAGCCCGGCGTCGACCAGGGCCGCCTTGTTGTAATAGAGGACGCGGATGTCGGTCTCGTAGGGCAGCCCGAAGGGCTCGTTGTTGGCGACCGCCTCGGTCCAGGTGAAGGGCCAGAAAGCCTCGCCGGTCACGTTGTCGCGCTTGGCGAGATCCGCGAAGCTGCTGTCGATCTGGTTCGCGGCGCGCGCGCGCAGTTGGCCGCGATCGTCCACGATCGCGTCGGGCATCCCGCTCCCCGCCGCGACGGTCGTCAGCAGGCGAGTGAAGATGTCGGCGAAGGGGACATAGGTTTCGTTGACCTTGAGCCCCGGGTAGACGGCCCCGAACTCGCCGATGATACGCCGGATCGCATTGCGACGCACCGGGGAGCCCCAGAAGTGCCAGAAGTCGATGTTCCCCTGCACATTCGTCCGCATCTGGTATGCGCTCGTCGCGGCCCCGGATGCGCTCGGCGTGCCCGCCCCACCGGCGGTCGCGCTTGCCACCGCAGCGGGGGCGCTGCTCGCCGTGGCGACGGCGCGCGTTGCGGCGGCGGTCGGCGCGACTGAGGCCACCCCGCCCGTGCTCGGTGCCGCTGTTGCGGGGGCGACGGTGGCGGTCGACGTGCCGCCGCCGCACGCTATCACCAGCGTGGAGAGCGAGCCGACGGCGGCGATGCCGCCCCATTTCAGCAATTGACGCCGTGTCAGCGTCCCTTGTCGCTTGTCAGATATCTCCACAACGCACACCCTTCCCCTACAATGCTACTCTTCCCTGCGACCGCCGTATACGCTGCCCGATGAATGAACAACCGCGCTAGAATATCCCACAACCGTGGTGGAGATGCGAGCAGCTACGTATCGTCGTCGAATCGCCTTCGTAGTACCATTCATCCGACAAAATCGGTACAGGCAACACTGTTGCCGCGCGAACAGTCACATAATCGGCAATTTAGCACAGGGGCTGTTGCTCGTCAACGATCCAATGCTTGTTTTTAACGCTACCGGTCGCGGCGATGCGCTCTTGGCTCCGTTAAGTGGTGTGCGCGAGCGAGCGCTCGGAGAGGAATTGGTAGGCACAGTGCTGCGGATCGGCGGCGCGGGCGTATCCGTACTGCGCTCACCAGCGCCCGATTAGTCAAGTGCAACTGTAGAAGTAAGAGGCCAGCCTATTGAAAAACGATCCTGCCGCTCCGCACCCCTGCGTCCGCCCCAGGCGTAGACCGCGTGCGTGCTCCGGCGTGCGGCGCGTCCCCACCGGCGTGGGGGTCGCCGCAGCAGGAGCGCGCCCCGGCCCCCGCCCCGGCCGTTTCCCGACGCTGCTCAGCGTCGGGCAGAGGACCGTCCCCTGCTTCGCCATCCGTTCGAGCTGCGTGTCCGACAGGGAGAAGCCGTGCTCGATCCCGTCGATGCCCGCGTCCAGCGCCTAGTCGGCCCCCGCGCCGCCGTAGCAGTGCGCCGCCACCGTCCGCCCGTGCCAGTGCGCCTCCTCGATCAGCGCGACCATCGTCGCGGCGGTCATCTCCGGCGCGCAATAGCCTTGGTAGCGGCGGACAGGCTCGGTGAGGGTCGCGTTGAACTTGATGAAGCCGACATCGTAGCGCAGATCGAGGCGCACCGCCTTGCGCGCCTCCTCCGGCCCATCGGCCACCGCGCTCGGGCCGGGGAGCGTGAGGTGCGGCGGCAAGATCTTCTCGCGATCCATGTGGCCGGTGGTGGAGGTGATCCCGAGACCGCAGGCCCAGATGCGTGGTCCGGTCATCTCACCGCGCGCGATCGCGTCGCGGAGGGCGATGTCGGCATGGTGGCGACAGGCGGCGTCGCGCACGGTGGTGAAACCAGCCTCAAGATCCCGCGTGGCGTTACGGAAGCAGTTCAGGGTGACGGCGGGGATCGAGTTGAGGAAGATCCCCGCCGCCGAACGCGGTGTCGCCCGGTTCGCCGCTGCCCATGAGATGGACGTGGGCGTCGATCAGTCCGGGGAGGAGCGTGCCGTCCGGCAAGTCGAGAACCGGCTCGCCGTCGAGCGCGATCGTCCCCAAACCCCGATGGCCGGCGGTGATGCGCTCCCCCTCGATCGCGATCTCCGCCGGGCCGGGCGCGTTGCCACCCCCATCGAACAGGCGCATGACACACCCCTTCTGGCGACGATCGAGCGTCGTGGTAGCAGATAAGGGGCGGGGCGGATGGTCGGCCCCACGTTGTTGGGGAGCGGGGGACCGTTACGGCGTCGGCGTGATGGGTGCGCTCGGTGGCAGGTGGGTCCGCCCGGCCTGCGAGCCGCCATTGACGCCGAAGATCGTGCCGGTGATCCAGGTGGCCTTGTCGGAGCAGAGGAAGACGACCGCGTCCGCGATATCCTCCGGCCGGCCGGTCCGGCGGAGCGGGATGCCGTCGAGCAGGGCCGCGACGTAGGGGCTCGTCCCCTCCGGCACCGGCGGCTGGAGCACCTGATCCATGATCAGGCCCGGCGCGACCGCATTGACCCGGATCCCGTGCGGACCGAGCTCGATCGCCATCACCTGGGTCAGCATTTCCAGCGCCGCCTTCGAGCCACAATAGTGCGCGCCGCCCGTCCGGGCCGAGGAGCCCGCGCCCGAGCTGATGTTGACGATCGCCCCGCGCACGCCCTGCGCGAGCATGCGGCGACCGACGGCCCGGCTGAGCATGAACGGCGCGCGCACGTTAACGGCGTAGACGCGATCCCACTCCGCCGTCGCCATCGCGACCACCGGGCTGTTCGGGAAGATCCCGGCGCAATTAATCAGGAGATCGAGCTGACCGAGGGTGCCGATGGCCGTGTCGACGAGCCGCTCGACCGCCTCCTCCTCGGTGATATCGGCGGTCAGGGTCGTAACCGCCCCCTCGTGCTGGCCGTGCGCTGCGGTCATAGCCGCGAGGCCGTCGCCGTTGACATCGGTCGCGACCACGCGGTCGCCCAGCCCGGCGAACGCGCCGACGATCGCGGCCCCGATCCGCCCGGCGGCACCGGTGACCAACACATTGCGCGCAATACCCACCACATCCTCCTGGTTTGTTCGCTACCGTCGTCGTCATGGCGATCGCCGCCCCGCTCATCGCCCATGCGGGGGCGGGAGAAACATATCTGTGCGGGGCTTGTCGCGGCTGGCTGGCTGACAAGCCCGTAGCACTGCCCCCTGTCTGGCGTATCCCGCCGGGTGTCCCCAACAGGTCAGCGGTGCATGTTTACCGCTGCCGCCGACGGACCAGGCCCGATAGGCCATCGCCCAGCAGGCTGAAGGAGACGCCGACCAGGGCGATCGCCAGGCCCGGGAAGACCGGCAACCACCACGCGGTCGTCATGTACTCGCGCGACTCGGCGATCATCACCCCCCACTCCGGGTTCGGTGCCTGCACCCCGAGGCCGAGGAAGCCGAGCGAGGCTCCCGAGAGGATGTTGAGCACCACGGCGGACATCGCGAAGATGAACGCCGGCCCGATGATGTTCGGCAGCAGATGGCGCACGATGATCCGCGCATCGCCGCAACCGAGCGCCCGTGATGCCGTCACATACTCCATCTTCTTGGCCACCAGAACCTCGCCCCGGATGAGCCGCGCGAACGAGATCCAGCCGGTCAGGATCAGCGCGTAGTACATATTGATGAGCCCCGGCCCGAGGATCGCGAGGATGGCGATCAGGAGGACATAGAACGGGAAGGCCACCTGGATATCGACGATCCGCATGAAAAGCATGTCGATCTTGCCACCGAAATAGCCCGCCACGCAGCCGACGGTCACGCCGATGAGCAGCGAGAAGAACGTGCAGAAGATCCCCACGGACAGATCGATGCGCGCCCCGAACAAGACGCGCGAGAGTTGATCCCGACCGAACTTGTCGGTGCCGAACGGGTGGGCCATGCTCGGCGGCTGGACGGCCACCGCATAATCGTTCTTGGTCGGGTTATACGGTGCCAGGATCGGCCCGAGGAGCGCCAGGATGACGATGACCCCGACGAGGAGCGTGCCCACGACGAGGGCGTTATTGCGACGCCAGAAGTCCTTGATCCCTTTGCGGCGGGCGGGCGTGTCGCGTGTCCTGGTCGGGATAGTGGTTACCGCCGTTGCCATATTCTCCCCTCCCGCCGTTTCAGGATAGCGTGACGCGCGGATCGACGAACGAGTAGGCGATGTCGGTCAAGAGGTAGATGAGCGAGACCAGGATCGCGTACACCAGGGTGAAACTCTGCACGACCTGATAGTCCCGACCGAGGATCGCCTGGATCATCATGCTCCCCATCCCCGGGAGCGCGAACACCGATTCGATGATCACCGACCCGCCCACGAGCCAGCCGAGGTAGAGGCCGAAGAGGGTCACGGTCGACACCATAGCATTCCGCAGGACGTGATTGAGCAGCACCCGCGTGGCCGACAACCCTTTTGCCCTGGCGACCAGGACATGCTCCGAGTTCATCGTCGTCAGGAGCGAATCGCGCAAGTTGCGGGTCAGGACTGCGGCGACGTGCAGTCCCATCGTCAGGGCGGGCAGGAACAGGTAGTACGGCCAGTCGGCGGGGGAGCGCCCGGCCCCCCCGACCGGGAAGATCGGAATCTTGACACCGATCAGGATCAGCAGGATCAACCCGATCCAGAAACCCGGCGTCACGATCATCAGGATCGAGAAGCCCCGGATGATCTGATCGACCAGGCGATCCTTCTTGAGCGCCGCGAGGACGGCGAGCGGCAGGATCATGATCGTGGCGAGCACCATAGCGTAGACGACCAGGAACAGGGTCAGCGGCAGGCGCTGCTTCACGAGATCCATCACCGGAGCCTGGACCAGGATCGAGTTACCGAGATCCCCCCGCAGGAGATTGACCATGTAGAGCCCGAACTGCACCGGCCAGGGCTTGTCGAGCCCCATGTGCTGTCGCAACTCCGCGACCCGGGCGGGGGTCGCCTGGACCCCGAGCATGGTCACCGCCGGATCGCCGGGAATCATGCGTACCATCAGGAACACCAGGATGATCAGCACCACGATCGTGGGGATCATCTGCAACAGTCGTCCGACAATATATGAGCCACGGCCCATCGTCGTCACCTCCACCGGCGAGGGCCGCGTCCCCAGGCAGCCGTGGGCTCCCGGGAGGCGCGGCCAGTGGCATCGCCCGACCGCTCGCAGGTGCGACGATCGGACGGCAACCGGCTAGTACAGCGCGGCTGGAATAGCCCTGTGGATTATGCCATGAGGGCCTTGCCCTGGTAGGTCCACTTGAAGGGCTGGGCCATCGTCCGATTGTCGTAGGCGATGAATGCCAGCACCTTGTCCTG
>JAABUP010001478.1_pt1 | contig 49401 bp, 60 predicted proteins | sample 5559201 | NCBI WGS metagenome assembly JAABUP01 (sample SAMN10711887, study PRJNA513373) | rock metagenome | isolation source: Antarctica rocks | place: Antarctica | reverse complement strand
TGTAACAATGTACTGCACTGAGCATTCAGGAAGTTAAAGGCCACGGTGTATTGGCTGTAACTGGTATGCCATGTCATCAATTCCTTCAAGTTCGTACCGCAGCTGCTGAGAAGGGGAAGTCCTCTTCTTCTGGGTGAAGAAAATGTCCGAGCACAGTCTCTAAGGCAAGCACCCTGGAGTGGCTTAGCACGACCTCTGCCACAATGTCGGAAGGAAGGGGACATGCACAGCACACCGGCATGAACCAGTTCTTACCATCAGAAATTTTTGTAAGCGTCAAAAGCTTGATTGCACTGTATCCACGGCCATCACAGTACCATCAAAGTAATAATTCTGCTTGCATGACTTGTTGTCGTTGTATAGGAAGAGCTGTCACGAAGGGGAATCTCATGCCCGTATACGAGACAACAGATCCTCGATATGGATCAGTTTGAGCTCAGTTGTCGCAACTGGAAGCTATGGCTGCAGCATGACTGCAGGTGAAAATCCGTCCACAGTCCTGTTAACGTCAGCTTTTGTCAACCAGACTTCTTTCGACAACCATGTCTCTTCCCTGCTGCAGCTTCCCAGCTTGTCCTGGCTATCATTGCCGTCTTTGCGCTCTCAGCCCAAAGCAGGGTTGCCCCGACGAATCTACACTGAAGCCCATACAACTCAAGGGCAAGGGTATGATGGCGAGGTGCGGAAAGCCTTTCATGGTCGTGTTGCAGTCGGTCGATGCTGGTGGTAATGGCGGTGGCTCTGAACTGGGAAGGCCAAAGGCTTTATCGGTGAGTGTAAAAACCCCGGCTGATCACTTCACATGTCTTCTATGTTCAGTTTCCAGGAGAGGCGCATATCAATGAGTCAGATAGTTCACCTTGTTCTGCACTTGCAGATCTCCCTGCTGGATGCTGATGCCTATGATGCAGCTACCAACTGCCCTGTCCCTCAGCCCCACCATGCTGTGATTGCAGCATGCACCATGTTGGGTCCCAAGGTTGGCAGCAGCTGCTTGTACCTTTGTGGCATACGACTATTGCAATATGTGATGTGGGAAAGTTTGCGCTAAAGGCGTTGGAGTAAAAATTGGGCCTACTTGTTCTGCAAGGCTCTCCCTGTGCGCATATTTGCTTGGTATGCTCCAGCAGTCAGCAGTATAGTCATGCACCTGCACAGGTGCAGGTGCCAAGTACAAGGGCAAGATGTGCAATATGTTCACTTTGTTCTGGTATGTGCCAAGGGAGCACGCTTGCCAGAACTGAATAAGGATGTTTTTGCAAATATGATGTGATCGAAGTTTGCAATGTGCTGCATCAATCTTGTGATTTGCACACGTGTTGTGTGTCATGCGAGAAGTCTCGCCCTATGTCGGTTTGCAGGCACCATTGGTTGAGTTGCCTGGTCAACCTGCTGCTCACAAGGTCAGCTTGGATATTGAGAGTTTGGTCAGCAGTCCAATTCTGAGGAGTCTTGCTGATGTTGCTGTCACAGGTGCAACATAAGCCAATCCTTTCCGTGTTGCTTGTCACTTGCTCACCGGCATGTCCATGCATTTCAAAGGCAGATGTAGTCATGTCGTTGAGTAGCTGACAAATGGCAGCAAATTAGTCAGCTCATCATGTATTGCCCTTGCATTTCAAATTTTATGGAAGGCTGATGCGGACTGATGCCTGTTCAGGCCCCAAGTATGTCGGCACATCCAACAAGAATCTCAAGATGCTTTTACAAGCTTTGGATGCCCAAGGTAGAGAGCTGGCCCACCTGGTTACGCCTGCTTTTCAGGTGATGCTTGCTGGACCTGAGACAGCAGGCCCTGCCCACTCCTAGCAGCATAAGCTGGTCTTATATGGTAGTCTACGCTTGCTTGCTCGACCTAAGCACATGACATTTGCTGACTGTATGGGTATGACGGTCGCCTTGCCTGCAACCTGCTACAGTCATGTACAGCTTTGCATTGGGCAACAAGTGCCCAATGTTGTTCACTACCTGTAGACAGTCTTGTCTTGGCAGCAATCATACAGATTTTGCACAATGCTCACATGACATCTACATCTGGGTTGTGCAAGTTCCTGGCCATCATGCTCCCTAAGTTGCGCACGCGCAAGTCATTGCATGTGATGTATTGTTTCAACTATTAGCCTTGACAGCTGTCCTTGCCAAGCAGATCCAAGTTCCCCGCATCCAGTACTTTGTACCCAAGGCGGATAGGCTGTGGCACAATGCTGATGTCAGAGCAGTGGAAGGTGTGGGTGACACTACGCTCGGCTGGTGCAATCACTTGCGGGGCCGTTGCATTGAAAAGTATGGGCGTGCGCCAAATTGCTTTCCAGATTCAATCACTACAGGTATGCAATCATGAGCTTCTTTCATGAGCGCAGTGCTCTGGACAGGCTGACCTGCTTGCAGCATCAATTCCAGTGCATGTTCCCACTTCTGGGAACCCAGGGTCTGATTGAAGTTATGTAAACCCTTGGAGTAGATGCCCGTATGCCCGTATGCGTCCGCACCTTACAGTCAAGTGAAGGACAGATCACGCAATTGAGCAGCATTGGTTGCCGTCTGCTTTTGTTGCTGCACTCCTATGAAGCTGGTGGGCCAGGATGCCAGCCTTGTATCACTTTTCACTGTGCCCCTGTTTTTCAATGCTTTCACTGCACATGTTGACACAGTTCCAGCCAGCGTCTGAACACTACACAACAGCAGTGTAAATTCTCATGCTGATAGAATTATTTAGAGCAGGATGTGCTTCAAACCAATTTTCTTCTGCTGTGCCCTGCTTTAAATGGCTTTGCTCACTTGCATTCTATGGTGCACACAGCGGGACAGCTGCGGGCATTCAAGCGCCGTCTAGATGATGAGACTGCCAGGGGTGTGCTGGATGCCAAGTGGGCTAAACAGTTGATGGCAGACTTCAAGCTAGGGAAGGATGTATGCGAGCACCTCAAGACAATGTTGCTTCCTGATGAGCAGCTGCGCATTGGTCTGTTCAACCATAATGGGGAACACAGGATTGCATGCTATAGGGCTCCCAATGGCTGGCCAGATTGGGAGGAGCTTCCTGTTGGTACAGATTTTGCTAGCCAAGTTCTGTTTTGTCTCAGACATCATGTACTTTACACTTGTTTGTCATCCCTCATTACAGCTGCATCAATCCATCAATAAGCTGTCTTGAAATCAACCGTCACAGTGTTGCAATGCAAAAATGCGCAACACGCCGCCAGTGAGCAAGGCTGGCTGTGTGCATTTGCCCTTCGACAACACTATGAGTCAACAGTGTTGCAAATATGCATTGCAAGCAGGCACCAGCAACAATTTCAGAGCTGACATGACTAGCATCCTCACTGTAGTGCTGACATTGTCCATGCTAGCAGGAGTTGGAGACATCAAAGGTGGTGTGGTGCACTGGAGAGCTACTTGCTATATGGGCAGGCCAGACAGGGAGGGGGTGCATGAGACAGCAAGACAGAGCTATGAGTCTAGGGGCCATAACAGACATGAGGGACGCTGGTATCTATCAACACCCAATGTGTGTCAGCTACAGAGCCTTGTGCAGCAATATGGGATCCCCTTGGTAATCTCTCAAACCCTGCACTCATATTCACTCTGCATTCATATCACCATCATATGCAAACATTGCTTCCGGCTCAATTTCGCAAGTGTGTAGTGTCATGGTGGCAATAAGCCTTTTTGACACACTAACGTATCTTTGTATGGACTGCTCATATGCTGAATAAGGTGCATTGCTCTCAAACCTGTATTGTATGTTGCAAAACTTATTTGCTGGTACTCTGTAGGAGCACGAGACTGGATGCTTTGAGATAGGGTGGAGAACTTTCTGGGGACTGGCTCTGCAGGGCGTCACAGCCCAACCTTTACCCAGTTGCCAAGATCCTTATGCCACCGCCTGTGCGCAGCAAGAACCAATGGTTGTGATGCTGGCTTCTCCTGCAGCTCCTCTGGTGCTTCTGAACAGTCTTGTGTCTCCATGTCTTCTCCTTCCAATGTTGTTCTCCTTCCAATGTTGTTCTCTGATGTTCATTCTGTGAAGTGTGACAGCTGTGGCGGCGTACTGTCACAATCTGGTTCTCCAGCAATGTTCAACTGGGCTTGAATAGCTTTTGCTAGATCTGCAGTACCTGACAAGGCTGCAGGCAACCACCCCTCACAAAAATTGCGTCAAAAGCATTGTTGTCTCTTTGAACTGTATATTGACCAGGTGGTACCTGTTCTGCAGGGCCTTGCAAACTCAAGCTCAGACTGGCAGGAAAAGCCAACGGCAGACTGCAACACGCTGCTGCAAACACCAATGGCAGACTGCAACACGCTGCTGCAACAAGATCCTGCTATGCTGCAAGACCTTGAGGCCTGTGACAGCCTGTTTGCTTCTTTTTTTGAAGATGACTTACTTGCTATGTGCTAGCAGCAGTGGGGCCATGGCGTTTAGAATCTAGTCAGGCAGTACTTTTGAGGCCCGTAGCTTGTCAGTTTCCTCACTCATGACAAACTCACTCGCTAAAATGGGAGGATAGAGCTACAGCAGCGTAATCTTAGCATTAATTTGCATCCTCGTGCATCAGGGTACATTGATGTTGTCTCCATCATATTCCTGGTTTTGAAGCACTTGAATATTTTTAAAATTTGTTCCTGTGTACACACCAGCACATGTGCTGGTGAAGGGTATGTGATTGCTTATGCACGCCAAAACCGTACCCAAAGGACGTTCAGCATATCAAGTCAACAACGAGCTGATAACGAACAGTTGTGCAAACTGTACATGGAATTGTTGACCAGTCCTTAATTGTTGAAGACAGGAGCAAATGCTTATGCCAGACCCTCTCCCCTACCACGCTTTAAGTATTAGACATGCATGTACATCAAACACTTCACAATCTGCAGTATACCCTGCAAATACCCTGCAGTTGGTCTGCAGAACTCGCTAGGCTAGTGTACAAATCCTAATCCTCAAATCAGAGCCCATGGGCTCAGTCTGGCCAGACTGAATGTTGGAAGTTGGTAGCCACAATGGCAAGCACTGGGAGCCAACTTGAACTGCAGCCATGTGCAGTATCCTGCAGTGTGCAGCCCACATTCCATACCTGCTTTACTCTTTCTCACCAAATTCTGCAGGGCAGTCTTGCAGCTACACTCTCTCTTATACAAACTTGTGCAAAGTGCCACAGACCTGGCGCGATTGCTTGTGTGGGTGAACGATCACCACATGGAAGAAAACGTCAGCGGTGGGCTCCGTGCAATGTGCCTACTTGTGGCTGGTCACTGCTTAGTTCTGGTGTAACTTGCACGATTGCTAGGCATCAGTTGCCTAAACAGCTGCTCTACTTGCGCCCTTCCTTGTGCTCTACTTGCAGCAGCTTTATTGGTTGCACCATGGTATTGCATGAAAAGACGTAGCGGCAAATGATTTGCTGCTGTACTTTGGACACTCAAGTGCATCAAACAATGTCAATATCAACAGTGCAAGCAGACAAGTTATGTCTTTGTAAAAGTATGCAGCTGTGATGAAACACCATGCACGCTTACCCTAGAGAGCAGCAGCTCTTGCCGTGCTGACCACCTGCTGCTGACTGCTGCTATGTGCTGCCGGAGCAGACCCTACAGCAAGCAACGCTGTGTCATGCGCTACAGGCACTTTGGACACTGCAGGTACACCTGAGACTGCTGAAGTTGTCGGAACACTGATGACTGCTGCTGCCTGAGGTGGCCTTGCATGCACATTGGAAAGTTCAAGACATACAGTCAAGGCGTCGACGTCGTGACCCAGGCTTTCAGCCTGACCACCTGTAAACCATGTGGATTTACCTGGAGTGCCTCTTGCAAGATGCGGCGAGCTGGTCTGCTTGCCCACTATTTTCAGCTGCAGAGGTGCAAGCATTTGATACGCTTAGCTTCAGCTTGTTGTTACATGCTTGAACAAGAAGTTGCACTAAACAATGACAGAAATTTGACTTGACCAACAGCTGCATAGCAGCAGGGCGACTTGGTGTATAAATACGTCAATGTGCTGGAGCAAGCGACAAGAACATGAACAGAAACATCAATGATGCCCCCGACTTACGGCAACAGTCTTGGTTGCCTGATCTTTGATGGCCCCGGTTAGCGCCGGCCAGAAGTCATTAGACAACACCCTAGCAGATTAAAACTGCATGTATAGGACATTGTACTTCTTGCAAACAGGGGTCATAGCTATATAGCCATAGCTACCTCAAGCGCTTGCAAACAAATGACACACTCAGCTACATGTAGTGAACTGAAAATTGCACAGAAACTGCTCCATGTGAGGGTGTAGCAAGATGCCAGCATAAACTGAGACCGGCGCCTGCATGCAGCAAGATTTGAAGAAGATATTGTTAGGACACAGGTTTCCAACAAAAACGTAGAAAAGGATTGATTGATTGATTGATTGATTGATTGATTGGTTGGTTGGTTGGTTGGTTGGTTGATTGGTTGATTGATTGATTGATTGGTTGGTTGGTTGATTGATTGATTGATCCTTGCAAGGATGACTCGTCGTTGCCATGTCCTTCTCAAATATTATCCCCGCTGGGTGCAGTAGTTGCAGAAGTGCAAACCTGAGTGCAAACGCGATATTCACTGCGCATCTGACAAATACTGCGCAAGTTGCTTGTAGACAGGATGCCAGAACGGCTAATGCTCAGACGGCCTATACGTTTGTGCCTGCTTCTGATCCTGACTGGATTCTTTTTGCAGCATACCATTGTACGCTTGCATCCCGCCTTTGCCGCTTGCTGTCTTGTTGTGACGGCGCACTGTCACAGCATAGGCAAAGCGTTGTTTTTGTGTAGGCACGTCCGCCTCCTGATTGGCCGGTGGGCGATGTCCCGTTGGGCACAAACAGTAACTGTGTCCCCTTTTACATTGTCGATTTGAGGTATGAGGGGGACCGCGTATTGGTATTTAGCGCTAATCCTGGTGGGAACATGCAGCCTGCTGGTATGTCTGAGACAAGTTCTACCACTCTCACCCATCTGTCCTGTCCTGTTGCTGACTGTAAGTTGTGGAGGGTGGCTTGGCAAAAAAATATGCTGGGTGTTATTGCCTGCAGAGCAACCTGGGTCCTGCTCACGTGGCACATGCTGTGAAGTTTAATGCCTATCTGCTTTCCTTCGGACAGACAAACAAGCATGTCAGTAGTAGTCCAACAAGCTCAGCCATTGGAGTGCAAACTTTGCAGTGGGCGTGCAGGCTATGCATTTGCAGTAACAGCAAGCATGTGTCAGCTGCCTTTGACTTTGCCAGCAGCCATTGAAAGCAACGTGGAACCAGCAATATGCCAGATTCAAGTCAATATCATGATTGCGTGTATGCAGCAATTGCGGAGGTGAAGGGACCAGTGGTGCACTACCGTGCTTCTCGCTACGTGAATGCACAGATGTTAGAGGAGCTGCACACAGCAGCAAGAGACAGCTGGGATCTTCCAGACCACGACAGGAAGTGGACAGAGCTGCAATTCACTTCACTTCAGCTGCAGACAGTCATGGAGAAGCTTGGGAATGCCTTGGTGCTCCCCCTTGCTTGCATGCCTCCTTAGTCATTCTTGCCAATGACATTGCCTATGAGCAGTGTGTTGTCCTTAACATGCCTCAACAGCCTTGTCACATTGCAAGTATGAGTGTGTTTGTTGCCTTTGAGGGAGTTCCATTGTCATGCAGAATGCAAAAGCGCTCAGAGTTGCCGGTGACAAGGTGACATGTGCCTTGCAGGAGCATGAAATCGGCTGCTATGAAATGAAGGGGCTGGAGTTCGAGGCCCTGCTCTCCGATCTCCGCGACCCTTGTTTCTCTCGGGGACATGAACTTGATGCAAAGACTGATGTGTCAATTGACCAACTGTCAAATTTTAGAGTCAACAGTGCACCCGGTGCGCTGCACACCATGCTCAACATTCAGGATGAATAAGCCACTTGTGCTCAACAAGCATGTTGAGCAGGTCAAACATGAGGTCATGACTGAGGTGTGACGAAGCATTAGATTTCTGAGCCAAAGGAGCAACCAAGTGTTCAGTATGTGTATATCACATGGCATCAACTGTAGTATCGTTTGATAGGCAACTTTACTAGGTTTAGAGTCTCATGCAAAAGGGATTAATTGACAGAGATGGATAACTGTTGTACTTGAGCTGGGCTTCAGATTTGTATTTAAAAGACTCGTGTGATTCCCTTAGGGTCTAGAAAGTCCAATTGTCAAGCCTATATAGGCTTATATATTCTAGAAGATTCCTGTGGGTCCTTGTAAGTAGGTTGGGATCTCTTTCTAGAATCTGATCAGATCTGGATTCGGTCTCACAACTCAGACCAGCAGCTCTCTACTGCTGTCATGCCTTACAACTACCTCCGTTCTGACTCTGCACGTGTTTGCTCCCTGTATTGCACGGCATTCACACGTAATTGCACGGTGCACGGCATCACGTGATGCTGGTCAGTGTCAAAGAGGTCCTGAGGCATTTGACTTTAGAGCAGCCCCAGGCTGGCCCCATTCCTTGCTCACCATCACCACTGTGAGGATGAAGCATGGCTGACCGCTGTGTGGTCCATGCTGAAACTTTCTCACTATGTCAGAGCCCAGACGCCTTTCAGCCCATGCTGGAACTATCTGAAGTGGACCACGTCAGACAGGTCTGATCATGTCTGTTGCGCAATGTCAGACAGGTCTGATCATTACGCATTATCAGACAGGTCTTATTGTGTCATATCTTTTACATCAGATAGGATCCAACTGAGGCTGATAGCATGATGAGACCTTTCTAGACCTTGCCTGGAACAGGCAAGATCAGGCTGAAAGTGGGCTGCTGCAATGGCTATCCCGGTACCTAAGGTCATCTAAACTGCATCTGCCCCTAAGCTGCAAATCTACACTGATCTAATCATTGGACACCTAGGTCATAAAGCCAAACATCATAGCAAACAGCATAGCCAAACATGCCAGACGTGCTCGTCCAGTACATGACATACAGTGGAAGGCTTCATCAGGCCCTAGCAAACTTCTGGTCTTCAGGGTGAGGAAACCCTCACACTCAGGGCTACTGTTGCAGACCTTATTATTGCATACAGGCTGGCCCATCTTTGCACAAAAGAAGCAAGTTGTTGCACTGTTAACAGCACTGTGAGCTCATCTCCAGTTTACCAACAGCTTTCCCACGCACACACAGTGTTTACAGCTGTGTGTACAGGTGTGATGTATCTGATCCTTTTAAGAGCCAGCCACATGTCAGTCGGCCCATTTGCAAAACATTTATACCCGGCAGCTGACATGAACACCTCACACAAGCAACCTTTATGCACCACAGACATGAGCCAGCGGCTGTACCGGGGTTGAGTGGCTCTCAACATTATCTACATTGCTGAGCTCACTGTGTGTGTGCCAGAGGGTTCTGACTCAGCCTTCTTCCTGGCACTCTTCTTGTCCTGGCTGCTTTGGTTGCACCCTGCATTGGTCTGCCAGTTTTGCTAGCCTGTGCCTTGGGCTGATGATGAAGGAGCCTTGGAGCCACTTTTCCCTGCTGAGCTAGGTTTAGCTTTCTCCTCGGCGGCCTGCTTCATGCACTTCCCTGCAGGCTCATCACCTCGCTCTAGACGATGCGCCTGTGCACAATTGCCTCTACCCTCATACTTGTTGGGCCGCTGCATCACCTGCAGTAAATGTCAGGGCAGCAAAAACTTTTTTCATGCAAACCACTGGCAAACTTATATACACCAGCAATTATCATTTGCTTCGTGAGGGTATACATGTCACAAGTGTACTGCATGATGAAACTACGGCAGCTGACTGCTGCATATGCAGCAATACTAGCATGCAAACAACATGATTAGTGAATCATTACTTTCAAATTTGAGCTGTTACTTGGCCACAAAGATATCTACAGCAGGCAGCCAACACTTGGTTGTAGCAGATGTGCACCACAAGACTGCAATCCTAAAGCTGAGAGAGCTGCTGCATCAGTTGCACATCTCATGTGCAACATTGCCTGTGCTTGTGCGCCTGTGTGCGGTCATGCAGCTGAAGGGTCATTTTTGGTTGCTGTATATGCTGCTGCATATCTGTGCAAGCTATGGCAAAGCGAAAGGCTGTTGTGCAGCTGTGATAGTTGTGCTGCAGCTGTGGCAGTAATTGTGAAAGCTGCTATGGTGCAAGTCACGTGCAATCTCTGTCAACAACAAAGGCTGAAGGAGTCATTTACATGGTGGTCATTGGGGGAGGCTTGCATTGCCAGCACAGCAGCTGCTGCTTTGCCTGCTGCACTGCGGCACTCTGCAGGAGGCACAGATTGCTTGAACTGCAACCCACCCTGCATGTACAACTTTGCGTTGCACTGAAAATAGATGCAAGTCTGCAAGTCAGTGTGAGTGCATCAAGCTGCACCACAGAACTGGTGCATACTACTGCACAGCAAGGCTGTTCAACACAAGAAGATGCTGCTCTTCATCATGCATATGGACTTGTTTGCTTAGGGTAATATGTCGTGTAATAACATTGAGCTGCATGTATCTGGTGCTACATACGTACCCTGTCATGTGTACGTGAGCAACTACACGTCGAGGTTTTGTACGATCACAAGTTTTGGACACACTGCATATGCCAAACACAAGGAGCCCGTGCAATCTGTCTGGAAAAAGCAGTGAACCACAGTGATCTAGAGTGTTGAGGCTGAGCGAGGTTCAAAGTGACACTAACCAGCAGGTTTGCCTGCAACACGTCCACAGAAGTGTCCCGCCGCTCCTGATCCCCCATTTCTCCCTGCAGGTGTGGGCTTGTACGGGTCGATCGCTCAAGGCTCAGCGAAAGCAAAATGGGCGCTGTGCATCTAACACGGACACAGTCTTCTATTTCTTTCTATTTTTCGACGTTTCGAAAATGAAAATGAGCGAAGGATTCCGAAACCAGAGACACGACTCAAGGCTGCAGTCAGCGAAGGCTACCGATCGCCCGTAATCACTCGCTCTTTCGTACAAGCGTACCTCACCTGCACTGAGAGATGGAGGATCAGAAGCTTGCAGAGCTGCGGGACGTTCCTATGGACGTGTTGCAGGTAAGCTGCAGGTTCTCACTCTGACTTTGGTTCTCGTTCAAAATTGGTCACTCTGGATGGCTGCCTTTGCAGAGACACCTGCGAGACAGACTCAGACCAGCTGCACTGGCACTCCCATTAGATTCAGACCCCTCGTTAAGGGAAAGGCTGCGGGGGTTTGTGGAGGATCCGGTACCGTCGGGATCTCACCTGCCAATTAACTTGGAGGGCCCACCTCACTCAGAGCTGCAGGGCCATGTATGCTTTCAGCATGACTGCTTGTAAGTCAGCTGGCAGCAGCTAGAAGTATACAGTAATGCTCGATTCATTAGTGCATGCACATAGCACTGCATGCGTCACCAAGCTTGTTTTGCTGCAGGCGTCAAGCTTGTCCACCTGAAATAAAGAGCTGCCACCTATGTGCACACAGTGTGTGCCGAAGATGCAGTGTACACAGCCAACTTGCTCCTGCACAAACAGAGATGACAAAGCTGCTTGCACCTTGTGGTGCACCTTTGAGGGTCAAGTTTGTCAACAGCAGTACAGCAAGCCCACAACAGTTCAATGCACAGGATGTGCAGTTTCAGGCATTATTCCATTGTCTCTCATTGCTTCCTAGGGACACTAAAAGACAGTGACACACCTGTTGCAAGCTTCACAAGCATGTCCTGGCTTCAAAGCAAGAACATGCTTGTGAAGCACATCTCCAGTCTAGTTTTGTGCAGAGATGGGCGTCTCACATGACCAGACTGTGCATAACACTTCACCTCCTGTCCACCATGGCAGAAAGCCTTCCATGGACCCTCATCTGCTGTACCGGTGTCACCACCCAACAATGGCCGCAGATGTTGCACAGCTCCGCTGTTGTTGCACTGCTGTTTCAGGCTCAATGGTGTCGCTTGCACAATCAAGTCACGCTCAAGCACAGCTTGACTTGCTGGTAGCATGTGCACACAAAGTTCTTGGCTGAACAACACTTTGAGTGCAGGCTTCTCTCCTTGACAGCATCAGGCATGATGAAGCGTTCCCAGAGGCGCAAAGCATGACTGCAGAGTACCTCTATGCATGTAGAGCGTATGAAATTCTGAACCCCAGAAGCAAAGTCAAGGTCAGCATTGGCTCATGATGTTGGATTGGACATGTGTGCATATTCCTGTAGCATGGCAGCATTAAGCTGCAGTCAGCCTCTCCTGAATGTTTTGCAGCAGCACGTTAGCACAACAAGCAAATGGGACAAGTTTGCTTCAGATTGCACATAAAGGCATTTTGGCAACGTCTGTTCTGCAATGTTGCTGCCAGGCACGCTTGTTTGCATGCATCATATGCATCTTTGCATATCATGCTAGTTGACATTCAAGCCGTTGCCATACCATCTTGAATGCCCTTTCGTGAGGTATAACAGCCTTATCAGTCAAATGACATGGCCCACATACAACTGAGGCGAGATTTGTGCAGAGAGCTCTGTTGACAACATCCAGCCCAACCTTGAATCAGGACAAAGCTCGTAGAGTCACGCTGCGAAGCAGTAGCAGTAGCACAGATGCAGCTCTTGACGTCATGGCTCAGGGTGTGTTATCTTCCCGCTGACTTTGCCTGCATTGGGCATGTCTTTGCCCCCACTGCCTGCCAACTGGCTGCATTTTCCACCACGCCATCAAGAGTCATACTCTGATGTCATTTGGTATATAGATGACACATTTGAGGCATCAATCTGACCACACAGCATGCATGTGCTCAAAGGGAAGCCATGATGATTACCTGGGCTGAAATCTTGGTTGACCATCTTCCACAAAGCCCTTGCAGTTAAGAGTCAGTCACATGCTTCACATGCAACACCTTTCATGCACAGCCAAATGTTTGGTGCATTGCAGAAACCAGCATGTTTCGCTTGGGCGTCAACGGAAAGTTCAGGCTCCTGGTTTGCGCAGTGAGCAGCACTGGCACGCAGCTTGGCTTTCTTGTTTCAGAAGCCTTTGTGGTAAGATCTTCGAGCTTTGTGACGTCCCTGTGTAATTACGCATGCATGCACATGCTTCATTGTCCCAACTTGCCATGTATGCACATACTGTATGGTCCAGCACCATTGTATGAAAGCACAAGGACATGGGAGTAGCAAAATTGCATATATGTAGAGCCTGTCATACCTCTCGTCTACATCATTATGCCAAGCACGTTACATGGCACACAAGTTTGCCATATCCACTCCAAGTCACGTGGGGCATGCTGCAACCACCTCTGGGGTCTACAGTGTTTACGGCAACCTCTATACTGCTGTGATGCTTGTGTTGCAGGTGGGCACTGCCAGGTCTGTCAGGGCACGCAAAGCTCTCATCCCATCCACGACTGATCCTGTTACTGTTCTAGAAAGTATAAGTGCCAAAAGTCAAAGCAATCTGAGAGACATTGGCATGCATGCTCAGATTCAGGGCATAGATCCTGGCTCCATTCCTCAGACATGTTTGAAAGAAGTTACTACAGGTAGGAGTGTAACATGTGCTGCGTTGCATGTAGGTGTAACACGCCCCAGCTGGCGGTGACAATCCATGTGCCGGCTGTACATTCTGTGAAGGCTGTGTATGGCCATGCATGTTCTGTCATCCACTTGAGTCAAGAGGTCCCAAAAGCCTGACCAGTTTAACAGTTTGTGGCTTGTCATGGTCAAGTGTTGATGTGCCACTAGTTGGCCTGATGGTGAATCTCATGAGCACCAACTCTTGTGATGCATGCCATTGACACAGCTGCGCAAATTTCAGGCTTACAAAGCCAACTTGAAGAACCTCCTGACCGTTGTGTGCTCTCTGCAGTTGGTCAATTCATACAGCTGAAGCAGACACTGGACACATGGGCAGACTGTCCCAAGCAACTGAGACAATCTCTGTTGCCTGCTGAGGCTGTTGCACACAGCGCCAAGGCAGTACCTGTTGACAACCGAGTGCGCTACTGGCAAGTAGAGGCTGGCAGGCACAGTCTGCTGTATGGGTGTGCCAGAGGCCTGGTGGACTTGAGTCAACCCGATGGTATGCAGTCACATCATGGCCCTGTCCGTCACCTAGCTTTCCATACTGCTGTGCACTGTCGGTGCCTGAATAGTGGCCCGCCAGGCAAGCTTGCAGGACCAGATTTCCTGATGCACCTATGCTGAAAGTGCCACACTGCGTCAGTTGAAGCTGCATGCATCTTTTGAATCAGCATTGTAGGGCCATCATTGCATGGCAATCTGGCGTTAACATCACTGCAAGCTGGAGTCACAATCTGTTGCCACGTGCGGCTGACAAGTGGCAGTGATCTGCTGCAGTGCTGGTCCAGTCACCAGGCCAGAACAGCGTTGAGTTGCTGGCAAAAATCAGCTTTGCGCCAGAAGACAAGGATTTGTCAGCTGCCCTGGCTCAGGAAGCTGTGGCATGCTGGAAGCAGCCCGGCCACCCTGGATGGGCTGCTGCAGATGTGGACCTGGCACGCCTTCTCCGTGAGCTGCAACCTCACGAGGTCTGGCAGTATTGACTGACTTACAACTTGCTGGATATGGCTTCTGCGGCTGTTGCAGCATCCACTTTTGTTACCATGAGCCTCATCAGACTCGAATGTGCATGAAATGCGTCAAGCTCATCTTGATTCTTCTATATATTTAGGGATTGTACCTTATCACTTCTTCATTTGGGCAGCAGCTATTCAACCTCAAGACTCCTTTTTGTACAGCAGCAATCACGACGTGTCAAGATTTGCCTCTGCAGCTGTGCAATATTAGCAAGGGTCTGTGCAAAGACTAATGTGTCTGCAACCCTGGCGTTGATGTTGTTTGTCAATGGTGACTGCCCACACTCCCTCTTCCCCCCCCCCCTCCCCGACCCACCCACCACCCATGCATGTACTCACCTGCTCATGTCATGGGCATCTTTGTATTGCTTTGTCCGGGAACTGAGGGGATTTTGGTTGCACAGGTAATCCCAGGCAAATACCTTGTGTCCAAGCAGGAGCTTTGCACGGCGCTCGGCCACTTGACCAGCTCTTCTGCTCAGAGCAGACTCACACCAGATGATGCAACAGAGGCATCAACTGAGTCCCTGACTCCGTTGGTGGGTGAGCACATGGTGGGAGGTCAATCGAGGACTTTGGCGGAAGGCGCTCCTGCCATGCCTTCTCAGCCTTGTTGGAAGCTTATGTTTGGACATGACTGCAGGTAATTCCGGGAGAGTCTCAATTTCTATAATGGGCATATTTACTTTGTGACTTGCCTGCTCATGCATTGAGGGCTTGCCTGATCGTTGATGCCACCTGTACAGGCACAAAGCGTGTCCTCCCGAGAACACGCGGTGCAATCTGTGCTTGTTCAACCCCAACAAAGGGTGCACCCGGGGTTGCAACCTTGCTGTCAGGCAAGTGCAGCATCAGGGCTTGGAGGCATCTTGCCATGCTGAGGTCAAGGTTGCCCTGTTTCAAGCTGCAGCACGGGATGCAGACTCTTCTTCATCCAGCTGGCCACCTGGCCCGGCTACAGCTGATCTCTCACGCGTTGTTGTGGAGGTAAGATGGTGCTGCTGCAGAGCAGGCACACACAAGCATACAAGCACACCTGTAAGATTGCCAGTGGCTCTCGGCCATGCACCACAAGAAGACAACCTGTGCTGATGCAGGTCTTGTAATAGCAGGCACAAAGGCTGAGCTGCTTTGGCCAGGGCAGACTGTGCATGCCTAGTTATGTCATACGCATGTGATGCAAACATCATGTTCACAACACGCTCATGTCATACTCTTGTTTTACAAGTTTTACAGCACCAAAGAAGCTTCTCTGTGCATTGCTTGATGTTGTGCAGCGTTTTTACATTCTTCCACATGCTTGCAGTTCTCTTTGCTGAACGGCAGCTTGTACGACAGCCACTGCCAAGGGCTGGACAAGGACACAGCCCTGGATAAAGCACATCTGCAGGAGTGTGAGGTCTTGATGCCAAACAAGCTGGTCAGTGCAGCCCCTTGAGCACAGCACTGCTTGCCACCCTGCGCTGCTTGCTGCAAAGCGCCACCAATGCTCTGGTGGATTCACCTGCGGGACTGTTCAGAAACATGCTCAAAATATTGTGCTTATGCTAGCTGAAAAGCACCAGCACAAAGCGGGTATGTATTGTGAATGCCTGCACACCATGCAAGCATGATGGCATGGTGTTGCCGCAGGAGAACAGTACGCTGCTGCAGCATGTTTCTGGCAAGGGCCAACAATCGCATGGACACAGAGTCCGGGCCTACTTTCCCCCTGGCAACAGCACCATTGTTGCAGATTTGAGCATAGCAGGTCAGGCATGTTTGTGTTTCTGAAGTGAACTAAAATTCTCCATCAGTCCTTCACATGCCAATCTTTTACAAGTCAGCCTCACAGTGAATTTCAGTTGGGGTTTGCCATGGTGTTCTCAACGACCATATTATAGCTAGTTGCTGCCTGCATGTGCTCAACAAGCTGCACACACTGACCCATCACACAGATTTATGCCACCATCCATGTGCATCAGTGATAAGAGTTCAAGGCATTTTGGTCTGCCCTGCTCAGCAGTACCCTGCCCTCATTGTACATCATGACTTAACCCTTCCTTTCCGTGTCACAGCAGCTTGTGCACATGCAGAGAACTCCAATGCCAGGCTGGGTGCTGATGTACGCTACAGGCTGCTGGCACGTGCCATAGACATCTCCACAGGGATTGCCCTTGCTCAGGCCGTCTCAGAAAGCTTCCACGTAAGCTTTCAACTTCTCTGGCAAGGACTTAAACCTTTGCGGCTCATCTTGGTTGGTGTCAACATCATCATCATCTCCACACTTCTCATCGGTTGCGTGCTAGCAGGGTTGCATGATCTGACCAAAGTGTATGCAGTGACAGTCAGATGTTCTGATGGCACAGTGAACTAAATTGAAACCCGGTGACAGCGTAAGGTACTTAGGCGTGTAGTCCACTCTTGCCTGTCCAGAGCCTGCTTTTGAACCTTGGCACCAATGCCCAATGTCCTATGACAGTCACACAAGGATGTGTAAAGAAAATTTACGGCGGCCTGCAAGCTTTTACCCGCTTGATGTCTTCAAAGGCAATGTCACCGGCTGCAGCAGCTTTCATGCTGCTCAGGCACTGGATCATGCACCTTGTGCACCCCTGATAGCTTTTGTGCGCACATATCACAATTGCCTTCAGCACTTTACAGTGCGCAGGGCATAGCATCATGCAGCTGTTGTGGCTGCTCATGACAAGTCTTGTATGATGTTAGAGTGCCAGTGTGCATCTAAAAAGCCACAGAGCTTCTTGCGTGGTGTTTGTCCTGTATGCAGCCCAGTCGGAGGCAGATGGAACAACTGCAAGGGGGTGTGCCCTGCTGCTCATACAGATGCAGGTGCAGCAATCACAACAGCATTTTCTGTCCAGGTGACATCACAACGAGTTCAATACAACAGGAGACTGGTATGGCCCTGTTTGGGCGACTCGGTGGCAGGGCTGGAGGGCTGTGGAACGAGCACCTGGATCAAGTTGGCAGACACTTATGCACATGCTGCTAAGCTTGGTGTCAGAGTGCCTGACAATGTCAACATGAGGCAAAAGGTTACTACAGGTCAGCTCTACTCTCATGCTTTCTCTCAAATCTGTTCTCAATGTGTGCTGTGTCTCCAAGTGTGCTGTGTCTCTAAGTGTGATGCTTGCTGCTTCAGGAGCTTTATCAGCAGAAATCTCCATCTTCTGTTGCACACCTTGTATAGCATCTCCAGGCTGCCAATCTTCTTGACAGCCAATTCCTTGTATGATGACGAAAGCACCGCTGTGCAGTTTCCAGGATGTGCCTTGATTGGCGGGATTTACCTGGGCAGGCGGCACAAGATCATGAAACAAATGCGTGGTTTGCAAGGATGTGTGTCAACAGTACAGCTGGTGGAATGATTTGATGCATTTGGCGCTGACTGTTTCACTTTGCCATCACAGTTGAGGAGTTTAGGGAGTTGAGAGCCTCCATCAGGGCCTGGACCAAGTGCCCTAAAAAACTCAAGAACGACCTGCTGCCTGAAGCTGCAGTGGAGCATGCTGACAAGGTGTTGGGTGTGGATGACAGAATGCGCATCTGGCGAGATGCAGATTCCCCTTATGGCCTGCTGTACACCTGCCAGCAAGCCCAGATCCAGTGGAACTCTGACAATCCTATTGGTATGCTGCTCTTGCTGCGTTCATGCCAATCCCTGTTATCAGCACAGGCCTCACAACGGTTCGATATGTCCACTCATGTAAGCACAACTCCCTCCTCATGCGCTGTGAGAGCTCCCACTGTGGTGATGGGTTCTCTCTTTGGCCGTACAGCATGGCTGTCTGCGTATTCACAAGTGTTTTTGTGGCCACACTCTTACATTACTGCCTATGCCTTTCTAGTCTTCGTGCTACCCACATAGGTTCATCTACATTCAAGCTCAGCACATGCCTTGCCATGCTTGGTCCTGGCATTGATGGTGACATGTCTGAGTAATCTTGACTGCGCTGAAACAGGTTCGCTCCACCTGGCAGCCCCTGCTTTGGAACTGACGCATGCCATTCATCTGTCACTGAAACTGCCGTTTGCCCACCCAAACAACCCTCCAAAGTCTGTACACGCATCCTGCAAACACAATCTTTACAGAAAATGGGTGACAAACAATGTAAACAAAAAAGCCTCGTTTCAAAAAAGGTCCATACTATTTCATCTTTCAGACCAGGCTCTGCCAGTACTAGCTATTTGAATCTTGGTGGCACTGCGATGCAGTGCTCCTACAGTTCAGTCCTGCTCAAGGCCTGGTGAGACTCGCACTGGCCAAGGACTTGAACGGCAATCAGCAGCGCTTGATAGCAGACCTGGCAAAGAAAGCTGCAGCTACATGGGAGGAGGAGCAGCACCCCGGCTGGACCCCTGCTGGGGTAGACAGTGAACCCCTGCTTGCTGATTTGCAGCGCATCCAGGTTAGTACAGCCTGTTCACTTTCCATGCTTCTGGCTATGCACCTAGCTAGCTTATGTTGGCACAGGTTAGTGTTAAGCTCTTGTGATGGCTCAAATGTCAGGAAACTGTTTGTGTCCAGTGTGTCCTTACATGTCTGACAAGTTTTGAAGGGGCTGCATCCACACATCTTGCATGTTCATCTGCAGCTGTCACAGGTGCTCATGTAAGGCATCATGTACGATGCATGATACATGCACAACAACTTGTTGCAAGCTTAGTCAGCACAGGGCCTGTGGCATTGAAGTGTGCATGGCCTTCTCTATGGCTGTCACAACAAGTTTGAAGCTAGCATGTAGACTTGTCACAGACTGACACAACCCTGTTCTGCTAGAAGTAATAGTGTGGGCTTTGGGCCTGGTTCTGACTTTGCAACAACTGTGGCTGTGCATTTGATATAGGCAGCATTTGCGTGTATCTTTTCTGGCATAGTCTGTGCATTTTCTGTTGACTTGGCAACTGATCTGACCCTCGACTGATCAATTGAGCGGTCAATGTTGCTGCTTTGACCTTTCATGATATCAAACAGTGGCCCTTCCTCTTGATCCCTCCTTTCATTTGACCTGGGGCCTGGTGCAATGCAGGGTGGCAGCATTGATCTCACCACACACCAGTATGCTGAGCTGCTCCGAGTGCCATTGCCTCAAGCTGCTACCCCCATGGTCTATCAACAGCCCCTTGCTGCCACCCTACTGCCCCCATTGGTTTCCCATGATCAGTACCAGATGCCCAATCAGCAGCTGCCTCAGCAGGTGCCATGCTGTGTCTCGTACCCCCAGCAGCCACAGCAGCTGACAGGGCAATCGCCATTTGAACCAGTGAGGCAGCAGGTACAGGCAGACTGGTCCCAGGGACCATACCAACGACAGATTCCCATGTTCAGTCAGCACGAGGACTTTATTGATGCCACACCAGCAGCTAGCGCAATCTCAGGTGTGCATGACAGCTGGAATGGCTCACCTTCAAGTGATGTGCCAGTCTCGGTCCTCTACTCTAGAGGGTCGGCTGTGGCAAATTCAAACCCTATGCTGACTTCTAGGACAAGTAGTCTCCATCAGCTATTTGGGGAGGGTGACATGCCGCCACCTGATCCAAGGCTACTCCTAGCAGCCCCACCAATCCCACCTCTCACAGCCCCACAGCAGGTATGCAGCATCAACCTTGGTCAGCAGGCCTTTGGCCAGCCACTGCCTGAGCCTGCATCACCCTTTGGCTGGTTTGATGTCAACACAGGCCACCCTCAGGACTTCATGCACCCCAGCACTACTTCTGTTGGACATCAGTTCCCTGATGGCTGTAGTTCAAGTGCGTCAGCAAATCTTGGTGACACCATAAGGAGCAGCAGCCTAAGCCACGTTGGCTTGCCTCAACGCTGCCAATGGCCAGGGCAGAGCAACACAGTGGCGTCCTTCAGCACAGGGCAGACTTTCCAGGGCAGTGGGGAGATGCCCCAAAGCATCCAAGAACCGCCCTCGAGCACAGGGCAGCTGGCTCAAGGGCTTGGGCTGGTCCCTCAGAGAGCAGCTGGTGCTTTTGAAACAGGAGCTGTTCCAGGCAGGCCAGTGTATGGGCATAGCCAAAGCTACTCCAGAGTGCCGTCAAGACGCATTGTCAGAGGGCCAAGCTTCACCCAACGAGGTGAACGGGCACTTGATCATTCTGCCTGAGAGTCTGATTCTGGGATGCTTGCAGTGTTGGTCAATGTAGCTTCAGTGACCAGAACTTGACTGCTGCCAGGCATATCATCAATCGCAAACATGCTATCGTTGTGTTCCATGCTTACATTTGTGTGACAAGTTGGTCTCCATACATCACCCATGTCTGCATGACACAAAAAGGCACTGACAAACAGAGAGCGCCTCTGGAAGCTCGCTGCTGAACAAGCCATTCCCATGCAGAAACCAAGCGCCGCAACATTGCTCCTGCTGAGCACTTTGAAGACATTGTCAGCAGATGGAGTCCAGAGGACTTTGAACCACAAGCTAATAGTGTCCCAGACCACAGGCAGGCTGCTGGTCAACAACAGCAGCAGCAGCAGCAGCAACACCATCAGCAGCAGCAGCAGCATGACACAAGTGTGAGTCAGGATGTGTCAGCTTTGCAAGCTTACTCGTCCCCATTGGCTGTGGCCCAAGGGAGTGCTTGGCTAGGGGGTTCCGCCCACTTCCCAATGGAATACCCCCTCTCCTTTTCAGTGACCCTCCCCAAAAGCCTGCAGCTGCCTGCGTCTGCATATCTGGATCATCCAGAGAACTTTAGAGGCAATTTCACTGACGATATCAGCCAGCTCACCTCAGATGATTCCATAAAATGCTTTGCTGAAGCAGTAAATCCACTGCTGCCTGAAACCAACATGGAAGCTGATGGTGAAGGCAGCGGTGATGGTCAGATCACGGTCATTCAGCCACATGTTCAGTATCTAGTTTTCAGATTCCTGATTAAACTGCGGACCCTGGTGTCAAAAAGAAGGATGCAGAGGGGCGAGGTGGTGAGTGGGAGCAGCCAGCTGGATCAGCGCCTCAGGCTGAGGGCATGTGTCTCCAGATTTCAGACTGCAAAACGTGAGACCTGCTTCACTTCCTGCCGTTCCAATGTTCCCAGCACACAAGTCAGGCTTCTCAATATGTGTAGGATTTGAGCAGGAACCCTTCTGTGGTACATGATGGACTTCAAACTGTGCCTGCGCTCAACATTGCAATGCACTTCTGAGGTTCGCCCAAATGTCCCAGAAAGGTCACCTTCTGTACTGCCATGCGCAGTTCTGAACAATGGCCCTGGTACTCGTGGGGATCCTGTCAGCACAGACTTTGATGCCCTGAACCTGTGGGATGTCTGTGCACACACACTAGACGGAGAACCAGCTGGCATGGTTTCCCAAGACTGGCTTGCAGACAACGCTGATGCAGAGGGCTGAGCAGGGCTGGTGACAGCAGGGCTGTTGGCTGAACATGCAGTCACAGCTTAGCAGCTGCTTTTCACGCAAGAGTGCAGGTCAGTGCAGGTCAATGTGTTTTCTCTGCATGGAATTCGTTTAGCACCTGGAGTTGCAAGGTTCCTCGCTGAATTTTGTCAACACGACAGGATGCTGCTGTCTCTCTCAACCAGTGTATTGTCAATGCAGACACCAGACATGTGAAGACATGCAGTGCTCAATGGCTTGTACATTTAGTGCTAAGTGTATGTCATTTTCCCAATCTATCTGTTGACTCCCCTGATGAGTCCTCAAAACAGAAATTGTAGGTAGCTTGAGTGATAGATAGATTGATTGATTGATTGGTTGATTGATAAATTGATTGATTGATTGAGTGAGTGATTGGTTGAACGATTGATTGATTGAGTGATTGATTGATTGAGTGTGTGCTTGCAACCCTTGAAAGAGACGTCGCAAGGAACAGCGACGTTGGCTTCATGCAACTGGAGCATGGACGCTTGATTGCACCCTGCTGGGCTAAAGTCAAGCTACTTTTGTGCAGAAACAGAGGAGATGCGTCTGGGCAGTCCACCAAGCTCACTCAAAGCAGCTCTGCTGACAGACATCTTCATTGAAGAGAGCCATTTTTGCATTGCCTGATCCTCAGCATAGCGTAGCTTGGGGTCCAGATTTGCATTTTCATGGAGTCATACGCTTCACCCACACCTCTTGCCAAGGCTGCCAGCTCCATGAGACTAAGCTGAGCCTCCAAGACATGCTTGATGCACTGCTCGCCCCAGTCTGCCCCCTTCGGAGGCTCCCATTATGATTGCAGGAAACCGTAAACTGCTTGATTGTCTGGTGTACTGCCCTGTGCCCATGGCTGATGATCAGAGTCCTGTGAGACTCATCGCAGCTGCATCACTCTGTTGTGCACAAAGGACTCCCAATCAAGCAGTAGTCTGACCTGCCACTCAACTTTGCATTTGTAGTGTGATGCTGCATAGGCGAATGACCATAGGTTGTAGACGCGACCTCCCAAGAGTCATTGCGGTGCATGTATCAGTTCTAGTACATGAAAGTATCTTGCCTGGAAATTGTCGCAGTCAGCAAGAGCGAGAGAAGCGTTGTTTTGCAAGATGATAGAACCGCACAGCATTACAGAAAACAGTAAACAAAGGGTGTCCTGGTTTGCTGTCAGTAAGCATATTGTTGCATAATATGTTCTAGTGTGAAAAACTGCCAGTACGCATCCTGCTAAAACAATATACACATGATGTATAGTTAAAAATATATATGCTGTCTACTGATAGGTTATCTTATACACGCTGTTAATTAACCTGAATTATAACCTGAATTGACTGATCACATGAGGCCCTAAGGCTGCCCTGGCAGCTGCAGATGCATGCACAATCTTCAAGCCATGCTCAATCGCTGCTCAGTAGGAAGTCCAGAACTGCTGCAGCTTGAGCTGCCATAATCTCCCAACAGGTCTTCCATCTGCTGCTGAATAAACTTCTACGCCGATTCCTTCCTGACTGTTTGCGTGCTTAGTTCTGTCTGCATGGGAAGGTACCCAGCCTGCAGTGAATCAGTCTGCTTTCACTTGCTGCTTTGCTGTGTACTGCTTTGGTGCTGCCCCCATGTAACTCGCCATTGCATGAGCAATCAACACACACAAATCTTTTGTGATGCAAGCTTTTGCTCATTTGCTGCTATTTTGACTTGCTTGCAGCATTGTCATGCTATATAGACATATATGCCAGCAAGACTGTCAAGTGTGTACACAGGATGCACTGCTACTGTGCTGCAGAGAGCAAGCCTGACTAGTTTTTGACAAATGCTGATAGCTGAGAAGCTGCTGCATGCAGCATCAAAGCAGTCTGCATGCTCTGCAGCTTCTAACTCATTTCTGACTTGCCTCAAGAGCTATAGGTGACTCCATTAGGGAATTTAAGGCAGTACTCACCTGATGTCTGGCATACATCCTCAACACAACTGCACCTATCAGGCAGCAGAGTGCCCCAATTGCAGCTGAGGCACCAGCTATGGTAAAAAACATAGCGAGGTCGCTTGTTGTGGGTTTGGGCTGTTGCATTGGCGCAAAGACTGTCTTCTGTGTGGTACCATCATCAGTCGTGTTGGCAGCTTGTGGCTCTGAGGCGCGAGTATCAGAACGGGTGTAAACTGGTGCATGGGCACCCTCAATTGTTCTCTGAGGATGAATCAATGGATGGCTTGGCAAGACTGACTCTGCAGCTGCAGGTGCTTCTGCAACTTTTCTTTGAGCCACCTGTTCTGGTGCAGCAGCCCCTTCGGTTGGCAACAACTGGAACAGGGCTTCTGATGGGGCTGTTGGTGTTGAGCATGGAGGCGCGAGGTCCTGCTGTCCAGTAACAAGGCACTTCAGTCTGATCTTGGCTGACAACACATTGCATGCATTAGCATCTGGCGCCTTCTGTCTGCACACAGGAAGCATGTTCAGTGTTGTGATATAGATCGGTTTGAGCAGTAATAGCTTGCTTGCAACCAGCAAGTCACAAGCACCGCATGCTGAGCTGCGATACAGCGGCAAAGCTTAGCATTTGCTCAACTCACGAGCTTGTACACAAACAGATGCACATGTGCCTCATGACTGCACAACGAACCCACTGTAGAAGTTGACACAAGCGTCGGAAAGATGCAGACTTAGCAACTGGCGTGAGGTGTCCTCTCAGGCAGCATGGCCAGCGCCCAATAACTCATCAGAGGTACTGCCTACCGGCCTCAGCAAAGCAAATGGTATCTATGTATTGCCAGTCACGCATCAAGAGCACCTACAGCCTACGGTCGCGGATTGAGACTCACCTTTGTATCAAGCTTGAAGTAACCGGCGCGGTGGCAGACTCACCACGCGCCACTGCGGCAATGCAGCAGAAAAGGACGAGACATGCAGAGACGACACCTTGCGCCGTGTGAAGCCTGGGGCTCGCTGTAGGCGGCATGTGTGAACAGTGGCTCTGTAGTTGCGCGTCGGCTGTCTTGCGATCCAGGTGTTTGGCTCAATCCAGCTCTGTGCGAATTGAGTTTGCATCTTGGCTGCTCAAATGTCAAGCAATACCACGGTTTGCTCCACAACGAAAATGTGAGAACGGGTGAATTGCAGATCACACCACGTGGGCGCAGCCTGAGTCATAAGACAAATGAACATGAGCCATTACTAACGGCCCATTAGTGATAAGGGTACACTACTCTTACCATACTGTATTGGCACTTTCACAGATCACGGCACACCTTGACGCGCGGAGCATGGACTCACGGCTGAGCTGTGAAGCCTGTTTGCAATGTTTATCACACAATCAGCTAAGCAGACCTGGCAATAAATAATTGTGGGTCACCCCTGCTAGGTAAGCTCATCTTGATCGAGGCTAAGGATGCACGAAACGTCTTTCCAGTATTCTGACGGCATGTTAGTATCACTCCAAGCATAGTACACGTGTGCTAGCACATGTCTGCCTCGAAAGCCCCTTAACCAGTTGATCGGTGAGGGAGGGTTTGCAGCTGCCTCAGTTGAAGACGAGCACTAGTTTCTGATTGTGGGACACAGCTTTTAGGGCGATTCCTGCGCAGCATGATAACTGAATCTGCAGCTCGAGCTGTAGCATTTCTACCGATAACCAGAATTATAGTCTGGTTGTTGCACTGAATGTTCCCAGCACAGAAATGGGGCGTCCACGGTAGTGACAGCTTCCCTGAGCTTCTCAGCGGTGTAACATTCCAAGACATTGTCGTCAGCATACGGCAGAAACCATATCAGCTCCTCCTCTGTGGATTTTTGCAGTGCATGACTTGGCCGTTTATCTTGTGGCAGGTGGTGATGCCAATGCGCTGCAGCTGTGGCAGTGGCTGGCAAGTGACTGAGTCAAGACAGATACAGAAAGAGCGTGGAGGAAGCACACGTCCTTGCTGGAATCTGACATCTGCGTTGACTGGGGCAGCGTAAGCTTTCCTGCGAAGAATGCTGAGTGCTGTGTGTGAAGATCCTGGATGAAAGTCACAGGCTTTGGGGGTGCACCCTTGCTGAGCAACATCTGCCAGGCCATTTCCCTGTCCACTGATTCAAAGGCTTTTGTCAGGTCCAGCATAAAGATGTGCAGAGTTTGGCCTATATCCCAGGGTCTATTGCACAGAGACGCAAGCCAAACAGAGTGTCAACAGTGCTGCTTCTTGGTCTGAAGCCACATTGCTTGTCAAAAAGGTTGTCTGCCAGCTGTTGTGAACAGCATGCACTCAAATTACTGGCGTAGCCTTTCCCAGCTATGTTATGGTGCAATCGTTGTTGCACAGAGATGCTTCTCCCTTTTGTGGGAGGTAGCAGTCCTGGGTAGCAGTCCTGCTTGAAGTACTGGGCAGCTTGATCTATGTGCGCCGGATGGCAAGGACAACTCTGTACAGCACAGAACGCACAGAGTCACCCCCATACTTCAGCATCTTCGGCAAGATGTTGCAGGCAACAAATGAACGACAACCCCCTTGGGGTTCTTGAGGCGTTTGATGGCTGTGACAACTTCAGCCAGCATGAGTTCTGGGCATGGAGAGGGGAAACCCAGGGAGGAGGGGGGGGGAAGCGGGGACGGAACGGTATCACCTCAGGACCAATGGATGGTGTAAAAAGTACGTGCCATGCCACAGGCTACGAAGTGAGGTGCCTTGCGTGTCAACTGGCAGGGTTTGCAGGTGTTTAAACCTGGAACGTCACTGAGGAAGCCTCCGTCAATGCACAAAGGCATGGAACTTCAGCAAGCCTACCTTCATGATTGATATACATATTGACACACCGTGCGTCGTCACATCAGATACCTCTGACCACTTAAACAATTCTGACCCTGTTGGGCCCAACACCCCGAGCAGCAACAAACAATGCTGAATAATGTATGCCAAGAAGCTCTTTCAGCCAATCGCAATGATAGCTGCACAGGGAAGGCAGAGGCAAGGACGAAAGTCCAGACTGCGTGCCATTGTGGGGCGGTGCCATAAAAAGTATCACAAAAAAACCCCTGCAAGGAGCGATTAGTCAGGCAACATATGTGTCAGGTGACAAACGCAGCCTGGATTACGAGTGACTCCTCGATCTCTTGACTGATGTGTGTACACACTATTTGAAGCAGTGTATAAAGCTTACGTTACGCTAACTCTGGGAGGCTCTCTTCCCAGCTATTGCTATGAATACACTGATACCGAGCCCATTTGCATGCCTGCAGGCATATGCATGGATCCAGCTGGATCATACAGACTTTGATACAGCATGCAATCATGCCAGGTTGTGTCACCTAGAGGCTTTGTATTTCCATACAAGGCGAGTCAGGCAACTGGCTGTCACTTTCGATAGTTTAAGTCGCCATCAGTTTTTCATATTGTTGAGCATATGCGACACGTGAAGCAAAGTCTGGTGCTTAGTCGAAATTGACTCTGCCCGTGGAGCCTATGCCATTTCCTTTGCCCGGTTGCCAAAGAATGTTGTCAAGAAATGGGAGTTTCACAATGGTTTTCTGGCAGCCGTTCAACATGCAGCACAAGTAGTTCCTCAGCGTGCATGTGCATTGCTAGAACTGGTTGCATCTTATGCACGTGCACGTTGTTAACATTCAATGGGATTTGATTTAGGCAGCACCAAAATCCACAGGCGTGTCCTAGGCCGTCACCCTGTGATTATCTCATTGCTCAAAAGTTTGATCAAACAAGCAGGAAAACAATATTGACATTGCCTGTAGCAAGCTGGCTTCAAACATAACAGCACATATTCTGTCCTGTACTTGCCAGTAACATTCATTGAACATGCTACAAACCAGTCATCTACCTGTAGACTAGCACTGCATTCACCAAGAGCTGGCCAAGAGCAGTGGATTTGCAGCAAGGACTTTCTGCAGCGGCGTCAATAGGCGGGGTTATAACCTCACCTTAGCATGGGCAGGTCGCCGGGTGGCAGGACTAGTCCCGCTGCCGTCATCTCCTTCATTGTCCAGTACGAGTGTGATCTTCTGTCTGCACGTTGTGAAAACAGGCTGATTATCCAGCTGGACAGGGTGTAAGTCGTCGGCACAGCCTTTCCGTGGGTTCGGATCGCAGAGGCTGCACCCTCTGCAGGTTGGATGCCTACACGATAACGTGACGCAGGTGTTGACATCCAAGCTGGCAGGTCACTCCGGCAAAGCATTATGGACGTGACAGTGAGGACATCTATCACCTACAAACGTGCCGCACTGTCGAATGAACGGGCTCCCGCTGACCTAGTCGACGGCGCCTCCGCCTGAGCTCCTCCTAGAATCGAGAGGACGCCGTGCAAACAGTGTTACTGATCTGATGATGGTGTGGAAGCCACATGCAACGAAGCTTTTTACGCATACCAGGATGGCACATCTTCCATACGGCTTGCCTACGTACCGGTCCTTCCGTCAATGCACCACGCGCTGCCCTTAAAACTCAAGGCCTTATCTTGATGTCTCGGAAGAGAGGCGCAGCTGTGGGCTAGAGATTACAACACTCAGTAGTCAATACGTCTGCTGAGTGTTGCAGCAGTGTACAGCGTCTTGTCGTTACTTGACCATGCTGGAGGCCTGTGCCTGGGACGTTGCGCAGCTGCCAACAGCACAATCCGACAGCACAGTCACTACAGACGTCGTGAAGACGAAGAAGAAGAATTCCAAGCTTGTGAAAAGAGCTACAAATATTTGTCAATGTGAAGATGACCATCCTGTTTGAGTCCAGCGCATATGGGTTAACCCATACGCTGGGCTTGGAGGACGAGGGCAGGTGAAGCATAAGCAACATCTATAACCATTATGCTGCTGACATACTTACACCCTGCAAACTCACTTCTATGACAACAGCAGGTCCACAAAACACCATGAATGTTGAGCAGTAGACCCAAACATTTAGTAAGTATTCAACTTTCACAGGTACACAAGAAAACACAACAAAGATGCAAAGTCATGTGGACTGCAGAACATGTTGTGAAACAACAGTACCATCCAGCCAGCATCACAAATCCGCTATAGTATACATAGAATTCACTGTCCCAGCGCCAGCAGTAAGTGCAGCTCACGTCTAGGTCTGGACCACATGTTTTGCTTCAACCACAGCATCCAGCCTTCTTGGGCCTGTCAGGCTGTGCATTCAGCTGAATGTTGTTTTGTGGCTGCTGTGGTGATGCAGATGCCGCCTTTGGCAGGCGCTCAGCAATGTCCTGGAACACATCTGTGACATTCATGTTGGCTTTGGCTGATGTTTCCCAAAATGTGAGGCTGTTTTCGTCGGCATAAGTCTGCGCCTCTTCCTTAGTCACAGCCCGGGCTTCTGCCAAGTCTGCTTTGTTGCCAGCTAATGCCATTATCATGTTAGGGTTGCCCTGCATGCCAGGACGTAATCAGCAAGCTGCAGTACACTGCCTGCCCACTTTATGCAATCTCATGCAACTATTGTTTTTTTATGCAGTCTTTTGCAATCAGTACAAAGTGTGAAAACCTGCAAGCAAGTGTCACAGGGTGAAATGCAGTTCTACAGCAGTGGAGGTCTACAACTGGAAGGCCATCTGCTGCATGACAATCTGCATATGGCTTTGCCTGGGATATGACCACAAAACATGCACAGCTGTGACACACAAGGCTGCTCTGAGAGACATTCTGCACTGAAGTTCATGATAATGAGGGTGCACACGCACAGACTCAGCAACAGATGCAGACCTGTCTTTGCAGCTCCTTGATCCAGCTCTTTGCCTTTGCAAAGCTATCCTTGCTTGTAATATCAAACACAATCACAGCTGCAGCAGCTCCCCTGCAAGCGCAGAAGTGCAAATATTCAATCGAGGCTCTTCGCCTGTAAGCTGCTTGCGCGTAAGAAGCTGCAACCCCTCTTACCTGTAGTACATGGGAGCCAAGCTGTGGTACCTTTCCTGACCTGCTGTGTCCCTACAGTTGACACCAATGCTTAAAAGTGAATGACTTGGATGCATGACTTGGATGTGGATGCATGACTTGGATGCATGACATACGACACCACCAAGAAGAGCACACAAAGCTGGCCAAACTGGGCAGAGACCACAACGCTGTCTTACCATATCTCAAACTTTACATTCTGCTCTGGCATGGTCTTGGTGAGGAATGCTGCTCCGATCGTCGACTCCTGCAATTATAAATCCCAGAGGTGATTGCTCAGTACGCTAAAGCAACATTAGCATGCCAAGAGTGGCTTTGCATACTGCCACGATGAGCTGCAAAACCCCATGTGTCTACCTGATAGTCGAAAAATTGTCCTTTGACAAAGCGGAGCACCAAACTTGACTTTCCTGCCCCCATGTCACCAAGAAGGACCAGCTTAGCTTGCTGCAAGCCACCGGAGTCCCCCATTATTCACTGACAGGCCCCACGCGCTCGGAAGTCTGTGCGGAAAGCTGGCCCACAAGAAGCCTTAAGGCAGATGCGATACAAGGCTCAAGCAAGCAGGCAACGCTGTGAATCAAGTTTGCACCAAAGTCAGCGATGTGTGCCTCGTTCTCTCTCGTGGTCTCCTTTGGCAGTGGTGAGAAGCCAAATACTTCACACACGTCCAGACACACGTCTGCGTGATTCACGTGCTCGTACGCGTGCCGTAGCTTGTGAGAATTCGCTTTTGGTCAAGGTTTCATTGCGCGCTTGCTTTCGTGACACTTTCCGGTGCTCGAATCCTTGCAACTTTGTATCGTGAATAGCTTTTAGTCCAAAAGGTGCAAAGCTCGGGGTTCGCATGATTGGAGCTGCAGAAGTGCTCTTAGTGATCTCGTTATCAAGTGCATGCGTCTTTGCAGCTCAAGCGTCACAAACAGGAGCGGCGCCTGCTGATGTAGCTCAACTGTCGAGTGCCTTCAAACTGCTCCGATTGCAGCTGAAGCAAGTCACCGAAACAGCTGAGCACGTTGGTGAGCTTCTGCTGCAGCTGGACAAGCAAAGCAGCAGTCCAGCTCTGCCAAAAGACAGCCACGATGACCATCTTGCAGCGCGTCCAAATCAGAATGCGATGCCCCTCGTCAGTCAGGACAGCCCGCAAAGTACGTGTGGCTGTCGACCACTGTGCACCAACTGCTGCCGAACACAAGCGAGCTCCCTTCGTTGCTTGCAGATACAGCGAACAGCGTGGCCAAGATCGACCAAGTATTCAGCAGAACTTTAGCTCAGCGCGTCACGAACTGGGCCGATGACTTCCTGATGCTGAGTGCCGTCAAAGCAGACAGCACGGTCACAGCTATGACTGTATTGACACATTCGCCTGGAGGCCTGCAGAACCAGTTCCTTGTATTGGGAGACGTGCAAGGAAAGCTGTATGCCTTCAATACACGGGGGCAGTTAGCCCTTGAGCATGATGCAGGCAAGTAAGTTTCAGTTCCCGCTGCCACCTCATGCCATCCCAAGATGCATTTGCATATATCATTAGCATACTCTTTGTCGTCCAGTAAGACGCTCTTATGAACAAGACCTTGTGCTGTGCTGTGACCAGAGGACACGTTGTTGCAGGCAGCTCAATTCAGTGTCTGGCAGCTTCTGCACGCTCTCAAGACAAAACTGTTCTAGTGTCTGGCTTAGCGAATGGCAGCTCTCAAGTGCTTCAGCTGCAGTTGTCTAACAGGTCAGGCAGTCAAACACCAGCTTGCACATTCATTGCAATAACGCCATGCTGGAGCCACTGAACACAGTTGCTGTGCCCCACACTGAGCATGTACATCTGTCCTTGAGATGTGGCAAATGCAAAATCATACACTGCTTGCAATGATGCAAGTTAGTGGAACACCTTTGGCTATGCCTTTTGTTGCATGCGTGAACATTGTTGCACACACTCACACCCCATGGGCTTTGTCTCATTGAGCTCAGTCTGTACTGACCATGGAACATTTTCTCACTTACAACTTGATCTTTGCTGCATTCTTTAGACTGCCTGCCCTTGTCTGCAGACATGCACATCTTCAGCAGCAGCTTCAAAAAGAGGAAACCCAGCTTTTGTACCCCATTGACCCAATCACAGATGTTGTGTCAGACTCAGAACTGTCTCAAATCAGCAGTTCCACCAGCGCAGGCCTGCATGAATGCGACACAGCTGGAACTGGTGCAGAAGCTGCTGGAGTTACTCATGTGGGCATACTGAGGGCAGGGGCAGCCCGGCAGGTTGTGGCCGCCTTGGCTGATGGGCAATTATTACTGTACAGAGAGAATGGTAAGCAACTGTTACTGTACAGAGACAGTGGTAAGCAACTGTCACTGTATAGAGTCAATAACTGCACATTGTGCCTACCTTCTGTGCTGCATGATTCAGCCAGATGCTTGCTCAAAATGTTGCAGTCATTTGTCAGCCCTAGTGTAATGCTTGGGTTACCCTAAAACCAGCTTTACACCAAGACTGATTCTCTTTAAAGCTGCCACAGCCAATTGCTAAGCATACTTGTGGGCTGTTTCAGGAACTGTAGGAGCATCAGGAAGGAGCAATCAAGCCATTAGGGCAATCCACATCAGCGGCACCACCATCTCATTAGTCAGCACGCACTACTTTGCCTCAGCACATGTCCATGGCAGCCAACTCAAGCTGAGGACGCGACATCTGGCCGGCCTGAATGGATCAGTCATTGCTGCAGCTGCCTTTGATGATCAGGTCGCTCAGCGAGGCTATGCTGTAACTACAGATATGGATCTACTGCTGTTGCAACTGCCTGACCCAGAAAAGAGGGAAGCCAAGGTGAGCAGTGTACAGACTTCTGCCAGAGGGCATCTCATGTGACTCACTGCAATAAGAGGTGGCAGATTCGGACCGGCAAAGTACTGCCTCTGTTCGAGTTTTCAGTTCTTCAAAGCACATGCTTCTCACCTTCACTTCTGCTTCTCCTCCTCCTTTCTGTTCCACCTCTTGTTATTGCTGGCGTGGTCATAGTGTCGACAGCTACAGCATCAGTGTTTGAAGCCTAATTCTTGCCAGAGCCTTTGCATCTGACTTCTTCTAAACGCATGCACAGGTGCTTTCCAGGGTACCCCTGAGTCTGGCCCCAGGGGGTGGTCCCATCCACCTCACCCATGTGAGGGGCTACCTGGTTCTGGCTGCACCAACAGGACTGGCAATCTTCAACACAACTGGATTCAGCAATCGTCGGGCTCCAAAGATGATCCTGGCTCATCCTTACAGCAATGTGGCATCAGCCTTTGCGTCTGGGGACATGGTGAGTCTCCTTAGTGGCAGCTTTCAGATTTATTGCACACCATATGTGTCATGGCTCAGGGGTAGGCAGCACTGTGTCGTGATGCTGCCTCAGCAAACAATACACATGGGATACTGCTTCAGCAGGCTGCAGCTATTCAGCGTCTAATTTGAGTCAGGATAGGTTTACTGTTACATTACTTGAGGCCTCTGCCGTGGTCAGTTTGCATAGAGCGCTGCACAGCCTAGTTCTGGCTCATCTTGAGCACCAGTCTACTTTGGCAATGCTTGAGCAACATGCATATAACGGTCACCTGAGTATTATTTGCTAGATGTTGAATCAACAACTGCGCTTGGATCAACACTGGGCCCTTTATGCTGATCATGCTTCCCTTAATCATCCTCCCTACAAACACAAGCTGCAGGGGGATTTGTCATAATGCATGCTGCAATGCAGTTTGCAGAAGCACAGGTGGATCCCCCCTTGACAACAGCTCAAGGCTCTTTGGTGGCGGTCAGCTTAGGTGAGGGGGTGGTGGGGCTGTTTGAGTCCAAATTGCCCTTCAAGGAGATTGACAAGTACCCTCTGCATGCCATGTCACGGCCCCTTCTGATCATTGGCATGCTGGGGGTGGGTGGTTGGCAGTACGTGCGTACCAAGTGAGTCTTTCTTTTTAACTCTTTTCTGCACCTTTAGTGTTCAAAAAGTGTGCTTGCTGTAGTGCATGGCATGATGTAGTATGTTGGAATGTCAGGTAAGGCTTGGCATCTGCTTCAGGCATCATGCTGTTTGGGCCAGATTGCCCTTGTGAGGTCTTGTGAAACTATACGGCAGAATGCTCTTGAAGGTCTTTGGGAGTTAGACAACATTTTAGAAACTATTCAACTGTACAGCAAGCTATGCTTGGCATGTCCTGCAGTGGCTGAGCTGCACTGTGGTTGACAGTCAGCAGCCAAGCTGCTGTTCTGCAGATCTAGCAAAACACAAGCTTCAGGTTTGTAATGACATGAATGAGTAGGACACTGAGGCAGACTCTTCTGGCTTGCAGGCGAAGGCATGATGCAGGTCGCTCTGGCAAGGCTGCTTGGCCACCCGACTGGGGACCAGGTGATGCATCGCGCTTTGCTGAGTTCCCAGAGTTGCCAAAAAGCAGAACACGATTAGGGCCCCCCAGAAAAGGTCCCGTTGTAAGAGAAGGCATAGACAAGGCGCCAACAGCACAAAAACCTATTGCTGGGCTGGGTTCTGACATTGGCACCTCCAGCAACAAATTGTCGTCAGAGGACATTCAAATTATCAGCTCTGCTGATCTTGACGCCATGGTGTTTCAACAACAGCCATACAAGAGAGCAGCAGGCTTGCAAAAACAATGAAAGCTGAGCTGTCAGTCAGATCCTGGTACACCTCTTTGGTTGCATGCCACAGCCTGACTCTATGATGATTGGCCTGTAGCGCAAAAGATGTTACTGTCTGTGTCCCATGCCAGGCTCTTGTGCAGTCACAGTTCAGAATTCAGGTACAAGGCTTCAAACCTGACTGATGCGTTCAGGCAGCTTGGCGCTGATGAGGTGTATGTAATGCTGTGGTAAGCTGTACAGCATCATCAGATCGCCAGCTGTCAGGTGGTTGCTGACAAGCACATGTCGCTTGTTTGGTATCCTATCAAGATGATGCCAGTTGACCTGGACTCCCAGAATACGCTGCAACACTGCAGGGGACATATGTACGTTAAAACAGCAACAAAACACATGTTTGTTCTGCAAAACAGGCGTGTTGTGGTGAACCAAGCCTTGCACAGGGACAGACAGACACTGAGACAGACACGCAGGCAGGCAGGAAGTGGACTGTGCTCAAAGCATACCAGCAATCGATGTGTTATTGTCTGTCAGCCAAGATACATCTGCCGCTAGAAGTAGCACCCACAAGGCCATCCGTATGCTGGCCAGCAGAACCCCTGCATGCAGTACACTGAGTTACAGTGTTGCTGGGGAAGTGTCTTTGACTCATTGCCCAGGCTGCTGGGCCGTCTCACCGAGTGGAATATAGAGTACAAGAGATGGCGAAAGATGAGGCACATGCTGCAAATCAAATATCTGCTGTGCTGTTGGCCTCGTCTCTCTTGCAGGTTGCAGGGGCTCCTGATCAACTACTGCTACTGCTGATACCAGCTGTCGACTACCACAGCTAGATTGCTTGCATCTGCATGAACTGAAGGCTCTCTGTCGCGAGAGATGATCTCTTACGAGCGCTGCCGTCAGTGAAGGGGCTCTTAAGCGGTGTAGCGTTGCAAAGATCGTTCCGGAGTTGCTTGTGATAATTGGATGAGTGGAAACAGTTCCAGGAGTCATTGTTTGCTGCAGAGCTGCTTCATGTTACAAGCAAATGCGCAGCATTGTACGAGCTAGCCTGCGAGCGCAGCAATGCACCAGTCTGCAGAGACCGAGTTTCGGGATGGGAAGAAGATTTTGATCAGACTACTGCTTCGTGTCCAACTTGAGAATCCATTTCCGAGACTCAAAAGTTCAAGCTGGTTGCTCCTTTGTTTTCCACGGACACCAACACCGTGAGATCCTTTCTTGCACAGCAAGATCATATGCAGGTTTTCAAGTTCGTTCTAGACTGTCTTGATGTCTTCCAGATTTGACTTTTGTCTTATAGAAGAAGACAAAAGTCAGCAAGGTACTTATACATAGTTGTGCAATGCTTTCATGCTGTGACGGACAGGGTGAAGAAGGCATGGCTGAAGAAGCGTGCAACTGAGTTGTGGGAGATGGCCAGCAAGGACCCTAGTGGTTTTTGGACGGCATTCAAGACTCAGAAGCACAATGTTTGCCCAGTGTAATTGGCAGCCCAGTTTGAAGCTTTCAGAGCCCTGATGGGGGCCCAGTTTTGAGCTACATGACTGCATCAAGCGACTGAGGCGTAATAAGTCTCCTGGTATTGATGGTATACGTTACTTTCCAAAGCAAGTATCTGTCGGCTTGATCACTGCTGCTTACAAGTCAGGTGATAAACATGACATGAGCAACTATCGAGGCATCACAGTAGGCTCTGTAATTGCTAAGCTGTTTGCAATGATACTAGATCACAGAATTGCAGTTTGGGCTGAGGATGAAGGCATCAAAGCTCAAGGACAAGCTGGTTTCAGGAAAGATTTCCACACGACAAACAACATTTTTGTGTTGAAGTCCTTGATTGACAAGCAGCAACAGACACGACAAGGGAAAACATCTGGAAAACTGTATTGCTGTTTTGTTGATTTCAAGAAGGCATTTGATATCGTTCCTTGTGGCTTGCTGTGGCAGGTGCAAAGGAATGTTTTGCACATAGGAACACCTTGGTAGCAGCACAGACTGGACAGAACCCTTTAGCTTAGTTTAGAGTGCATCAGTTGTGAACATTATGTTTTCATAAGTGCTTTAGAACAGTTGGATATTTTGTTTGACATTTTCAGACTACTGGTCCAATGGTCATGGTTGGCCCCAAGACCTTAAAATCTAATGAATCAATTAATGAAGGCTGGTTGTCTGTGCCACAATAGGTAATGTTCCTAGCTAAGCAAAATACGAAGCAATCTGTGCCATTACGGAGGCTCCTTGGAGTTTAGCGGATGGTCTGGTGTGAGATTTGCATGTAACCAAACAGCCTAATACAGTATATACTGCAGCCAGTCTCCTGAGGTGCGAAGACCTTAACTGCTAGTGTGTATCTGAGCGTCATTGGGTGACTCAGTTTCTTGGCGTGACACTTGACAGCAGTGTTGGCAGTGAAAGGAGACTCAGGCCAGATTTTGCCGCTTCGTATTTTCGTTGTCCAAGACAGCTTGAAGCCGGATGTGTTCTACCCTCTGGCAAGATTTGATTCCACAGAACTTTTCAGGTATGACTACCTAAACAGGCGGCTGGAGTCAAACTGGGCCAGGATCTACCCAGCACATCGGGTGCCTTGACAGGCTATACTGGTCACGCTGGCTATCTGGCTTGCGCAGGGAGCTTTCTAGGCTGTGCAGCCCAAGTCGTATTTGCAAAGGTTTCTTGTCCCATATGAGGAGAAGAGCATTTGTGCACTTGATGCATGCAGCAGTCTTCGTGTCAGTCAACACCTGCTTTTCTTTAGTCAGCAGCGGCCATGGCGTTCGCCAAGCTGTCAGCAAGCTGTGGTGGTATATCACACCTTGATGCAGAGGCCAAATGATTGTAGTATACAGTGCCTTGTATAACGCATGCGCCCAGGGGTCAAAAATCATATGTCGCCATTATTTGTGCTTGGCACTGTTCAGTTTCTTGCGCCTTCTCATGTTCTTTATATTCAGTGTGCTCCCCATCCATGCATGTGTTTTGGAGGACAATCTTTGGCCTTCTTTGTTATGTCACCTAGCTTGTCATTGGCTGGCCATCTGCTGTGCACATCCCATATTAGATTATCCAGTATGACCTATATGCCCACTGTCTTGTATTTGTTTGTGTATCATTGAGCTGCAGGTGTATTGCCTCTTTTGAATGTATGTGCCACGTTACGATGATCACCTGCATAGCTTGATTGCTCTGTAATAAAATGTCTAGACATTGACAACTATCGGTAAAGGTCATGCTGTTTATCAATGTTCAATGGTTGCCATGCTGCCCACGTGCATGTGAGAGGCAAAGGCTCACGCACCACATTCCTAGGCATTGCAGGGCTTCCACGCGTTTGTTTAAACTACCAATCATTGCATTGTGCAATAAGACACGACAGACGATGCAGTCACCTTCTACTTGGTACACGGCCCGTGGCACGTGCAGAGGGTTGCGGTTCATTGCTATGTGCATTCAATTTACCAGCTTGGTTCTTACTGCACAAAACATTGACGCTAAACACACAGCATGTGCACCGAAACGACCTAAAGCTCCGCATATGCTCATTGACAAGGACAAGCTTAAGGACTGTAACGCCTGCCGCTGAACAACATAAACTGCATAAACAGCAGTACATGATACGACATAAGTGAGCACTCTCAATCAATGTGATGTTGAGGGTCGTCACGTTCTTGTCTCCATTGGTCACTTGATGGGACTTGGCTGTTGAAGTTAACGAACACCCAATACAGTAGCCTGTTGCAGATTCAACATGATCAAGTCAAAGATACTACCAGTACAAATCCTGATGCTCGGTCACCATGCGCAATTTATACAAAGTCGGTCAGCAGCAAACATCTGGCTCTCAGCCTCATACACCATCGCTATCATCATCATCGTCAGTGCTAGTCAAGATTTGATAGCCCAGCTCTACTGACAACAAGTCATATGCACCCTGCAAGGGCACATGTATCAGCAACCTCGACAGCAGGATTTTCTGACTGACAAGGGCAGATGGCTTACTTGCAATAAGTATTTCTTCCACTCGGCAACCTCACGGCTATTCGAAGTTGACTGTACACCGCTATTCAGGCCCGCGGGTAATTGCACAGGCTTGCCTTCCCACTGCTGCTTAATGTTTTCAATCTCATAGAGCGGCAAGTTGCAGAAGTCTGGAACAGGAATTGCGTCAAGGTCTGCTCGCTGCCAGGTCTGCTGGAAGTCAGGCTGCTTCGACTGCGACTTCTGATACTGTGAGTGCTGCCTAATTATGCCGTGAGAGACAGGGCTGTCGTGCCCTGCTGTTGGACCGAAAGGTCCCGGTAGAGAGCTGAAGGAAGGGCTTGCCAACATCACTCTGCCAGACGGTCTTCACTTCAGATATCGTCTTGATCACCGATGTGTGTACAGCAAGCGGAGAGTCTGTCTCTGACGCCTTCGACGCGGGCTGCCTCGTACCGTACGTGTCAGATCTCGGGGCAGATTCCGGGGCGTTTTTCCGAGGATTTTGGCCGGGGATCAAGGACTGTTCCTTGACACATCTGTGCAGTCTTGCTGACCGGCTGAAGATGTAAAACCTCTGTCTGTCTGGAAACGTCCCTGTAGTCCTATATCCCCAACAGCTCATTTGCATTCAAGACAGTCGCAAGTTTGGCAGAAAGCGTGATGACCAGGTGCATCAGGCAGGGGATGTGCAAGCCCCCACTGGTCTTCGATTTTGTAGCTGAGCGGGAGAACCCGAGAAAACCGATACAGGTACAGATGCTGTCCTTTCAGCCAGGACCCCGTTCCAAACAAATCACACTGCAAACCATTTTAGTGTATGTTCTATTATAAAGACAGACTGCATCTTGCCGTATGCGTGTTGAGTGTCAAGCAGATGTCCGTATTGGCTTGCGCTGAATCGTCTCCTCGCCTGCTGCCTGCTTGTTGGCACTGACAGGCCAAGCATCAACAGCTGTTTGACGGCCAGTGCAGTCGATGATCTTTAGTTCCAGTTAGTGCATAGCCAGAAGGCTCTGAGATCTGTCATGCGAGCTGTCTATGGAGCCTCTGATGGTACCTGGCTTTGTTGCAGGAGCTTCTTGACAAGTTTGGTCTTGGCAGCTGTACTTCCCTTTTCTGGAAGGAGCAGCTGTATGACATGAAGGTTTGCACGCTTCTCTGCAGAGACAAGCGCAACAAGCAGTCAAGCAGCATGCACAATCTACACTACTTTGTGTCATGCTGTATCCCTGCATCAGCTTCCATGCATGGCATTGCTCTGTTCCACCTGTTAAGAAGCACCACAAATGCTGATGTGTGCATTGACAGAAACACAACAATACCCCAGGACATTCTTGACAGGTATCCCTTTCATTAGGGCATATGCAATGTGACCTACCTCTCGAAATGCTCAGAGTCAGCAACCTGGCGTGAAGCACATATTGCTTGTGTTGACATATGCATTGTCTCAGGGCCCTCTAAAGCAGTAGCCAACCAACCTCATGTTGGTTCTTGCTTTGATCACCATTACTGCAGCACCTCTGCCCAGTAGGCACAAAGCTACCTCAAGCCAAATTGCTTCTGCCTGATATATTCATTTTGCCTCACTCATGTATACAACTAGCAAGCTGCTGGACAAATTCTGACATTGTGCTGTCAGAATTTGTCAGTCAAAGATGTATGGGGTATTTGCAACAGAAAGAGGAGTTCTTACCGACTTGCCAGTATGATGATCATCTACAGAAAGTGACCTTTTGGCATGCATCAGCAAACACAGGACATGTATGCAGGACTTGATGATGGTCCCGACCTTGCAGCTGCAAAGCTGGGAGGAAGATGTGCTACAGCTGCCCTTCCGCAAACTATGCACATCTTCAGGTCAGGGCATCCCTGCCTTGCAACGCTTTGTGGAGATGTCTGAAAGCAAACGGATGGCTGCCAAATGGCTGCAGCACCTCAGATCTGATGCTGTATGACACCGTAACTATCTGGAAGCAAGTGCATGAAGCAGGCTTCACAAGCATGTTCAGCTCCAAGCCACTGCTGTCTGTAGCACCCTTCATCAAGCACACAGATCAGGCTTTGGGGGGTACATCTGACATGCAGAAGCTGCAGCATTGGAGGCAGCAATGCAGAGCTGCGCTACAGACGGGCTTAGGAATGCAGACACCAGGTGCTACATACCAACACAACAAAGCTCTGAGTATGACCTGTTGCTGCAGTACATCTGACATCCTGAGTAGCAGTCCTTGGCTTGACATGCTCAGGGCAACTACAAACACCATTTACTTGACCAAATGTATTTAGTACGCAAAGCTCATACATTGTCGTCTGCAATATCATTCTCAAAACAGCTTGATCAATACCACACTCTGTTTGAAGCCTGTACAGCAAGCTTTTCCCGCCTTCACACATTAACATGCTCAGATCGGTTCACCACACCGGGACTTGTAGCGAACAGAATATGTGTGTGTCTTGATATACAGGTGACCTGCTTGAGCTGCATCTCGGCGACCTGGATGAGATTCTGGGACGCAACCCATAGTCATGTTGTCCCCAGCGGCAAGCAGTCAACTCCAGAGGATATGTGATCAAGAGCCCACTGTGAACAGCAGCAGCCTGAAAGAGGGTCCCGCAAGGGCAGAGATGGGTGCCCTCAAGCCATCTGGTCTTGGTAGCATTATGATATGACCTGGAATAGTAACAAGGCACCCAAAGAAACAGCACAATCAACACCCTACACCACAGCAGCGCATACTTGCTTGCTGATTATTGTTTGCTGCGGCATGCCTGCAATTCACTTGAGTACATTCTGATGCTTATGAATGTGATGCTCGAGATTCTATCCTGGTACCTCACTGCAGTAAGTGCCTAAATAGTTATGCATTCAGTCAGATGCCTTGCAACATCATGCCTTCAATGTATCTGGTCCTTTTCCCTCACTCAAACACAGGTCACCAACCCACTCAGGCCAGGTATGTTACTGCAGGACTGTTTGACTCATGAGGCCGTGGATCTTGCAGCCTACTTTCCCATGTTCCAGGCTGCAGGCATGCATGACATCGAGGTAAAATGATTTGATGTGTCTGTAGAATGCTGTGTCTTACTGCTTGGGCCAATACCGCTCAGGTTATCACTGCCCAAGCTGTTACTGCTTGGCCAACTACTGCTCAGGTTGCTGCTGCTCAGACCATCACTGCGCAGGTCAAAACTGCCCAGGCTGCTACTGCTTAGCCAACTACTGCTCAAGTTGCTAATGCTCAGACCATCACTGCGCAGGCCAAATTTCAGCCAATGCAGCCTGTACCTCAGGCATGCAGCTCACCCGCTTGTCAACCTGACGTCACAATATGGTGCCTGTTCAATAAGCTCATTATTTGTCCGCTTGTATGTCAGCTGGTTCAAGCTCCTGCATATTGCAACATACAATTTTGTTACCATGTTGGCATGTATCCTGTGTGCAGTAACAATTCCTACAAGCCAAAAACATGTTTGCTGTCTTAGCAAGGTTGGCTGCTGAACATTGCAGCTGAAATGGAGATCTCAGACTGCAGCCTAAGACACTGCTGATGTCATGAAGCCACACTGCATGTCACTGCAACAGCTCCTGCTGACCGCCAGCACGCCTCAGCACTGCATCTGTTGTCTGAAGTATATATCAAAACAATTTCCATCACTACAATCTCTGACCATATTCAAGAACAAACCTGGCTGGATGGCTGCTGTCAGCTCATGCACTCAGCCAAGCATTGTTAGCTGCTTGTTTCTGACACACATGTGGTCCTTCATTGTATCTGTGACAATATGTAGCATCAGTTGACACATGGATGCTGCAAACGTTTGCTTGCTTTTCTGCAGTCATATTGGGCTTCAAAACACATGTGAACACGTGTGGGAGCAGCTGAGCACAGGTGCAGCTTGTTCCCTCTCGGACCACGCCTCAATGCAACTTCAGAGTAACTGCAAGCATTTGTAGGACTTCAGCCAGGTGAGCATGAGTACTCTTGCCTACTCTTTCAACTGATATAACATGTGAACACAATTGTGTGGGCATATGCAGGACCTAAGCCAGCTGAGCGGAGATGCGGTGCGGCCCTACATGCTGCTTTGGGATGTGCGCAAGCTGCTGAAATGCCTCGACGGCCTGCTGTCACCCAAACCTGCATGCTATGGCTACCATGAGCCCTCCCTGTTTTGTACAGCCCGGGGGTTGTACATCCCTTGCCTGAAGGTCAGCCAGCTCACAGAGCAAGAAAGCATGACTCACGCTCTGCACTTCATCCTTCTAGTTGTGACACCACTTGTCAATGTATTGTGAGTCAGCATGGACGCTTTCAGGTCAAAATTGGCAAAAGCAACTTAGCTGGCAGGACTGCGGTTCATGGTAACTTGTGGCTGGCCAAAACACTGTTGAGTCATACCCTTTCCCTGCAAGCGTTGCCTGGCATATGAGATCTTGGCTACCTTTGCAGTATGCTTTGTAGGGCAATCTTTGGCATGCTTGCCATGACAACACATTGGTGGGGCATCAATGTTGCAAATACTGTTTCATGGCTGTTGTGCTGTGCTGTTTGGCACACTGATGGGAGTTTTGCTACAAAGCTGTCCTTATGCAAACCACCATGTTTTGACATGGTGTTTGGAACATGCATGTTGTTGTCTACCCAAAGCGAGGTAGTATCAACCTGGATCAGTAACAATGCAAACAAGCTGGTATACGTGGTGTGCTGCAGTCTACATCCAGACACACCATGGAGTCATGAACTCAGACACTTTTAAAAAGCAGATCAATTACATTTCATGGCATGCTTGGAGTGGACCAAAGCTGATTGTGCCAACACTTGCAAGCAGGGCCACAGATGTTGCAACCTCAAACCCTGCCTGTGTTTGGGTACTGCCCTTGCATGCATCTGATGATTCAACCTGCATGCTGCAGACGCACAGTGGCATAGTGAAGACCTTTTTTGTGCACTATGCCATGGGGCTGCTTCATGTGGGCCTTTCCAACCCAGTTGATATTTTCGTCCTGACGGCAGTTGTGCTGGAAGGCATCGATTGGGCACGGGGGCAGCCTGGATGTGGGTCAGCTTGGCAGCATGCAGTTCAAGCTGCACTGCAAGGCATGAGCCTTGAGACCCGCTTTGCTGTCTTGAAGCAGCCCCTCCCCCAGAGCCTTGCCTCAGCAGGAGTGCATGAAGTTGGTGAGTCAGCACAATCAGCCTGCTTGTGGACATGATGTTCACAGGCAAACTCACCGTTGAATCGCTCAGTTTCTGGGTACCTTTCGTGTTCAATGACGGTTGTGTGTCACAGGCACAAAGTTTGCATGCAAGATGCTAGTCTGTACCAGTGTTTCTTAATATTGCATTGCATGGCATGACAGACTGGCTCCCAGTTGCCCTGCCATGATATTGACTCAGCAAGCCTTGTGTTTGCAAGCTTGGTCGCCCCCATGTGTAAACATAGCATTTCTGACTGCACATTGCGTTGTGCGCAGGGTCTGCCTCTGATTTCAAGCCGTCGGTGCTTGGGTGCTGACAAAGTGTTGTGTGTGAATAGATGATGTGAAGTGGCTCAGCGTCAGCATCACCACCAAGAAGGTGGGTGAGCTACCCAGTCAGGTGGTGCTGTGGCTGTCTGACTTTGCCAAGTCCAAATCGCAAGACTGGACGCCATTCAATGTCAGTGATGCTCTACCAGCTAAACACCAACTTGAAGCATGGGAAAAGCACACCAATGTCCCCATTCCTGCCTGGGTGTGAGGTCTGTAGCAGAGTTAGAGCATGTTGATGCCAATGTGCAAGTGAGACCAGTTCAGCAAGCAAAGCTAGCATGGGTCTTGCGGGCATACCAGCAACAGCTTAGGCAGGAAAAGCAAGGTCAAGCAGCAGCACAGCGCGCAGCTCAAGCTGCTCGTGCAGAGTTCAGCGGGCAGGAAACTTCAAGGAAAGCGCTGCATCACAGCAAGTAGCGGGGTATATACAAACAGTGCATGATGTGCATGGCTTTGTGGAGCAAATGAGCATTCATTATCCCAAGCTTGATGCAGATCCGCTGCCTGACAGGACAAGCTCCAGCATGGGTAGTGTTGCTTGCAATGCTGATTTGCTGAAAATCATCAAGAAAGCTATTCTGCTGGCACACCCAGACAATTGTTGTAAGGCAGGTCGTGATGTCACAGCTGAACAGGAGGCCTTGGAAAATTTCCATGCATTACTGGACTGGAAGACCTTGTATGCCTAGCTTCGCGTGCACAGTGGCAAGATGACAGGTCTATGACAACTTACACGCACTGCAATATATTCTCCCAATTTGTTCAAGAATGCTTGTCTTGACATGCGACACTCTTCTTGTCCATTCAAGCAGCACATAGGAAATTCGCAAAAGTGCATGTAGACCTTGTGGTGGTCATCAACAGACTTAGGTCATGACATTTTACTTATAGTTTTCAGCGGTCTGCATGCATGTGCCCCTGGCAGAGACCGAGGTAGCACAGTTATCGATCAGGGACAGGGCGTCATGTATATGTCACAGCATAGAGTGAACAGCATTCGTAGTGCTCTCACATGGACATGCCGCCTTGACCTTGATTGTATAACACATGTCAGAGCCTGAGCAACTTCCAGATCAAAACCAATTGAAGTCAGACTGTAGATAAGCCTTGTGCAGAATGATAGCGACCTTGTGTTGAGATGCAGCGCAATGCACAAGGAAATCTTTGAGGAGGTCTCCTGGGGTGTTTTGTTGCAACAAGATGTGCTGCAAACTGAGACCAATAATCTGGATGGACAGTCATTGATGTGATGTCAGCAACTTACTGTACTGTTAAGCAACAGTTGCCAAATTTTGTTCGCAGGGCGTTTAGGTAGTGTTACGTGATTGCAGGAGAATGCAGAGATCGCAGAAGACTCTGCATACTTCGCACAGGAACAGTTTGAATTACCCTTCGTACATGCCCTACCACCCAACCATAGCGAACTGATGTGCCTATACACAGCACTGGCTGCAATCTGACCATGCTGTGTACGAGCATATCACCAGCCAATCTGCGACGTGGAGGAAGAATCACATTGTGCAGGTGGCATGTGCAGTTTCTGGCCAAGAACACATTCCAAAAAGACAAAGCAACCTCAGGCGTGGCAAGTACGCTTATGATTGCCGGTCACACCTTCAACCCAGCTGTATGGTGTATTCTTGTTGACAGCATGCTTTGTTGCATCTGCTTGGAATTGCTGGCCACTGGTGTGTTAACACAATCATCAAAGACCCCAAAGCCTACAAAGTAAGACAAAATTTGACTTGTCAAGGGCTGTATGTGCCCATGTACATAGGACCCTATGCACAGACAAAAACTGCACAATGCTGCGCCGGTTAAGGCATTTACATGTTGATAATCATTGATGCTAAACAAGCTCTATCCTATTCCTCAGTCCCAATGTGATCCTCCACAGAAAAAGGAATATGATGGTCATGCCGCAGGCGATTCATATTCACTTACAATGCAAGCTACTTCGTGGTATCTTTGCATTGCATGGCCTCTGCGACTTTCCAGATGTCTAGCTTCGAAGTTTGGGCCGAATGTCATGTAGATGTTTCTGTGAGTGATGCTGAGGTAATCAATGACTGCATCTGTTGGGGGAGGGATGGCCATTCGCGTTTACCAATCCTGGTGGCTAGGATCAGCGCCTCTAGAACCTGCTTCAAATAATACTGTGCTTGAGTAGCCTCTACCGAAGAGATGTTATCTTTTGACAGTATCTGTAGTTTGTGTAGCTCAGCTGCTATCTCCTTTAGATCGTACACAACCCAAGCGTAAGGAGTGGTGAGTACGATGTCAGGCATTCAACTGGTACTGAAGAGTGAAAAGACACGACTTAATGATGTCCAGCAGACTTCGGATGGCCACTTTAGCCTCACTAAAGCTGTGCTGTGGACCAGCGAACCGCGTGCATGGGATAGTGCGGTTGAGGTTTTTCAGATACAAGCAACTTAAGCGAAAGACCCTGTTTTGCTCGCTCACAACAGAACTTTCAATCAAATTGTCTGTGCCAAGGACCCTATTATCCGTATGCCTTGCTTTGAAAGTCAGGGCAAATATTATTGTAGGCCGTACTGCCACCTTATGTGTCGGCGGAGCACGCTCAAAGCCATGCGCAATAAGGTCATCCAGTTCTAGCTACCTGTAATAAAAAAAGCAATCAAATCACTGACTAATCGCGCTCTGCACTCTGCACTAAAGTATGACAAAACACTGCGTCCCTCTGCATGCAGAAGCTTCTAGACCCTGTAAGCGGTCTGTTACAGACCGTGATTACTGTGAAATCGTTGCATTCCTCTGTATGGGAGCCTTTCACAACTCGCGGCCCCCCTCTGAGGAACCGAAAGGTGGCCAAAAGGCAGGCAGGGGGTAGGAGTGGGGTTGACATTATAGTGCTGACTCACTAGGGTTTATCTGCGGCACTGATGCACCGGTACTAGCCACAACCCTTTATATCCTGTAAAATCTCTATCTTCCAGTATAAGGCTTGCTTGGTTCCATGGTTCGTTAGTTCCTTTGAAAAATATTAAGAGTATATAGTAGTTTGTACAGTACATTTTCTATATAATTATTGAGTTTGGAACTTGAGTCTTACTCAGTAATGGCTGAGTGTTGAGTAAAATCATTGAGTTTGCTCTCACCCTACCCTACCTGCATGCCGCGGATTCTGAAGAATGGTAGGGTTTTGAAGATACGACTAACATGAGTATAGATATCCTACAAGGATTACAGAAGCTTCCACAGCACGTGCAGAGTCACGTGCAGATCACGTAATGGATCAATTACTAAGTAATCTTTATCTTTCCTGTGAGACGGATCAGAGTCAGTAGTCAGCAAGGTACTTATGTATATGTGATCAGACTTGCTGGCTGGCTAAAGCATTGTAATCTCTCCCTCTCTCTGGGCATGATAGACACTAGTAAGTAGGCATTAGTCCGATGCTTTTTACAAGACTACTAACGTCCCATATGGCATTTTGTTGGAGGCCAGCATGTTAAAAGGGCTAATTCTAGGGTCAATGAAATCAGCACACACTGTGGTGGTAGTGCTGTGCATGGCCATGTCGGCGACGGCATGTAGCTCTAATCACATGATCAACACCACTATAAGGTCTTTGCACACAACCTTCAACCATCTACTGAACTTCAATCACGACCATTGTCCTCTCCAATGTATAAACAGCTACAACTTTTTTTCTCGACAGGAGGACAGGCTGTACAAAGTTGTACAGATGGGCCTGCAAGACGCGAATTTGACTGCATGCATGTTCAGCTCAACATCAAAGTTCATTGATTGCTTACAGTTGCTGTGTGAAATCCAGGCAAGCATATTTGTGAGTCAGTACTTGTGTAACGCCATGAACACACACACACACACACACCCACACACACAGTTACATGGCAATCCCAATCAGGCCAAGGCTGTAACGTTAATGTCAACATCACCACACTGCGCCATGGTAGGGTGATCATACTAAGCCAGCCTTACCAAGGTCTGTCCATAAACTCATCACCACAGCTGTGATTTGTGACACAGTTGGCAACACAAATTGGTTATGGTAACGTAAGCTGAGACAGAGTACTGACTTCCTGAGACACTCTTGTCTGTAATCTCAGATCATGCCTGCGACAGAGAATCAAGCGGAAATTGCGCTGGACACAAACGTTTGCACCAATTGTCATTGCCACTGATCTGGGAAGTTGACGGCTTGCTGCCCCTACAAGCATACACAGACTCACTGTCATTATGGGAGCCTTCAGGGCGCAGCTGAGTAGTCTCTGAAGATAGATGTCTGCAGACATTTTTATCTGTGCCACAGTGCAAGGCATTGCGTGTGCTATGCAAGCAGTGCTTGGCTTTCACATGTTCACACAGTGTGACTTGTAGATGTGGTTCAGCGTGACAGTGGTGCACCTGTGTACTCTGTGGTACAAACTGTAACAACAAGTTGTATCCTGTAACAGCAGTTTGTACCCTGTAACAGCAAGTTGTACCCAGTAAAAGCAAATTGTACCCTGTAAAAGCAAATTGTACCATGGGTGCATTTGCCACTCATGCACTGTGCATGCCCAGCACAAGGTGTGTTGACAGCATGTATGCACGCCACTCACATGAAGCACACGCGCACGATCTGCAGCCACAGCTGCATCCACCTCATTGGAGAATTGTCCCAAAAATTTCTTGATAATCTTATTTCCATGCTGATTGGCAACACTCAAGTAGGCCTCCCATTTGCCCTTGTATCGACTGACGCCTGTGAATCTGTACAAGCAGCACATGTATTACTGCAATTACGCTGGAGGATGACAAGAAACATGCAACAATCACCTGCGCCATCATGACGGCAACGATGACCACAACAAGGCCTGTTGGTACTGTGAGTATAGTGCAGACTGCTACACCTCGACGCAACAGTGTACTATCATCTGCTTGCACAAACTTGCACAAACAGAGCAACATATACACATACACAACATATACATATGTGTGCTGATGACTGACATGGCGTTTGAGTCAGGCTTGCATACTTGCTATGTTGCAGGGCCTTAGACGCCTTCTGTGCTTCTTTTCGACACTGCTCCACAAAGGCTGCCCAGTCTGGAGCTTGTTGAATAGATTCTGTGTCGTACTTGAACTCAGGGAAGTTCACAGGCAGCTTACCCTGAGAACACCGCCGCCCTCTTAGTTCATTTCACTTGTGTTTGATACCTTACAGTCCAGGGAGTGGTGCCAATTGTGGCTCATCAGACCTCCCTCTCAGTGCCTTTCTCATCTATGGCACATTAACCAGTGATGCAAGACAACAATCCTCAAGTGAAGATGGTAATTCAGACTTGTGCATGATGTTGCATGCATTATGCTACCTGGTAAATGCATGCCCTGTCATACACTCTGGCAGCATCTTCCTCTAGAAAGAAGCTACCAAGCGAAATGGATCCTGGCGCCA